>OMLO01005675.1_pt1 | contig 10491 bp, 6 predicted proteins | sample 1674811 | NCBI WGS metagenome assembly OMLO01 (sample SAMN06265003, study PRJEB25207) | coral metagenome | isolation source: Coral host | place: Mexico:La Bocana,Puerto Morelos, Mexico | collected 2008-11-13
GGATTTAACGATCTTGGACGTTCGGTGACCCCTATTTTTCTTTCGATGGGCCATTTTCTCTACCGATTTTCTACGTTCTGCGAAAAAATGAAAAAAATCTATCGAGTAGAAGTTTGAATATTTTGCAAAACGCTCCATCGAATTCTGTTCATTTGACATCTTCGTTTAGCAGTGCGTCAGTTTCAAATGCCTCTCTAATGGTTAAGGTTTGTGAAAATCATGGCAATATTTAAAATTATTGACGCCATAGATTCACTTATACAAAATATTATTAAGATTGTTTGCCTCTGTTGACTTGTCTTTGATATTTTATCCTGAAGACCCTGGAGACCATGCTGAATTACGCGCACCAATTTATCAAAATCAGAGTAGTTTTCCACACGCCCTATCTCTGAAACGAAGTCGGTGACCCCCAATTTTTATTTCATTTTTGAAACAAATAAATCATTATCTGTCCGTGGTAGAAGTTAAAAAAAAATCTATCGAGTAGAAAATTTTTGCGCGAACGTCCTTAAATGTGTTATGTTGAAATTAGTGTCTGTATGACCAGTTACATGTGTGGGGGTACTTCATAGTACTAGGCTAATAGGGATATGGTTCATATCCATTTATACCATAATTAAATGAATGCACACACTCTGATTGGTCAATCAGCTATGGTTTATTGTGCCAGTAGACCCATGGAAATTTCGTGTGTCTTCTGAATTATTACTCATTCACTCACACACAAAGAATTCGTAAATCACCCGCCTGCAGCTCGTGATTTACAAATTCTTCTCGTGTTCTTCCAACATCACAAGTGGATTATCAGCCTATAAACCATAACAACTTGTGTTCTATTGCTTAAATAACCATATCCATGTAAAAAAGCTAGAAATATTCTTTTTATTCTATGTCAGGGTGGTCCATAGAGGGGGTCCATAGTATTAGTGAGTAGACCAGTTCGTAGAGGAGGTCGAAAGACTGGGCCAATTTTTCTGGGTTACCCATTAAAAGGCTTTACAAGTCAAGAACATTTAAAACAGAAAGTGACTAAGTTAGGATCATGTAAATTACATTTGTCCAAAAGTGACTACAATCATGATGGGGTCTATAATCGGCCACTGAGTAGGCTTTAATGGGGTAGGGGCTCTGAGAGGCCAGTGGCATATACCCAGCAAAAATGTACCCTAGTACCCCCGCGGATAGGCCCAGATTTGCTTCTAAATATTTTTATTTTATTTTTATTTTTATTTTTTTTTACGGTTTCTTTTACGTATTTCGTTTCTGACAAGGGATGTACAAGTTGAAGTATCATTCTTGGATTTAGGTATATTTTCGTTCCCACTTCCCAAGATACCTGGCTAAATAGTTACGTAAAGAGTTACCTGGTAGCTGAAGAAATTTCAAGACGGTTGCTTGTGAACGTTTCATAATGTCTACCGGTAATTGCTGTGTTCCTTATTGCTCCCTTGAATTTTTCTCTTTTACGAAGGACAAAATAGCCAATCTCTGATTAAAATCACTCAGCCCTGTAAACCAGATTATGTGAAAATTTAAGGTTACCTTCATTCAAACTGTCTTGACCCTCTGCAGTAGTCCACAATCTTGAGATCAGCAAAAGCTCTTGTAGTTCTCGAACAAAACATCCACAATCGAGAATGTTGTTTTCTAAAACCTCAGGAAACCCTTGCGACTCAAGAAAATCAGAATTCCACGCATGATCAGCCCAATCTTTGGGAACAGAAGAGATCTGAAGGCCATTACAAGCTGAAATTGTTCGTTCTGTTATGGATGGAGCCATTTTTGATCGAACTTTGGCGCTTCCCGCCGTTTTATCGACTACTACTTGGTAGCCGCTACCGCGACAATAACTGGCACTTCTTGAGTGGGGTGAGGTTGACGCTTATGGGAGCCCAGTGTAAAAAGTTCCAATTTCCTTTTCTTCATCTAGTGTAAATTATATTTCAAACTATTCAAATAGCTATGAAAATAAAACTGCAAAACATAAAACTCAAATTTCCAAGCCATGAATTAAAGTAGCTTAAGAGTAGCTTTGGAAAAAGCTGTGGACACACTCGCCTGCGGCTCTTGTTCCCACAGCATTTCTCGTTCTCCCAAACTTCCACTCGTGTTTCTATAACTCGATAGAAACACTATACAGTTTTTCTATTTCTTAAAGAATTGGTTCACGCACACTACTTGCATTGGAAGCTTGGGAAAGCACTTTACTTCCTCTCCCACCCCCCTGAGAAGTCTTTTGCTTTGTTGCCACGTGAATCTCTCATCGAGGAACAAACATTATATCAGCTGAGCGCGCACGATCTAAACATATTTTTGAGAATCAAGAAGAGATTTTCAAGCTCATCGCTGTTATCCTTTTGATTCTGCAGTGATATCATTGCGTTTAGCTTCCCTTTGACGGCAATGGTGAAAAAGGAAGGCGGTAGTTCGGGGGAGAAACGGCCAAGCAAATCTAAAGATGGCGGATCGAGTGATGATTCGCAAACATCTTACAAGAACTTTGCTTTTCTTTGTTTGATGGTTTTCCCATCGCTATTCTGGCTTGTGGCCGTCGGCAGTGATGTTGTTTCTAATCTTGGCTCCGTGTTTGGACATAGTTTGAAGGCTCTTTCGATCGCCATCTTGTTCGTGATTCCAGCCATAGCAGGATATTTCATCAAACCACTACGAGGGTTTGTAAAGTTGTTGATTCCTGTATTGTTTGCAGTACTTCTCCTTCCCACGATCCAAGTGTATCTGTGCTCTCCACTGGAAATCAAGAACGAGAACATCGGAACGCAGTTCAGTTTGAAAACAACTGCCGCAGAATTTCTTCAGCGCGCTTGTGAAGATATCTGCCTGAATAAATCAAAAGTCCCATCTTCGTATACTCTGACCCTCTTCACACCGAGAGTTTCGCTGAAAGTCAAATTCAGCCAAATTGTAGACTTGAACTTAACCACATCAGCTTTGGTTGGAGGAGAAAAACTTGCCATGGCAAAAATCGTTCTATTGAAATCTTGGCGAAGTGTGAAAGGAAAATATTTTGCTCTTCACATTATCGCAAGGGTACCAGTAAAGATAAAAAAATTTCAGGAGGGGTTGACAGCCAAACAAGGAATGATTTTATCCGGTAGAGTGGAAAATATTCCCGCTGACCTTAAGAACCTTCGTGGTGAACTGGAAAAGCAGAGACATTTTGTGCGACCTTTTGTTTTAGAAGTCTTTCGGGCCACACCAATGGAACAATGAAAAGAGTAAGAATAATAGATCTTGTTGATCTTTTAGGACACAGGGTGAGAGACTCTGTGAATTTTTTTTTTTTCAAAGAGCACCTCCCCTCCCCCCAGAATCATGGCACCCTTCCAGTTTACTTCATGGATATTGTGATGTATGTATGCGTCAGTAAGTAAAATTAGAAATCACAAATAAATGATATTCCATCTGAATGCAAGCACTTTCTCAGAGTGGGAGGATCAGCACAGAGATTGAGGTCTCTGCAAAGTAAGACCCAGGTACTCTGTGTAGGTACCCTCTAAGGGGTGAACTATTTGACTTTTGAGGAGGGGTGGGTGATTTTATACAAGCATGAATTGTTTCCAACCATTTACTCTCTGGATGTGTAGACATGGTTTTTTTCCCACATAAGCTCACTAAATATGCTTTAATTTTTGTTTTGGCAGTGGCTAGCTGTGTACACAAATTTTTCTTTTTTTTTTTTTTTTTTTTTTGTTGTGTTGTGGGAACAGGTATGCTTGCAAGATATTTGTTTTTATTCAAAATCACCATTACCCCTTCACAATTCAAATCGTCCACCCCTTCCTTGATGAAAGATGTTGTACAAGGGACAAAAGGTTTTTTTTCTGGGCTTCTCAAAATTTTGCTCACAGTATCTCAAAAACCTGTCCAAGCCTCTATTGCAATCTTAGGAACTTGATGTAAGAAGCCATTGCTGCCACTCTGATGTCTATACCAGGAGGTGATACTCTCCCTGAAGGTTTTTTTCTCATTTTACGAGATTGATACCACAATTAACAAGTGCCTTTTTTCGAGTTTTTTGATGATGTGTTTTCGTACTTAAATCCTAAATGCAGATTAATAGCCCCCACTCACTCTACACAGTCACTGAAAATAATTTTAAAATAAAGTACTCCCAGACAAAACTTTCTTTATCAAACTATTTATTTACAAAGTCACACAATGTTTCACCTTTTATCTAAATACAAAAGCCTCAACTGACAAAAAAATATTTGCCAAGTCAGGTGTGATAACAAGTGTTCCACGTTTCTGTCTCTAGAAAATCTAGTCACAAAATAAATATTTTTTTTCATTGGTAGGAAACCTTTTCCACACTAGCATAAGTATTTATAAAAATATATTTCCCATCCAAATAGCTATCTATTTTAGTTATAAAAGAAATCTATATTTACATCTGTGGTCCCCCTCTATGAAGATAATAATAATTATTATTATACAAAGCAGTCTCAAAAACTACAGTAGTCATGACGATCTGTAGCAAATTCTAACAGCATTCTTAAAGTAAAGTTATCAAAAGTTTTCTTATTACTGGATGCATTGCTAAACTTGATTATTATTTTTTCATTGTTAGGGACGCACATGTAATGTATTCGAATTCCATACAATCATGAAATAAGTGATACCACAATGTGGGAAGATTCACAACCTGCGCAGTGATTGAATGAACTAATGGAATGCTAATAAATATTAGTAAAAATGTTTGTAGGCAACATCTTGAAAATCTATCTCAGATTAGTTCATAAACATTAAATAACTTATGAATGGACAGGCTCGCTGGTATTACCTCCCGGTACACTAAAACTTGTCCGATTATCAACAACTCCCTCTGGTTTTACTTGTGGAGCATGAAGCTTACTGATATGACGAGACAAGTGACTAGGGTTGTTAAAAGCCTTTGGACATTTGGAACACCGATATGGCCTTTCCCCCGTGTGAATAAGAATATGACGCTGTAAATTGCCAGAAATTGAAAAGCACTTTGAGCAATGAGGGCACTGATATGGCTTTTCCCCCGTATGAACTCTTGTGTGAATAACAAGCGCACTTTGTTTGCTGAATGCCATTTGGCAATGCTGGCACTTAAATGGTTTCTCGCCAGTGTGGCTACGAATATGCCTAACTAGCATTTGAGAATCGTTAAACGACCGAACACAAAACTGGCATTTATATGGCTTTGTACCTATGTGAACAAGCAAATGTTTCTCAATGGACTGAGAGTCACTGAAAGCACGTCCGCAATATTCACATTTGAAGGGCTTCACTCCAGTATGACTGTAAGTGTGCTTTTCCAGGCTCGTATTGTCATTAAAGCCTTTGTTGCAATAGTGACACTTGAACGGCCTTTTTTTGCTGTGTACCAGCTTGTGACATTGCAATCCATCTGCACGTGTAAATGCTCTAGAACATTCAGAGCACTTGAATGGTTTCTCTCCAGTGTGGGTGCGTTCATGTGATGTCAAATGAGAGTACCACTGGAATCCTTTGTGGCAGAATTTGCAGGTGTACTTTGCATTTCTCCTCCTGCTCTTTCGGGGAAGAGGGTTTCCATTTTCATCAACTTCGGGAAAACCACCAGGAGAGCGGTTTTCCTTCTGGGTCTGACTGTAGGCCTCATCATCCCCATCGACTTCACTGTAATCCTCCTCTTCTTCTTCTTCTTCTTCTTCTTCCATTTCATACTCTTCCTCTTCATTCCACATGCCTTCACCACTGGAATGTGCAAGAGCTTCTTTTTCAGAAATGTAGACACGTGGAGCAGCAGATTCCACCTTTACAGTCCACGTGCCCTGTTCAGTTGGCGGCCCAGTCTGAATACCATAATCTCTCATTACCACAGTGTAGGAACCATTTTCATCATCTTGAGGTGAACCAGGAGGAGTGATAACACAGCTGGATTTGTTCAGAGCAGGATTGTGACCAGGAGACTTGGTCATCCTCTCCTTACACTGGAGCTCCGGACTGGCACTCTGCTGTGGGTAACTTTCCTGTGGTGAGGAATGGTCTTTGATTTCGCGATGAGGCATCGCTGTTTTTCTCCTCTTTGCTCCCTTTGGTGGCTGGTTTGGTGGCTGGTTTGGTGGCTGGCCTGGCTGGACCATTGTAGGTGCCGGAACTCTGTACACAGGACTGTGCATGAAGTCTGGAGGTGGTGGGGCATACACAAACTTCTGTTTCTCTTCACTATCAGGGGTGTACTGGGGTGTAGGAGGTTGGCTTGTATTCTCAGCAGGGTATGGAAGCGATGGTAAATGTACTGGTTTCTGATCTGGATACTGCTGCACGACTGGTGATTCAGTTGGAGGTCTGTTCACTGGATAATAATGGACTGCTACTGGAGCTGGCTTTTCAGGCTGATATTGTACTGCAGGAGCACTGTGAGATGGGTAATAAGGCTGAGGTGGTCTCTCTTGAGTGTAGTGATGTTGAGGAGAAGGCACTGGCCCTGGAGTTGTCTGTCCTGGTGGTGCAGGCTGGCTGGTAGGCACCTGTTGGGTAGCTGGTGGATACGGCAGCGGTGCAGATATGACATGACCAGGGTAGGGGGTCTGGTTTGGTGCCACTTGATATTGGGGCGGGTACATTGGTGATCTTGTCAATTTCTGATCCTGTGGAGGGTATGGGTGTTGCCCTGAAACTGTTTGATTTGGCACATGGTAGTGCTGAGGTTGGGGTGGCCCAACTGCTTGCACAGGGACAGGATATGGTTGAGATGTAACAATTGGAGGACCAGGAGGTGAAAGCTGTTGTGGCGACACTGGTTCTGACTTTGTTGCAACATATGGGGGAGCTGAGACTGGCTGAGCTGCTGTGGGAGGTGGATAAGCTTGTGATGCAGTGATTCTTGGATCTGGTGGAGGGTATGGCAAAGAAGCCACTGGAGCATTACTTGGCTGTGGTAGATAACCAGGCTGAACCATTGGCGATGGCAGCACAGTATGAGCTGCTCCTGTGCTAGACATCATTCTTGGTTGATACACAACAGCACCCTGAGGCTGTTGTTGAGGCAAGTGATGCTGAGTATGTGATGGCCCGTGTACCTGTGGTTGGTGGGGCATGGCTGGCGGCACTTGTGGCTGTGCCGGGGGCTGTTGTCGTGGTGTGGGAGGAGCTGGTTGCTGATATGCAGGTTGCGGCTTGGCCTCGCCATTATTTCCCACTGGCGCATATAAATTAGGAGAACCTGACACCTTCTCAAGAATAGCAGCTCCAGGGACAGCCTGATATTGCACTCCATTGGAACTTGGAATAGCATACACTGGGAGATAATGGACAACAGGTTTCACAGAGTTTACAGATGTTTGCACTGGCACTGCCTCCTGAGATAATGGCTCTTTTCTTTGGATGTAATTTGTTTGTGGTGGAGCAGAAGCTGCTACATTAGGAGCTGACACCTGGTAATCTTCATTAGGGCAATGTGAAGGCACAGCTGGGCTATTTCGTGATTTTTCTGGATAAACAACGTCCATCTTTTGCCCGATTGAGTGAACTTCGACGATCTTTACATGGTCCAAGCCCACGTTGTTCACGGTTGGCGCCACTTCGTGTCTCTCGCGCGAGAATTTGCCGCCAGTCTCTGCATAATTAAATTGCGTGGGACTTTCTTGATAGATGGCCTTTTGATATTCAAATCGTGTGGACTTTTCTTGACATCTCGCTGAAAGCGTGGGCGGATTGAAATGATAGCCGCCGTGGGGGTTCCCCTGAGATTCAACTTGCTTGGGGTTTGCCGCCGCTGCATAATTATGTTTCCTTTGATGCGATGAAAAAGTCGTGCGAACCCTCTTCCCATCATGCGGAACGTCCCTGCGCGAACTTGCGTTGTGGTCAACTCCTTGAGGCTGTTCACCTCTCCCTTCTTTGGGTTCTCGGGCAACTTCGTAGTAATCAACAACGGATTTTTTCGAGCTTCTCTTTCGCGTTTTCCTCGACATAACTTTGTTTCCCGCGCGTGGAATTTCTGCGGCGGCACTTTTGTTCGAGACATAAACATCGGCTTGGCTGAGACACGGGACATCACTGATTTCCCGTTCGTCTAATTCTCCTTCGTTCTGCGAATGCCTTCGCTTGGCATGGAGACCGGACGGCTCTAAAAGAGGGTCTGTAGACGGTGAAATTCGATCCTCTGGTATCGATGAGTGCACGATCTTGTTGCTCTGGGGATCTATACAAAAAAAGTGACATGTGAGAAGGAATACCGTTGCCGAAAATAGCTAGCTGAAACAGCACGTTGCTTCTAATCGCAACTTACAGGAAAGTTTTCCGATTGCTGTCAAAAACTATTGCTTATATTCGTATAGAGAGATGGGGCATTTTTTAGCTATAAATCGATTTACGAAAGGTGAATGGCTTACTCTAAAGAGGCGCTTCATTAGCTATTCAAAATCTGAGCAGTAAACAGAAAGCGCGCGGTAATTAAGTTAGAAGCTAAACTCTCGAAACAAATTTGTGGCAGTACAAAATGCGGTAGAGATATTGCAGTATCTTCCGCTGATACATCTATCTTAGAAACTGTAGGGAAGATAAGCTGACCTTGCCCAGGTTCCGAATTTTTATAAGTTACTGATCTAAATTCAAGCGAAATAATTCTGTCTCCGCGCAAACTTGCTCGAGTTTACAAAAGTTTGAAAATGTCCATCTGGCTAAGAGTTCCAAACTCATCACACATGCCGGACTTTCGAAACTACCAGAACGAGGTGACTTTAAATTGAAGGAGAAAATTTCGAAGAAGTTTTCCCGATAAATTTACGCAACATTGAGGCGTAAAACTCACCAGCAACTTCGTTGGAAAATTGTTCGTGTCGGTGTTCGAGGTGAGATGCTTGTTCCTCTTCCCTCTTTTTTTCCTTCTTGGCCTTGATTAAGAATGCTCGCGGCATGATGGCAGCGTCAAAGTTGGAGAAAATCCTTCTCCGCGATTCGTTTCGTTGTGCTTCTCTTCAAGGCGATGACGAATGCTGCCGTTTAGCGCTCGACACACAGCATAAAAGATATTAGCATGCGGCTATGAGATGCGACATTAGTATTCAATGCTCATTCGACGGGAGAATTCCGTTGGGTGACGTCACATGGCTGAAATATCATAAAAGTAACTCCCCCGTCAATTTCACCCGGGGTGTCGCGCGCGACGTGCTCTCAACATGTAAAACATTTCCTACAGGACGGCAAAATCATTTGCGGTTGGCGTCAAATCGATTTGAGATAACCAAATGGCGTCGAGTGATGGCTAATCGAGAGAAGGATTATCGAAGATAACGAGAAATTCCGCCACATGAAGCACGAGTCAATATTAGCTCACTGCCGCTACCCCTATCGGGTTCTATTTTTCACCGGAAGTTAGCGATTAGGCTACGCTTCGGCGATTCGAATTCCGCTACTACATTTTCCGCACGGAATTTTCCCCGCACGTGCGAACTGGTGTTTGGTGGAAAGTTCTTCACTTTCACAACTCGCAGATGGGATCTGGCCACTGCTCAGCGCTTCGAGAGGCCAAGAATATGTGTTTTAACGACTATTCCGCGATTGAATTCCCCAGTGTGTTCAGGAAAGTTTACATTATTTTGTTCTTCAACTTCTGACACGTGTTCTGCCATTCACCTCCGTTGAACCGTAGCTAATTTTTTGACGTCATTGCATGGCTCCTATCAAAATAAGCTAAAAAAGTAGAGAAACTAAACCCGAATTTCTGCCGCATTGCTACAAATAGCTTTGTCGTAAATGAAGAAGCAATCACGAAAACACATCCGTGCAGTCCATTCCAAATTTTTCAAGTTTCGTGTCCACAGAACGAGCATTGTTTTGGCTTCATAAGGGGCAAATTACCATAACTAGTTTTTCGAGATTACTGTGAACAAACAACTTTGATTTTTTTCCTCCTCAAATCAACCTAAAAATAGCAGTTCTGGTGAAAGTTATTTTATCAAACGTTTCATCTGAAAGTGCCTCAATATTCGTTGACTGAATATGGGCGCCGCAGTTGGACTTCGTCTGCTCGATATATCAATGTGTGCATTTTCGTTCGTTCAGTTTATTGTTCACCAATTCCATCAAAATACCCCATGTTTGTTTTCTTCTGTTATGGAAACCTTTTGAAAACCGAAAGCCCGCCCCTTTGAAAACAACTGACCTCTTTCTAGTCTCAAACCTAAACGCTTCTTTCCTGGCAACTTTCAAAGCGATTATCATTGCTCTCTCGTGAACATAGCGTTCTCTTTTGCCTCTGAAACCAATATTTTCCGTTAACTTGATAAGAGATAACTGGAGATAACATTTTTCCCAGTAAAATATGCATTCTTTAGTGGCGTCCTTATGTTTTTGAAAGTTCCTGGTTCTATTCAAATTACGTTTCCCACACACTCGAGGAATGTACTATAATTAAACTAATGTTTAAAGATGAGACTGCTTAAAAGCTTTCTTGTTTAAAACATGGGGTAGTTTAAATGTCTTTTTTTTTCTTCGCCTTTGGTTACTCGG
>OMLO01005676.1_pt1 | contig 10491 bp, 9 predicted proteins | sample 1674811 | NCBI WGS metagenome assembly OMLO01 (sample SAMN06265003, study PRJEB25207) | coral metagenome | isolation source: Coral host | place: Mexico:La Bocana,Puerto Morelos, Mexico | collected 2008-11-13
CAGTAAGAAATTACTATCAGGCTCTCCGAAGTAAGATACCGGGTTGACGTCACAAGTTTGCTAGTGCCCAGTCTGTCGATTGCTCCTTTTTGAATTCAATATGGCGGAAAATTCGCTTCAAATTGCCGATTTCATCCATATTTAAGAGATGTCGGAACGCAGAATAACTTTTATTCTTTGGAAAAGTGCTTTGAAATACCTAAATTTTTGAAATTTATTATAACTGGGTAAGGGTGATAGGCACTTTAATGTCTAGTCTAGACTGTTGTGCAAATCTTTCGCCTCTGTAAACTTTTGTGTCGAGGAACATTGTTTCCGTGTCGGAAACTTCAGCCGTGAACATTTGTTGATTCCAACCTTCAGTACCTTCTTTTGCCTCCTTATCAGCCTTTGTGAAGTTGGTACCTTTTTCACTCCTCATCTGCTCTGGATACCCACAACTACTAATGAATCTTCTAAGTGCATTTATCATTGAATCTGTATCTAAGGAGTGGACTATTTCAATATGCACTGCACATGTTGTCAAACAGGTGAAGAGACAACTATACTTATTTACTTGGGAGCTCACCTGTTTTACTTCTAGCGGTTTTCCTTACAGCCATTATAAGCTCTGCAATTGTCAAGTGGCTGCATTTCATCGATTGCATTTTACTGGACTTGACTGTAGGATCACTTGTGATTGAAATGTTCTTTCTCAACTGAACCTTAACTTGAAGTTTCTATTTGTAGAATATTGATTCCAAGCAAACTTATTAACGAAAAATGTTTCTTTTCATTAAAGTGGTACTATGATCAAATTTTTACCCCTTGCTTTTTTAGGTGTATCACATAGAATTCCATGAAAGAATAAAAGCACCATTTACAGTTTGCAAATATCTGAATTAGTCTCGGAGTTATGTGTTTAAAAAAAGAGTGAGAAATATGCAAATGAGATTTCTAATGCATTATACACTCAACCAATATTACAAAGTATATCAATAGAGCTATCTAAGAATAACAGTCCTGTTGTTGCCCGATAAATACATAATCTTGATAGAGCCGCTTTTGTTTAGACAGTATAGTAAAAGGATCTGTTGTTATCTATTATATTCAGTTTTTACATTGTTTTTTTGACATAATTTCACTTCACGAAATTAAGAAAATACTTCTACTTAGTGCTTCTCTCACCATGCTCATGGGAGTGAGCTCATACATAAGTAATTATTCCTTAAGTTTTTTGTTCATACAATAGCTCTAACTTTTCTTCTGCTGCAGTCAATGATTTGCAATGGAATAATTTAAGTAATAATTTATCTTTTATATAATCTTTGCCGTCCAAAATTTCAAAAGGCTGGGACCTTTCATCTGGTTGTCTGTGGTTTCAAATTTTACAAAGATTGCAGTGGTGTGTTTTTATAGCCGAGATTATCCTAGTTGATATTACTAGAATTTGCAAATTTTTAGATATTAACCAGTAATCATGGTGGCAAAAATGTTTAGGGGGTTTTAACTCCATGTAAAACTCCTGGAAACAGGGTTTTTGACATGTCATATATTGACTAAATCTAGATCTTCCTGAAAACAACTAATGCTTGCAACAACTGATTTACACAGTATTAATGATCTTCCTTTCTTGTCAACAATTGGATTGATTGGACAGTTAAAAGTCGCCACCTATTTAATAAGATTTTTTCTTACAGTACATCTAAATTTTCTGTTTGTTAGGTTGTTCTTCACACATCAATAAATTTAATTGGCACTATCTTTGTTTTTGTTTACAGCATACACATTGAGTAAGAGAGCATTGAACTCTACCTTAAGAATTATGAAACATCCCTAAGGGTCCATGATTTTTGAGTGAATAGTAGCATCTATGCCTTTTTTCATTAAGACTGCAACCCCACATGAATTTGAGCTTCCACAAGACATGATCTTTTCAGCACCCCATTCCTTTCTCTGTTGAGTTTCTACTTCTTTTGCATCAATATTATATATCTGTGTTTTTCTCTCTACACCAAGAATAAATCATCCATTGATTGTTTTTTTTTAAATTGCTTATGCCCCTCACATTTAGTGGTATCAATCTTAAGGTACTATATATGCCTACAGTGCAAGAGGAGTTGATTGCAAAAGGAACCAAACATACATGTATTAGTACCATAAATTTTAATAAAGAAAATGGCATAAATATTCTCCAGTTTTTAGGCAGATTGGACATAAAATAAAACAATTTCAAACTACAGACAAAACAAAACTGTTGTAGACAGGACAAGCAAACAATGGTTATGTAAAAAAGGAAAGTACATGTAGAACCTATCATGTACTAAACACCCCACATGAACCAGAATAACAATATCAAAGCAGCATAAACAAGACTATAAGGACACTAGGGAAGGATTACAAGGTCCTTACACGTCAACACTGTCAATATAATTAGCATTTATTCCAGGGCATGCTTTTTGTTGCACCTGCACCTGGAAAAAACAGCCAGTCACATTATTGCGCCGTAGAGCTCAAGATCTTCTGTTTCCTTACCTCAATAGACCTGTCCATTTATGATCAATCTGTCAAATTTGAAAAATGCAGATTGCTTGGCTTTCTTTGCCTTTTGTTCCCATTTTGTCCTTCAGTTTCCTCAATGTTTTTTCTTGTATATGCCTCCAACCTTAATGTTGCGACGACACTTCATTCAAATTACAATATTACAAATTATAGAAATAAGTAATACAGAAATACAACTGAACTCAGAAAATAATATCTCGAATCTTAAAGACCAAAATACCATGTAAATGCATTGTGGTATTATACAGGCAGCAAATGTAAGGAAGCATTAATGTACTTCTAACACTTCAATGTAATTCTATATCATGTTCAGACTGAGGTGCAAAGATACAGGTAGCAGAGACTTAAATACTGCAAAATGGTAAATTAGCATTAATATGAACTCGGGTTTTTTCCGAGTTGTTTGTACCTTGAAAATTTCTTTATACATGTAATACCCTCTTTGGAGGGTGGTTGGTTGCATCTTTGATATGCCTCAATGTGACTGTGCAATGCAGTTAGTGAGTTCATATATGCTAAGACATAATTTGGCTGTGAGACTGCACGATGCAGTTCCAGTCAAAAGACCAACATTTCACCCTTGCTCACCATGGAGTCTCCACTTTTTCAGTGGTTTGGGCATCCAACTATATCACAGGACGGGGGGTCATAGGTTCCGACTCTTGAAAATTTCCTTATTAAATGCAAGTGAAATACAAAACAAAGACAATACTATCAAGGGAATAAGGAAAGTTCCCTACTGGTTCTTCTCACACTGAACGAGTACACACAACATGTAAATGAACCCTTTCGAGGCAGCAGATAGAATCAAGGCAAAATCTCCAGCTTTATTTGCTGAAGATTATAAATTTGTCTCTTTTGATGTGGAGTCTCTCTTTATGATTGTTCCTCTTCATCAGACATTGACCTTTGACAAATTCAAAAATACCACTCTGTACTTTCTGGACATCAACATTGCTAGTGATGGCCTTGGCATCTACAGAAAAGATACTTTTACCAGGCAGTACACTAGCTTTGAAAGTTTTGTTGCTGGGTAACAAGATTTCTTGAATGACCACCGCATTTGCACTCCTAACAAAATTAAAGCCAAGCTCAAGCCAATAAGAAAGTTGTTGGCGTTGAACGATTTTCCTAATAATTTTATTTATTGCAAACTTTTTACCAATGACACCTCCTAAAACAACCAGCATTCAACTATCTGGCTTACCATCCCATTTGTTGGTGACCTGGCAACACAGCTTGTTTAGAAACTTAAACGTAAGCTTCGTAGATGTCTGGTTGACCTGAGTGTGGACATCCACATAAAATAGAAGACCACAAAATTACATCAGTTTCTTCATTAAACTCATCACAAATAGATGAGCTTGGGAACTGGTGCCTTAAAGGTTAGCGGGGTGCCAAAGCCTGAAGCCACTAGGAGTTATCCATGGCAACCCTGGAAAGCAGGAAACACCCACTGCGCGTCCGCTAACCCGCACCGTCACACTGAGAGAAGTTCAGTGGAAACTACTTACCTGAGTAATACTTACCTAGACCAAGAACAAAAAGGGGGAGGGAGGAGAGGGTTCAAGAATCCACAATGATTCGCGAGCAAAGCAGTGCAAATGATCCGCAACAATCAGCTGACTACACAACAACAATTACGCATTGAACCATAAACCCCTGCAAAACCCCTGAAGGCCGCCCCACAGGTCACGTATTCCCTAACAGGGAAACCGCTGGCTGCATAAGCTCATGTTTAGCTTGCCTAAATGACATTGGCAGGAAGGGCAGCTTGCTGGCTGTATTTGCTCGAGTTCAGCCTTGCCTAAATGAGATTTAGCCACATCAAGCACTAAAGGCAAACGCCGCTATTAAGCCAATAAAATGTTGTATATGAATTCACTTGTCCTGGTTGCAATTCTTTACATACATCGGCAAAAAACAGAATTCTGCTTGTCTGTCCACAAAAGCATGTGCTTATGGACAAAGAAAGCACAATAATTATATAAACATTTGCGCTATTGTGATCAGATCAAACACATTGAAGGTTTATACAACTTAGCCTGAGACATTTTTATCAATGACAACAACCTACCGGTACTTTCTAATGCAGTGAACAAAGATTTTCTCACCCAAACCATGCATGGTAACACAAACATAATAGACAGGACCATCTTTGAACATTGGTTTAAAAGCCAATAGGGAACTATGCCTATTCTCTGTTTTGTATTTCCATGTGCATATTAATGTTAATTTACCATCTTGCAGTATTTACAATCCCTGATACCTGTGTGTCACCTCAATTTGAAAATGAATTATAATTATCTGAAAGTGTTCCTACTGCATTAACACTAGAAAATCGATTATGACCAAGCTGCCCCCCCCCCCATCCCAAAGAGTGGGATACCACTACACTCTTCACTATGAACTGACCATGACTGCTAAATGGAGAAACAGACAACGAAACAACATCCTCTGGTACAACCCTCCATTCAGCAAAAAGTCAACAGCAATATCAGATGCAGATTCCTTTATGCTAGTAGACACACTTCACTAAAGACTACAATACCACCAGGATCAGCTACAGTTGCATGAATAGCGCAAAACAAATTATCAACAACTACAACAAGCATATTTTGACTTCACCCAAACACACTGATGAAACTACAGATAAGACTATTAACAACAAATCATGCAAATGCTGACATGCCCACTGAATGAAAACTCGACAGTTATGAGCCAATTATTTTAGCTTATAACCAAGGTGAAATGCTGATATGCATTTTTGCCAATAATCTATGGGTGCTGTAGAAACCAATCCCCTGCCTAGTCCCAGTCCAGCATGGCTCTGCTTAAATAGTTTGACTTTCGTGCAGGTTATGCAAATGTCAGTGGTTTCGCTTGCGTTAACAAGTAACATAACAGTCATTTATGCTGTTTTGCCATATTCCCAAATCATCAGGTAAATGTTGATTTTCATCATTTGTCTCATATTTCCTATGTTGTTTCCAATGTTTTAATTAGTTCTTTCACTCTTGATGTAATGTGTTTGTACCATTTTATTTTAGACACCACTGACAATGACCTGTATAACTAGAGTTCAAGTTGTCCAAAATAAACTCCTTAAGGTCCTAAAATTGTTGCTGGGGTATTGTTTAAAAGTGCAAAGGGTTTAAGTAGATTTTTCATACTGCTAATGAGAGCCAGAGTCCTGCTTGATCTTAAAAGGACTTCAAGAAATTTGGTAGTGTACTAAATTTCTTGCTGATTGTAGTACAGAAGTGGTTGTTTTTTCTTTTAGTTTCCTGTAGTGGTAGTGGATCAGTGGTGTCCTGTAACCAACCCATTTACTCATATGCAACATGGTCATATAAGGGTACTTTTAGCAATGGGCATAGAGCAGCAGGTGAGTAACTTATTCTCAAATGCTGAATGGCACTTGGTACATCTTGCTCTTAGCAAGAGCAACTTACATAACAATAACAAAAGAGCAAGGGGTATTTAATATTTAAATTTCTATGAATTATAAGTCACCCTCTAAAAGAGCAATTTTGTACTTAACATTATAATAATTAGTGTCATGAAAGAAAGCCAGCCTACCAGCAGCAAAAACATAAACTTCGCCTTCTGTCAGCATTTTAGTACATGTAACTTTTCTTCTTGGGATAATTATCTTCTGAAACTTTTGACAAGGGGGCCTGAAAATGGAGGTTCACAGTTGACATTCTCTCTCTTACATGTATTTTCATCCAAAAAAGCTTAAACTTCCAAAACCATGCTTTGATTTGAACAACCCTATGTCTTGACTCATATTTTATGTTGTATTTTTTTAGTTTGATTTTAGAATTATATACATGTAGCAGTCAATGCTATGATCAGAAAATGTAACTTAGCGGTACATGTATGTCCCTGAAGCAGTCGTTTTGCCATTAAATTCCTGGAAATGGAAAGTGAGCATTTATGGCAAAGTTGGCATCAGCTTAAATATATATATCAAGGTTACTGTGTACCTATAGGAATGTCTCACATTTGAACAGTTTAAACTGTAGATACCAGAACACCTCTGACATCAGATTTAAGCATATAGAGCTGGCTATCAAACTATACTAATGAATTGTAAAATTTTTCAGTACCACTTAATGTGAGTGTGTGATTACCCTCAGATTTGGTCACTAACCCTAACCCTAACAACAGAAATGTGTTGGCAAATTTTATTATTTTGAAGGGTTTTTTTTTATGAGCAATTTTTGCATGATCACTCCACATTTTTTCAAAAAATGCTCTGTAAATTTTCACTGCAATTGAATGGGAAAATTTAGACATTTCTTTTGGCAAAAAGGATAACAAAGGATAACATCCAGGACCCTAACTACTAGGCCTTGCTGCCTCCTTTGTATTATTGTATCAGATTGGAGCCATCCTGTCAATTAAGTGTGGAGGAGAGATTCCAGTTGGAGTAGAGCCATACTCAGATCATCATCTTGATTCACAGAGGTAAGACTGTGTTGTATTTGTTGCATTAATTTTATTTTTTCCTCGTGTCCATGTGATGAAGATCAAAGATATGATTCAGGCAACTTGCTAGTAAAAATCTATTTTTGCTACAAAAGACAGGTACATGTACAAAACCTTAGATGAATTGACAACCATTGATGCTGTTTGGTGCTATTGATTTTGGAAATACAAGTTGTAACCATGCTGTACAGCTTCAAGACACCTCTCCTTATTTATTTATTTTTTTTGAGGACTGGGATGTAGACATTGGAGACTCAAGCATTTGTAGCTATCTGTAACAGGCTGTTGTTAGCATTTTGTCTTTTTAGTGGCTGTAGTTCTATGCGTCATAACATTGTGGGAATGTTGCACCAAATACTAACTATGATTCCACATGATTTATTTGTGTTAAACGTGATTTGATATCCAAAACCGTTAAACTAAAATATGATCAAAAATCTAGTTCAAGCGGCACTAAAGACTAAAACTAAAATAACCATTACATAACACAAATATAATTATTAAAATACACAAGCGCGAGGAAATGTGAAATACAACTATTGACCAAGAAATGCAACGAAAGGGACTAGGAGATGAATACACGCTTGTTAAAGTGACGGGTTTCAGTCGTGCAGGAAAATCTAAAGATGATTAACCTCTAAAGCGCATTTTGTCCAAATAAGGAAGCAGGTATATAACTCACAAAAATTAACACATGGAAACCTGAGTGAATAAAACTGCCTGCGGCCCACCCCTAATTTCCTTGCATATTTTGCAACATTTCAGAGCAGTTGAAAGCGCAAAAATAAAGTATGTGCACGGTAACCACAGACAGGAAATCAAGACATTTATTTATTTTATGTTGAATAAATAGAGGGCCAAACCAAAATATTAATGTGCACAACTGATAAAAAAACAAGAAATTGTGACGTGCAAATATAGATGAAAAGGGGTGCAAAAACTTGGCAAAACTAGAATGCAAAAGAAGTGTGGCAAAAGCTTAGCATCTAATTACATAAAAATGGAATCTTGCATAGGCAACAGTTTTGCGTTGTTGTCTGCATCAGCCTTAACACAGGAAACCAAATGAAAGAATGCAAAAGGAAGTTCAATAAAAATAGATTTTCATTCAAGCTGAGGCAAAGAAACCTATTAAAAAAGCAAAACAAAATTGTTGAAAATTTTGCAGACATGCTTCACAGCATGGCCGCATGTTTAAATTTGTTCTTCATGCTAAAGCAAAAATTGAGTTTTTGCTGAACACTTTTGCAGTCATTTTAACGTCAATAGTTACCAAAAGTTGAATGCAACTTTGAAGTATTAATGTACTTTACCATTCTTATTTCTCTCTGGAGAGTAAGCAACAGGTATCATTTAAGAATAAGAAAGAACACAATTTAAGCAGCCATAAAATTAGAGCCTGAATTTTTCCCGGCCTTAATTTCACATTATTTTGTGTAAAGTTGTTTAAGTTGTGTGTATAACTGATGATCAACTGTCTTCATATCTTTCGTATCTTTCTCTGCAGTTCAAATAATTATATGATGTTTCATATGTTCATTTGAATTTAAACATTATTTGCACAATTTTTTCTGGAAATTGTAACCAGTATGTTATGTTTGTCATTCCTGTCATGTTAAATTAATTTTATTGATGTACCTTAATTGTAGAATAAAAAGTGAAAAAGTAAGTGAAGATGCTGATTTATCAAGAGATCAAGGATTTGGTAAGTACTATCATTTTTACAATGCAATCATAATAATATTTTGGTTAAGGTGGCTAATAATTTAGAGCTGATTGAAGTTCATGTTTAGCATATGTCTATAAAGTTATGGATGCATGCAGTAGTTTGAAAAGTATACATGTATAAGGGAGAGTAAGAGGAGAGTTGGTATAATGTATTCTTTAGGGCATTTTGATATTTTTATGGAAACAATAAAGAAAACAAAAGTTGGTAAAACAATTGTAGGCAAACCAACTGTTCATTGCCTGTGGTTTCTGTGGCGTGAAGATCTTGCTGTGATTGGTTACAACACAATAAACATTCCAGACATATTTTAGGTTTTCACACCAGTATAATCACCGCTGTAATGTAAACAGTTTTGTTACAATGTTTTATTTATGATATTATATTGATGCACTTCAACACTTTCAAATTTATTGATAGACACCTAAACCAACAATAATGTTGCATTACAAATACATAATTAACAAAATATTCAAAGCAGTTTTACTGCATTCCAATGGTGACAAATGCATTGTAGAAAAAATGGACCACCCTATTGTTTTTGATTCAGGTATGCTGTGCACAATGATTAAAATTGTAATATGGCGGTAATTTTTAGATTGTAAAGTTGTCACACAACTTTCTCAGTTCAGACTTAATATTTATAAGTCTATCACTGAATCAATTTTAATGAAACTTTGGAATAAAATGATTGTCTGCATTACCTGTGGTGTCTCAACACTTAAAATTGCTTCATAATTATGGTAAAACTGACAGCCTTTACTTAAACATGATGAAAGATTTTTAACTCTGCAGCTTGTTGGGTCGTGCATTTCCATTATAAAACTAAAATTATTATTAATATGGCTTAAATAGGTAGCTCGCTTAGTTTGAGTGCTGAATGTACATGTAATTCCACCTTCTTTCCACATGTATCAAGATTTATAGCCGGTTTTCATAAGTTTTCACCAAGCGGGCACGTGGGCATGATAATTGGCCAGAAAAAAATGCAAGGCCTAGAGGGCCTTGCTAAGCTGTGGGAGTCCAGAGTGATGCCCCAATGCAAATTCTGAAATCTTGGACTGGCAGAGTGGCATTTTTCAGCAATTTGGAGCACAACATCGTTGTGCTCCAAATTACTGAGTACTGTTTTGTTGCCTACAGGAAATCATTATATAGTTAACTAAATCATATTTGACGTACAGTAATTGATCAATGGGTGAATCAGTTTCCAGAATGTTTTCCTGGCTACATAAAATACAGTACCATAAAAAAATCTATTTAATACTCTATAATTATATGTACCAGCATCAATAGGTTTCAAGCAAGAAAAAACTTGCAAGAGGTTTTTATTCTCCTCTTCTTTTAATTACTATGAATGAAAAAAAAAGTGCTTTTTTTAATTGCAAACCCTAGGAGTTCTGCATTTATTTAGAAATAAATAGTACAGAATATCTTTTCAATGTTTAGGTGAGTAATAAAACATAGCATTATATTCAATATGAACAGGTTATGCATTTTTGTGTGATGTTTATATAAAAGTAAAGCATGAAACTCAAACCAGTGGGGAAGAAATTGATCACATGCTAGGCCACCAGTAAAAACTGTAAATCGATTAAGATGACTATATATAATTTGATCACTTTCTAGAGCCAGTCTAGCAAGGCTGAGTAAATCCTGCAATCTGATTGGTTCCGGGAGCGGGCGGAAATTTTCGATCTTGCCCGCTCACGGAGCGATTCCGCCCG
>OMLO01005677.1_pt1 | contig 10491 bp, 7 predicted proteins | sample 1674811 | NCBI WGS metagenome assembly OMLO01 (sample SAMN06265003, study PRJEB25207) | coral metagenome | isolation source: Coral host | place: Mexico:La Bocana,Puerto Morelos, Mexico | collected 2008-11-13
GCTACAATTTATTTTTTGCCCATGAAATCTTGTAAGCCCCTCAAGATATTTACATTTGCCCTCTGCCCCAGCAAAAACAGAAGAAAAGAAGAAAACAGCATCAAAAAACATGAACCACAAACTATCCATCTTAGACGTCCGTGCACATTAGGCCTTTTTTTCAGCCCATTTCACGGACTGTTGGTTTTAGTCTGTGGTTCAAAAATTCCGGTCATGTGATAATATTGTTTTGGCGCTGTGGTTTGCCAAAAAAAGTTGTGTCTTATCATGCTTATTAAAATTTGATAATAGAAAAAATTTTCACCATGCTGTTTTTGAATAATGAGCCCCTAAAGCTGTAATTATGGATGTTTTTAGCAGGGCATAATGCTGCTATGATAACCTATTGTGCCACAAAAATGGTAAGAGTGTGTGCACCAATGATTGGGCAGTTTTTTTGTACCATGTTTGTAGCAGCAGGTGATAGAGTGGTTATAATGACCCATTAAAATGTAACTGCTGGAAACTGTTGTGAGCCACCATAATCAAAGCGGATTTGTTTTTCTAGGATCTCTACCTTAACATGCCATATGAGTCATGGGAACTTCGGCCTCATGCTACGAACAGCTGTCTTTTCACTCTTATTACTACCTTTATTGAACTGGAAATTGAAGTTAAGGTACATAATTGTATAGTCTGTTTTTTTTTAAATAATATTCAGAGTAAGTGGCTATTCAAAGCAAAAAGAGAGGCCCATAATACCTGTAACTTCCTTTAGGAGGACATGTTTTTGACAATTGATAAGTTAATGTATCATTAGATACAATTCATAACAGAATACTTGCTGCTCTTATGTAGCTAATATCCATTAATCAAAAGATAATTTCTACATTGATTACTCAAGACTGAATTCGCAAAGTAAATCTTTCTCTAGATCATATGGTGTGCCAATTTGGAACAGCTCAAGAAATAAACTGCATAATTTATCAAAACATAAATTCAAAGTTAAACTTAATAGCGTCTTACTTCAAATGTTGACTGAAACAGATGACTACATCGAGTTAACTGATCTGATACTGAAAATAAAAATGTCATAGAAACAGCTCGGCTCGATTATATTTGCATATATTCATCTTGTTCTCTTTATTTAATAATAGTATTAAAGCTATTTAACTTATTAGAATTATTTAACTTAGAAATATTAGAACGTATCATTAATTTGTAACTAGTGTATATTTCCTTCTTTTATTGTAACTTGTTGTTTGTAACTATTTGTGTAATTCTATGTGTAACTACTGCTTGCCTCGACTAGCTCGACTTGCTATCTGTGAGTAGTAAATGAAAAATTATAAACGTAACAACAATAATAATAAACTGAACTAAACTGAACTTATTAAAGGCTTAGCACTGGATTTTGCAAGGTTAGTTATGTATTGCAGATTGCAGATCAGATCAAGCTAAGGAAGAGTCCCTACATTGTAGCTACAATTAGCAGGCTTACATGTATTTAATAAATATGAACAATTATAATAAATAGAGGATATTACACAGTGGCAAGAAGATATGAATTTTATGTTCAAGTGGCAAGAACAATATCTCTATATTGTTCTTGCCACAAGAACATTAAATTCATATCTACGAGCTACGTGTAATGTTCTCTATTTCGAGAAGCAATCACCCAAACACAAACAGCCGTGAAAAAGCTGAAAATGACGTTATCAATATCTTCGCTAGTGAGGATATGGAAAATATGTTACTCAGGTCCCGGATGCAGATTCATATGAATTTTACAAGCGGTGTATTTTCCAGTAAAACACCTGTGTCTATATAATAATAATTACTATCACTGTACAAACAGTAGATCAAAGTGAGCCAATACTACTGATCAAGCTAAGGAAGAGTTTCTTTACCCTAACAACAATTAACGGGCCTATGAAACAAATATGAACAATTATAATAAAATTATCATCACTCTAGAAACAGTAGATCAAAGTGAACCAATACTACTGAGTTTGCATTATCTACACATATTACTGTTTTCATTTATGTGATTAACATCCCCCAACTTTTATCTGAACAAAGTAGCAACTCTCTAGAACCTCTCAAACACTTCCACAGTTAAAATTTGTTATTTATTTTTTGCTCTGTGCCTGATTTATTGTAGTTGTTAAAAAGATGCCAGTCCTAGCCTTCTCCTTCACTTTTAGGGTCTTGAAAATTAAATGACTTCCATCCAAGATTTCATTGATACTAGAGCTTTTATTGAGTGCTTTGTTACTCCTATAGGATTCTTTGTGTGCTTTAACCCAGCCAGACAATAGCCCTGAGCTTGCTCAGTTGAAAGGAAAATGGATGAAACCACAACAGCTGATTGAGGTACAGAACATCATTGTGTAAAATGTTTCAAGAAGCAGTTCAACCAAACATTTAAGAGATGTCATGTTACTTTCAATATTTCTTACAATTATGATAATGACAGTAATTAGTAACAATTTCAATACCTTAGTTTAAATGTGAGTATGACTGGAAAAGACTTTGTGTGTGAACCAAAGCTTAAAGTGATTGCTAGATTCTGAGTTCCTGGAAATTGCATTATTCCCTGACAACTAAGAACTCTCAATGGTTTTCCTTCAGCATGCAATAAATACTGATTATTGTTGGTAAAGTATACCGTAATTCCATGTGCATTTTTCCCAAATGATTTCAAATTGCTATTTTGTAATCCAGTAGTGATTGGATGATTGATCATTTTTTTCCAGGCCATGCAGAAAGCTGGAGTGAATGTTTTTCCTGCTGTTGATGCAGAAAAATATGTCAGCATTAATTCCAAGGTATTTTTAAGCAATAGACCACAAGTTTCTGTGGTTTATAGCCTGATAAACCCCACGGGATGTTGGAAGAACACAAGAAGAATTTGTAAATCACGAGCTGCAGGCGAGTGATTTATGAATTCTTCGAGTGTTCTTCCAACATCACACGCGAAATTTCCATGGGTTTACCGGCACTGATTGACCGATCAGAGCGCGCGCATAAATTTAATTGTATAATTGTTGATATTAGGTATTTCCATTAGTTAAACTGTTAGTTTATACTCTCAAAAGTCATTAGATTCAAATGTGTTGGTTTTACTATTGATGTCTATGTAGCATGTGGTGTCCTCATCTCAGGATGTAAAGAATAAGTCTCGAGTCATCAACACAATATACCTTTCAGTGTTAAGGATACATGTATTGTGACCAGGAAAATTGCTTAATTTCTTCCTTCTGTGCAAAAAATTTTTTTTTTGTAAATTAGGCGACTAAACTTAATCTGTACTGTGCATCGTTTGAATCTCTTTTTGTTTGGTTTACATTGATTGTGTTACATATTTATTTGCTACAAGAATCATTCTTTTAAGAAAAAGAAATGTTTTTAAAAATAAAAATAATGTTGCAACCTCCCACTGCCAATGTAAAAACAAGGTGTCATAAAACTCCCCTACCTTCCCATAACAGCACCTTGGTACAACAGCCACTTTTCTCTGTCTCCTGGCCGGCTGTTGTAAAGAGGTTTGACTGTACTATTTGTGTTTTTGAATATAATTATATTGGTGTAGTGCACATTAATTTTTTCACTGTGTTGTCACAAGTTGATGAACCTACAGTGCAAACAGCAATTCAAATACTCTAAAATAAAGAACTTCAAATACCTGTATGTTGTACATGTTCTAATTATTATTTTAAAAAAAACCGTATTAATTAACTTCATGCTGATTGTTAGGAAACTTGGTTGGAAAATAACATTTACCAGGAAATGGCATTGACAGCATCTGCATTTGCATACACCTGGAGTAAATGGAATGCTAATTGTGGCAAGGACAAAATCATTATGCAAGCTGTTGAAAAACTGGTGGATGACCAACCATTCGAGGTAAACATATATACAAAGATCCCCAAAAAGTTTTGATGTCATAATATATATAGCCCCACTAAGCTATTTATAGCAGAACTCTGGCAGGCTGCCCCATATCCGTATAGGATAGCAAATAAATCCCATGAATTGATTTTCTTGTGGTTAAATAATGGCTAGCATTATTGCTCACAGGCGTGTTCACACGATGACGATGACAGAAATCCTCATTGCAAAGTTACAAAACTCAAATCCAAATTTCTCTTATCCTGGGCTAGCTTAATCGGGCTTTGAAAAACAAGGCCCAGAGGCTCCGCTTTTAGGCTTGGCTAAATGTACATGTTAACAGTTGTCCAGTTCATATGATAAATAAGTATTCTTTGGTTTTGTTGGAATTCAGGAAGATTGGTCATTGTTTAATATTGGAACACAAAGTTCTTGCAAGCTACGAATGAAGGAAGAAGACAATGAACTATCTGATGATCTTGCTGAAAACACACAGGTACAGTTGTTGGTAAATTAAAAACAGCAGTTTCTCCCTTAGAGCCACCTTGGTCTGTTGGTACCCTGTTGGCAGGCAAGCTGCCGATAGATTGTCAACTTTGAACTATCTCATGGTCAAAAAGTTTTTCAGGAACTGTCCTTTACAATATTACAGTACTTTCACCCAGTTGTAAGGGTAGAGTTGATTCATTGCATGATTTGTCAGTGGCAGACAGTCCATCTTTAGATGAGACATCAATTAGTCACAATTTTGTGTGACAACCAATTTTGTGAGGTTTTGTTGGGAATTTGCTTTTTCCAAGTACTTTTACATAATGATGTGCAAGAAAAACTCCTTTTCGTCTCTGCTCTTTGCTAGCAGCAAGACTAACTAAAGTTACCGTAATAGTTGCAACACAGAAATCTTTTTTCATAAAACGTTTCTTTAAACCTTTTTTAGTTTGAGTATTTTGTAGTTGAGTGCTTTGGCTTCAACTTGTTTTTTGTAAATGTACAGCTTCACTCAGATCTTTACCATATGGTGCTGGATGGAGCCTCGGAGGAAGCACAGCAAAGAGTGAAGGCCTCTAACTTCTTATTTATTGACTGTGTATATCAGTTGTTGAATGCTACAAAAATCATTACATACTCATAAGTTATTTCTGTTCTTGAAGTCTTGAGTCCTAGGTTAGTTCACTATGTTCAGACACTGTTTGCCTTATATGATTATATAGCTTCTAAAGGCTAATTGAAAAGTAAAAAGGATTTTTACCATGGTGTTGCCACATGGATCTATTATTTTTTTAAATGACATTCATTAGATAACCATAATGAGTTTTCCTCCAAATCACTTTTTACTTGGCAACAATTTATAATATGGAGTGTTTACATAAACATGCTCACAATGGTTGTACATATCATTTGTAATAAGAAACCCTGAAGGTAAAAAAACCTTAATAATGCATTGTATTTGTCAAGGTGCAAGATTGTAGAGCCTGCTGGAGGTTCTCTTCTACTGGTAAAGCAAGTTTGAAGTTTGAACTTTCTATTTATGTTGTATGATGGCTGGTCATAGACAAAACAGCTGGCGATCTTTTAATATTGTTGTAAGTAAGTATGTAAGTATTAGTATGTATAGCCTTGTTAGCCACCGGATTGTATTAAGGATGTAATAAAGAGTTTGTAAATAGAAGGAAGCTGTAGTTTGTATTCAAGAGCAATGATAAAATAATTGTCACGAAAGAGTTTCATTTTAATGAAACAACTGATTTATGGGGTTCAACAGAAAGGGTAGTGAACTCTTGATGATTTCAATTTCCAAATTTAGAATCATTTCTCTTTTATACTAGACGCATAACTGCGTGAACTCGGGCTTCTTTTCTCAAGACGCTTGAAGTCCCTATAACCCCTAGCTAATTTGCTACTTTCTAAAACGTATTTATAGCAAATGCATTTAACTTTTCCTTTATTCTTTTGTTGTCGGGCTTTCACATGACAATGTGTACTTGATTCAACTAATACATCCGTAAAAGAACATTCTGCTCTTGTTCTTCAACCGTTCCACAGTTCGTATAAGTAGTATTCTACTTGGTTCTCGATCACGTCTAGATGATTGACGATGCTCATGGATAAGTTTTAAGCTTATACCAGATAGTACAATAGATAGTTCATTTGATATAGCCCCCCCCCCCGGGGATATAACATTGAAAACACCCTCTCTGCCACTATTTCTAACCGTGTGCTAAGGTGCTGAGTTGATGCATGGGCACTTCTGTCTCCACGTATGCGCAGTTCCTGCTAGTCTGCGTTTTGTAGCCGAACGCAAAGCCAAATTTATAACTCGAGCATTCCATAGGGAGCACGAGTAAATAGCAGACGTCCTGGCAATAATGTGTGGTAGATTTTTGCACAAAACGTTCTAAGATTATCAAAAGAGTCAAAATCAATTTAACCGTTTAATTGTTATTTGATTTTAATTTTAACTGGATCACTTACATACAGCAAATTAATTGCAAAGGCTCTTGTTCACTGCTGCAACATCAAACATAAACTAAATTAAAGGCATATCCCGAACATTGTCATACAATGTCAAATGTGCTTTGCGGTCTACATCACACAGTGCAGGTCATGCAATATACCATTAACAGTAATACCCGGGGGGAGGGGGAGGGGATACTCAAAAAAGTTTTATACGGGGAGGCTCCGCCCCGAGGTCCAACCCCTTACCCTTTTATATACCATTTTTTCAGAAAAGGCACCCCTTTCGTATACCCTTTATTGGGAAAAGGCACCCCTTTTATATACCTTCTTAAGAAGACTTTTGAATAAATCGTTAAAACAGGAAGTCTTCTTGTCATTTTTGAATGAAACAGTCATAAGTTGCATCTGCTTGATCTGTTTTAATTCAAGGCCCTTTTTAATACCCGAACAAAGATTTTCCTACCCTTTCATATACCTAAACTTGTGAAATCCCTACCCTTTTATATACCTGAAGCCTGAAAAAGGTACCCTTTCGGGCGGAGCCTCCCCGTATAGGCCATTATAGGGAGTACCCCCCCCCCCCGGGCAGTAATATTTTGTTACGTTGTGTAAATGTGATAACAGAAGAGATCACAGTTTCCTCGGGATTCAAAACATCCCTTTTATACATGTTATAAAGCTATACTTGTGCCAGCATACTCTGAAGAGATCTTCTTACACTTGAAAAGTCTTGCTGTTGCTGAAGAGGAGAAAAAGGAAAATTATCATGTCATGCGATGACAAACAATAGCATGCTATGAACTTGTCATCTCAATTTTCTATATATTGACCAGGAGGTATAGTTGTTGTCACCTCTTTGTACTCTCTTATTTTGGTAGCTTACCATGTATTGGCTTTCTGTTATCGGTATTTTCTTTCTATGGTATTAAAATATTGTTGAATACTAATTATATTCAACCTACCGTGTCACTGAGGATCTTCTTTTGCAACATGTTGACCTCTTTCCGAAGTTGCTCCTGGACACTAATTTGTTGAGCCTCGTGACTTCTCTGCATTTCTTGTAAGTTCTTTGTATAGTCTTCATGAAGCTGACGAACTCTTTTGAGTCTCTGGCTCTGCACAATTCGCTGTTGCTGGAAGAGCTTCTGTTGTTGTTTGTACAGGTTCTAAAATAAACAAAATCGACATTGTAACAACCAATTTGTTATGTGATGGCATTTCTTTTCCCAGTCAAAAAGTGTACTTATAGAACTAATTAAATGGCATGATATAGCATGGCATGCCATTACATGACTGATTGACTGGCAGAACCGAGTGACTGATTTTGATCGATTGATTGGTCATTTTCGTTTTCAGTTCCAGGCAAGATTCAAACTCCTTTGCACACAATTGACAAGTTTACGTTACCTCCAGTTTCTCTTCTGCTTCTCTTGTCTTCTGTAAATCTGTTTCCCATTGATTTACTACATTCATGACCTGCTTGTTGAATTCCCCGTAATGACTGCTTCTGGTGAGCGTTTAGTTGCAATACTTCTTGTTAGCAGTTAGGAATGATTGGTCTACTAATTGGAAACTCAAAGTATTCGTTATCTCTAGGTTCAGCGTAGTACCAAGCCAGAATAGAGCTTGTCTTCTATGCCAACTCAGGATAATTAAGGGTTGCCAAGTAACCTAGTTAGTTGATCACATGGTACTTTTGCACTGAGTATTAAGGTTACTAAAAGATATTATGACGAAACTTCACATTTCATTTCATTTATCCTTACCCAGATCTAAAGCACTTGCTCAGCTTTACGGTATATATTGGAAAACGTTTTAGTGGTACATATTTTATTCATAATACTACTTCACCATTCTCCAGCCACCTGACCGGCCTTGACACAATCCTTTAAAGCAGTTCACGGTATTAAAGTTGGACATTTAATATTTTAGGTTTGAACAGCACGAGTTTAGACAAGCTAATTACCGTGCCGTTTCTGAGCACCCTGGCAGACCTCCTTCTATCAGTGTGGTACTTAACAATTATTCACCGAAGTGAAGGTAAATATCCACCACTTTCACCGACACTGAGGTGAATAATTGTTTTAGTATATACCACACAAGCTGAATAACAAGCGGACGAAAGAGTAACTCTACTTGTTTAAGAGTAACGTATTTGAAACGGGAAGCCATTTTGTTTTCTTCGGCTGCTCGGAGGTGAATAGTACTTGGCTAATCACTTCCGAGCTAGCCAATCAACGTGCGCGAAAAGCACTATTCACTTGTGTGGTATATACTAATCAAAATCACTCCCCTCCTCTAAGGCACCTTTCTTATCCCTCCACAGTTCGACCCTGTTAGTTTACCTTTCATGTTGCTGTGACTGCCACACCGCATCAAACTTTCTACTGCTAGCCTTTAGAGATGCTTGTGTGAACGTTTGGATTCTCTTTCGCTTGGCAGTTATTGTCTTGGTTATGTCAGCTGAAAGCATTCAAAGAGACAATCATTTTATGCGATGACTTGTTACTCAGTGATCGTTTTGGATAGCAGTGCAACAAATGAATATTGAGCGCATGAGTTTAAAATATGCTTACCTCCAAAGCTATTCAGCATTCCCTGCATTTCAAGATCACTCCTGTAGACAAGGGAATCAAAAAGGTTTACATACTTCCCGCTCTTCAAAAGGTCAAACTGCGAAACATCAAAAATATAGATAACAATTATATAAATTCTGTGACATTACGCACCCCTTGTCATACTCATCTTCTGGATCCGAATCTGGAAAATCCGCGGCTGGTGTTACAGGCTGCCTTTTCTTTGTCTTGGGTTCCTGGGAAGGTAAGCTTCCTTGTTGTTGTTCAGGTTTGACTGGTGGAGCTGTCGACACAAACAAGAAATTGATCAAACCGTTCACACTTTGCCAGAGAAATTTGAACGTGAAGCCTTATTTCTACAGTTAGGTCCACACTCTACACTAATCCGTCGCGAAAACGCAGCTTTTCGAAGCTCTTCGTGCTCACACCGGAGGAATTTAAAAATACAGGCCCTGCGTTCTAAGTGTGGACAGAGAAGTTCGCATGTGAAGGTGATCGTAAAGGATGCTTCGCAAGTGAAGGTGATCGTATAGAATACAAGCGTGGAAATGGTGTGGGTTTAATTTTTTGAAAGCTTTCGAAATGTTTCTTGCACTTTTCCTCTAGCAACAACAATTATTCAAGCATGCAGGGGTTTTATAGTCAATACAATTCAAAGTAAGCTTAAGTTTAACTCTACCAACCTTCGGAAAATTTGAACTCATCTTCTTTCTCGTAGAACTCCTTGAGATTTTCAGTGCACTTGAGAGTCTTTCCTTTCTTTGGATTCGGTGGCATGGTAAATTTGTTCAAGAAAAAGTGTTTCTAAAAAGTTAAATATGAGTAAATCCAGAGTGAGCAAACGATAAGGATCGAATATAAAGCGACGGCAAATCGTTGTTCTTTCATTGCCGTTTTCGTGTTGTTGTAGAATTTTAATTAACAATTTCACACACAAGCGTAACTCTAAAAAAAGATTGAATGCGAGCTTGACGCTATTGTTTAAGACAATTACACTAAATAGATATTAAGAAGGTAAGAAAAAGATTAAAAAAACGAAGTCTCACCTTGCTTGCTTGGGTTGTGACAAGTTAAAAAGTCGAAAAACTATTTTCGCGCGCTTCTCACTAGCACCCTGCGTCAAAAAGTGGCGGGAAACCACAGGAGCCCTTCCCATTTTTGATCAGCGGTACTTGCTGTAAGCCTCCCTTGACCTCCCCTTGACCCAGGATCCCAAACCAGACTGATATTTTACTGAAGCACTTCAGACATGTTGTTTTGACTTTGTTCAGTAACACCCTTAACAACGAGGAAGAGAATTTTATCATGGACATTGCCTAGTTGACCTCGGTCATAATATATTTCTGGCTATGGCCCTGTACTTCCAAAGGCTCCCTGTCAAGACTGCATAGGAATAAACTAAATTATGGCGACATCAAAAACCAGTTTAAAATGTTTTAATAATTTGACACTACATCTAACATATCATTACTTTATAAATCAATTTAATTTAATTTAATTTAAATATCTAATTATATAGCAGTCAGTTAATCCAGTATTGTCAGCACGACTATTATCCTTTAATTTCTCAGAACTGTCCAATTTG
>OMLO01005678.1_pt1 | contig 10491 bp, 7 predicted proteins | sample 1674811 | NCBI WGS metagenome assembly OMLO01 (sample SAMN06265003, study PRJEB25207) | coral metagenome | isolation source: Coral host | place: Mexico:La Bocana,Puerto Morelos, Mexico | collected 2008-11-13
GTCTATTTTGTCCCTTCTCGATTCCCCATGACAAGCTGCGATCTTTCTAGTGTGTCCCATTAAAAGTGTGCCAGAACGAGCACCTATATTGTGTGTCTTACTCCCTTCTAATGACAATAAGCGGATAGCAGCCTTCTAGTAACAGGACAACGATAGCACCCCTGGCTCAGAAGATCATAAAAAGCTCCATGCCCCCTTCGGCATCGAGCAAGTCATGCAAAGTGTGCCAGAAAAATTCTTATTGAAGAAATGCGTCAAATTGGTATGGGGTGAAGCTGTCTGCAGCAACAACCCAAACATTGAGATGGCAGCCGCGAGATATTCAACGGATGTTCTTCAAGAGGCTTACGACCCGGAACCACGACAACACAACCAAACCATCGATGAGGCTATACAAAACCTCCCTCTAGAGATTCGTGAGATAATTTATAAAGAGTATGTCGCAATAAAGCTAAGGGAAAGAGCGAATTTGGGTTGGAACAAGCTACACAAGGATATTTTAAAAAAACCTTTCAGTGATTTCATGCAGCATATTGTTCCTTATATGTTATGCATGGAATGTATGTATGGTCGTTTCGGGGGTCGTTGCTATACCGCTTGTCATGGGGAATCGAGAAGGGACAAAATAGACCCCCCAAGCTCAACTCCCCTGGGGTGGGCATTGGGGTGGGGGGAGTTGAGCTTGGGGGGTCTATTTTGTCCCTTCTCGATTCCCCATGACAAGCTGCGATCTTTCTAGTGTGTCCCATTAAAAGTGTGCCAGAACCAGCACCTATATTGTGTGTCCTTCGGAAATAATTATTTCTTGAACCATTCATTAGTATATTATTGTGTGAATGCTGAACACCACTTTTTAACATATACCTATTTGTGACCTGGAAAAGCTCATTTTTGAAGTCAGAGTGCATAGTCCTTTTATATATAAAAAACATTTTTAAAGTATAAAACAACCTTACCCTCAAATATGGACTTAAATTTAGATTTTGTTGCTCTAGCCAAGCCGAAACAAACTTTATATGGTGCATCCCCATTCCATGTGCAGGAAGCAATTTTTTTATTTGTCTTGCCCCCATCCCTGGACAAGACCGCCTTACATAAGTACCTGACCCCTGGGCACAAAAAGAGGCACGGTGGCCTCATAGTCAGTGAGCTTGACTCTGGATTGAGTGGTCTGGGTTCGAGCCCTTGCCAGGGACACTGTGTTGTGTTCTTAGGCAAGACACTAATGACTCTCACGGTGCCTCTCTTCACCCAGGTGTACAAATGGGTACTGGAAAATTTAATGCTCGGGGTAACCCTGCGATGGACTAGCATCCCATCCAGGGTGGAGTAGCAATATTCCTAGTCGCTTAATGCAAAAGAAACCAGGATGAGCTCCAGCCTGATGGGCCACTTAGGCTCATATGCAGACTTTACCTGGGCACAAAGCACTAGACTTGTCCCAGCGATTAGTAACAGGTCGAAATGAACCAGACATTAAGCTTGGCTAAGTCTTAATTCCAGTACTTACCCTAAGACAATGCAAAGGGGCATGATCACATTTCTCAGTCATGGTATCTAATGGAAATTCTCTTCGAAGCTTCCTGGTGTTGCACTTTTCACAATACATTTTCACAAGGTCCTAAAAAGCGATAACAAGAACACAAAAACAATTAGTGATGGTTGCATGTTTAAAGCCAGTTATGGACTTCTTTACAATGTCACACAATGCTATGCTCATTGTGGTCCAGAGAGAGTTTTTTTTATATGAAACACATCCCAAGGCTGGGACTCGGACTCGTGCAACAGACTAGACATCTCTAGCCGCTATTGGCATTATTTGGCCTGAGCTAATAAATGATGCGGCTAATGAATTTAATCTGATAAAATGCTACTTTCCCACTCAATGAAATTTAAGTACTGGTACCTGCAAGACATTGCTATTTGCGAAGGAAAGTGAAGAATATCTTATCAAAGGCTGATCGCGAGTAGCATTTTTTAGTTTTCTCAGATTTAGTTAGCACCTTAGGTCAAATGATCAATTTGGCCTTTAATTAGTTTTGTTTGGCTTGTTTGATTCATTTGCAGTGCAGGTAGCACCCTTTATGCGACATGGTTATATTTATGTTCAGTATCTGTGTGTTTTTCTGAAAACAAGCCCGCTATGTTAAGAGGGTCCACAATAGAATTCTCACATCCTGCTTTCTGGGACATTTTTCTCTGTTAATCCACTCTTTTTTCAGGGAAATCTAGATCCCACCCACTTTTCAAAGATGTGTATGGGTTATTAATTATTATGCAAGACAGAAACGTTTTGAAAATAGGCATCATATAAAAGACCATAAAAGGAGTACCTTTTAAGACCGAAAAGTAAGCACTGAAATAAACGGTTTACTGTTTTGTTTTCTGTTGCACACGTATCTAAGTGAAAACAAAAAGATTGTTCACTCCCATATTCAAAGTCTTGAATTAAGTTAAATCTAGACATTAAGGTTTTTCCAAGAAGTAAACACATTCTGACAGTTTCTTTCAATTAAGACTTGCAACGTCTTCACTTTCTTAGAAATCTTGGCTCAGAACTTTTCTTTCCGAAGAAAGGCATTCCTGCTCACAACCTTTTCCCAATATGGGAACACAATTTAGAATGTTGCATATGGTTTGGTAAATAACTATGGTATTACCACCATCTGGACTGTGGCTATACTGCCCAAAACAAGAAAAAGTGATCTGGAAAAGATAGGAAAACTACAAAGGATCAGAGGTCAGCAAGACTATATACAGACCCAAGCATTGAAAATGTTGGCAATGGCAGATGTCATTGATGTTAGAGGCCAACACAAATGATCACAATAGGCTTGAAGATGTCATTCAGTCTGATGATACATCCTTGTAGTCAACAGTGTTTGAAATTAATGCTCGCCTGCCCCAGGGGGGGGGTTTACTCCTAGAAAAATTGGGTAGGGGTGTGTGGCCCGCTCCCCAAAACCCTTACCCTATTTATGACCAAAATTTGCGATTTTCCCTACCCTATTTTAGTATTTATGACCTGACCAAAAATTTGATACCCTATTTATGACCTGACTCTTAGATCATTAGGAGAAGTGCTTTTTTGTGTTTTTTGTGCTTTATCTAGCCTGCATAGCAGGCATTAAACGGCGTAGAGGAAGGCAAAGTGTGGATGGGAGAAGGAAGGCGTGATGAAAAAGTAGCTTCTACAAAAAAAAAAACAAATTGAAGACTAGGGTGCAGAAATCAATACCCTATTCGTGACCAAAATGGCGGCAAAATGGCGAAAATCAATACCCAATTTATGACCAAAAAGGATGAAAAACCATACCCTTTGGGGCCGCACAAACCTATATAGCCTGTATAAGGGAGTACCCCCCCCCCCCCGGAGAGAAGCCAGGGAGGACTCCCTTATAAAGGTGACAGGGGTGCTGAAAGAGAAAGAAGTGCTGAGTGTCTTCTGCCCTATCCTCTTTTAGTCAGTTTGTCTTGAGTTTCTTTTCTTTCTGAACAAATACCTTTCCTAATAATTTAATAGAGTGGTTTTCAACTGAGTGTTGAAAGTGATCAGGCAATTACTTTGGCTTTGGTTGTACTACAGTCTGAGATTGGCTGCATAGTCTAATTAGTAAGGAATTCATTTGGTTCTGGTTTTACCACACTCAATTGAAAAATGCATGCTATTTAATTATGTACAGGCTTTGCAAAACTACAAAACAAACTGGAAGTTTCTTTCAGATATCTAACCAAATTGGTGAAATTCTGCTGGCTTGATCTTTTCCTTTTTCAGGGGATCCATCCGTGTTTGGAAATTTGGAACCTTGTAATGAGATGATTAGTGCAGTTGTCAAGTGCGTTAAACAGTCCAAACATAATGGATATGCTCCTTCGACAGGTATCCAAAGTCCACTAGGCTTTTTTGTGTTTAAACCAAGCAAAAACTAGTTTATCACAGGTTTTCTGGTTCAATTCAATCGCTTTATTTCTAACACATTTTTTGTCAACTTTTCACCATTTGCATGGTAGGTTACGTCAAAGCACGTGAAGCCATTGCTGCAGAACATTCATTTCCCTTGTCACCAATAACTTACAAGGTAAAGATTGGATATTCATACTTTAGAATTGTTTATTTTTGTTTCATATCAATTGAAGAACAGATTGAATCAATTAAATGTATATATTTAGTGTTAACTGATTTATCTTAGGATGTTGTTTTGGCCTGTGGATGTTCTGGCGCTTTGGAGTTAGCTCTTGATGTTCTCCTTAATCCTGGTGACAATGTTCTTCTACCCAAACCAGGATTCTCTATTTACCAGACACTGAGCATCTCACGAGGTCATGAAGTCAGACATTACAACCTCTTGGTAAGGCATAAAAAGAGCACTGATTACCTACTTTGCAAAGGGTTTTTTTTTCTTTTGTTGTGGCATAAGAAATTAGGGAATAAAAAAATATAATTTCACTTCGATAACATGAAGATGCCACAAAAAAATCATATTATCATTTATAATTCTTTTAAATTGTACATTTAGCCTGAAAGATCTTGGGAGATAGACATTGATCACCTTGAATCACTGATTGATGACCGAACCAGAGCCATACTTGTGAACAATCCCTCTAACCCTTGTGGCTCAGTTTATTCCAAAGAACATCTGGAGGCCATCCTGGAAGGTAACAAAATCACTTAATATTTATCACAAATTCTCCAAGCAGTGGTGTTTCTTGTACTTGCAAGATAATAGATAAGAACATTTGAATTGTTTTCTTCAGGCTTGTTAATTAAATTTTGTCAGTGATTTCCTGCCAGAATGTTGGTTTTCAAGCAGTCTGAGTGCAGACATATCCTTTACACTTGACAATAGTCGTAGACTTCAGCAAGCTGCAAATGTAATTTACTAAGTAGTTACCCTAATATTCACAGTTTAGCAGTAGCTGTATGTACTCATTTGGCGTACAGGGGCAGACCCAGGATTTTTATTAAGGAGGGCGTGCACCACTAATGGATGGCATAACTGGCTGGTGAGGTAAACAAATTTTAAAAGCCATGTCATCTAAGGGGGAGGGGGTTGTGCACCTCCCCCCTAGATCTGCCCCTGGTATACTTTTTGAGTTTTCCCAGTGCTGTGTTTAAGGTTGCAAATGCTGGGCACAGTAAGGGCTACAAATTTATTTATTAATAATAGTATATCCCTAATTATGTATTTTTTATCCTCACTGGCAACAAACTTGAAAGTGACCTCTCTTTTTGCAGTGGCTGAAAAATACATGATTCCTATTATTGCTGATGAGGTGTACGAGTATGCTGTGAGTATAAATTAATAATAAAAACAAATTTATTGAAGAAAAAAGGACTAACATTATATTATCCAGGGACTTTATTAAAGCACAGTAAGTTTAAAAAAAAAAAAGAGAAAACAAACTTCACATACAATGGCTATAACAATAACACTTGGAAACAAAATATATAAGAGCAAAAAAAGAAAAACACAGAGATGTTGATTCCCTACATGTAGCCATTTAGTCATCATGTGATATTACCACAGATCATTACCATCCATGACGTTTGTTCTGATAAAGAGCCCACACTCAATTGTCAGGTTCACAAACTTAGTTGTCATTGTCATCTCTTTTCGGCATGCCAGGAGGCACATGAGGCTGTCACAAATTCAATTTACCCAAGTGACTCAACCTACAGTTGATAAATCCCAAGTACTTCACTTGCCTCAGACACAGCCTCCAGAGAAGACAGACAGTTTCTTTACAAACTAACACCTCTGTTCATAAATCTGTTTTACTTATAAAGGTGTTTCCTGGATACAAGTTTTACCCTCTTGCCCAGTTATCAGACAACGTCCCCATCCTTACTTGTGGTGCAATTTCAAAAAGGTTTGTAATTAAATTTTCTTTTGCAATAATTTTGTTCAATAAAAGGTGTTGTCTGAAAAGAGATGTTTAGACTAGGAATCAGTCACATTTCATAGGCAAAACTCACCAACTACCTGCAGAGGAGGACACCTGACTCACATATGTGTTGTCAGTAACAAGTAGCAAAAAGCTTGTAGTAGCAAAGAGCTGTGATTGAGGTTTTGAAAATGCTACCCCTGGCCTGCAGCCACAGGCAGCATTTTCAAGTCCAAAGTCAGAGTTTTCTTTTCTATTTGGACTTAGCATAAGCGAGTAAATTTAACTTCTTTTTTTTTTTCCCTCTTTCTATTGTAAGTGTTTACCTTTTCGATGCATATATCACACACGGTCAGAGAAAGGAAAATATGGACTGTGCTAAGAGTACAGGATTCAGCACCATGCTGACTTAGGGAAAAAAAGAAATTATGTTGCTTATTTAATATCACATTTAGGTTCCTTGTGCCTGGTTGGCGACTGGGGTGGGTTCTTATCTATGACAAAAATGAAGCATTCACTAGTGAGGTAAGTTGAACATGATTTATTGATAAGATGTTCATGTTTATTGTTGTAGTTTACTTTATTCTAATTTACAAAGCTGTTTGTAACCTCAGTGTCTAGTTGATGTACTAAACAAACCCTTATTTTACATGCAAACCATGAACCTCTCTTCTTTCTTCCTTACCTGGAAGAATAATTTAAGAAAAAAAATGAACATTCATAAGCTCCTCAAATAGCTTCGTCAATTTTTGTGGTATCAGAGATGAGGGTTATCCCAAACTTGCACTCCTCAAAGCATTTAACATAAATTCTGTTTACAACAGGTACGACCTGGACTAATTGCGCTATCACAACAAATCCTGGGTCCAAACACACTCATTCAAGGAGCTTTACCAGAGATTTTGGCCAATACACCACAAAGTTTCTTTGAAAACTCTATGAGAGTCATTCAGGTTAGTAGAAATGAGACTAATATTAATTTTATAATAATCAATAACACTGCTACTACAAACATAATGCATTGAAGAATAAATTAGCCCACAGATAACAAGCTTCAACTGAAATTAGAAAAGTTTTGATTTTGTTTTTTTCAAGAGTGTATCAGCTTCTAAGAAACAATCTAATTTAATTGGGAAATGGAAGGCTTCTATTCCACTTAACTGTCAGATGAGTAAAGGAGTTGATACATGTATATTAGTTTCATAAATATTTACTCAGTTCATTAACAGGATGTACTACATCACATGTGATCCCCACATTCTGAAATTCTTAAATCAGCCCATAGTTGTACAGTGTGACCTCCAACACAGACAATTTAAATATGCAAATACAATATCCTATGTACACATGTAAATGTTTCAATTTCTTCCACAGAAAAATGCCGAAATTTGTTACGATGCACTCTTTAGAATCCCTGAGCTCAAACCTGTACTGCCATGTGGAGCAATGTACATGATGGTGAGTTCAGTGTGTGTAGCTGTCGGCATGCATTGCAGACCTTTGTGATGAGTGTAATGAGAACAGGTCCAAATCATATGCCTGAACTTTTGCCACTGAACCCTTCAAATGTTAAAACATTCTTCAGTTTTTCTACTATTTTGAACTTGAAACTTAAAGATGTTATATGTTATGTTATATGAAAAATATACTGTCTTCTACTTTTTTCATTCTTTAAGGTTGGTATCCATATTACCAAGCTAGTTGGTATCATAGATGACTTGGATTTCACAGAGAAACTGATATCCGAACAGTCAGTATTTTGTCTGCCAGGAAAGGTAAAGATATGGAAAATTCTCTAGAAACTCCTTCGTCATCACTATCATCATCGTCATCACTATATCTCTTTTAAGTCTATTTCCAAGACTTGCCAAGCCCCTAATTGGAAAATTTTATGCAATTTCATGGCTTAATGCAAAGGATTCGGAGATTTCATCATCAAATCAAACATTCCAAGAGCCCCTTTTTCTTGGTACCATTTCCCAACACCAGATAACAGAAATGCATAGCTTGAAATGTTCCATATTTTTAAACAGAATAATTTTAAAATCACTTGTGACAGAAGAAGCATTGAAAAAGATGCATGCTCATGACTGGTTTCACAATAATGCAATAATCTCATGTTTGATTTCTCATTTCAGTGCTTTCAGTATCCAAATTACTTCCGTATTGTACTGACAATACCAGAAGAGATGATACAGTTAGCTTGCAAAAGAATCAATGAGTTTTGCAAAAATCACAGAAAAATTGATGTCCACAATACTTCCAGTGCATAAATGGTTAATACTGTTGGAGTTGACTGTTTTGGGTTACAATGTAAATAATATATAACTCTCAGATAAAAGTCAATGAGACTAAAAGTTTCTGCTGTCAGCAGCAATCAAATTGTATCTTTTTTAACTTTCAAAATTTCACACTTTCATGTTTTTTTCTGTCTGGCACCTATTTTAAAAGCTATTTTTCTATGATTAACTTAATTGGTGATTTGGTCATGTGACAGGTTTCGATCTGTAATTGGCTGTTCTACAAAATGGCAATAAAAAGCAAAACTTGTTAAAAATATTGCTGTTATATTAAAACATGATGAGCATGTTTCCCATTGGCTAAGAGTTTTTGATTGACCAGCTGCAGTCAAGAATTCTCTCATTGATAATGCAGTTAATGGTTGTGGCTACTTCATATACTAAAAGATAAATTCAATGTTTAAAGGTAAGGTTAGAGGGGTGGTGGGTGGTACATACAAGACTTTGTGAGACAAGGATCTTTTCTGTCTGCGTGAAACATTTTAAAAGGACTAAAAGGGCTGTATAAAAATTCCTAAAATAATACAAAAATGCAGCACTAATTGTATTATTGTTTGCCTCACATTGTAGTCACTTGAGAAGTAGATTAAAATGTTTTGACTGCTTACTGCTAGTCTTCCTTAGGTCATGAGATGCATCATAATTATACAATATTGTACCATTCTCTGGTACAACTACAAAGGGAATAGCTACTCACAAAAACAATGCAAATGCACTAATCACAGCCAACCTTTGTGATATTGGTAATGTAAAATATTTGGTTAAAATTTGCTCGCAAATAATTTTCAGCAATAAATCCCATTAAAATGGGATGAATACAAGTTTTAGACCAAATGTTTTATATTTCAATCGAGCTTGGAAACTGACAGTAAGCTATAGGATGTATTGTATACAGTTATTTATTAGCTGAGTAAAATATTTCTAGTTTTATAACATCAAGACATTGGACACAACTTAATAAATATTCAAATAATTTTAACTCTGTATGAAAGGCCTTCATTGAAACTTGTCAAGAATTCTTATCTTATATTAAGCCCAGCTGGTTAAATATCCATAGATATTAAAGAGGTTAAAAATAATTTATTCATCTATTATAGATGTTAAAAGTAATTCATGGAAATTAATTTAACGTTTGTGTATATAATTACACATTACATGTATTTATGGGAACAGTTATGTAATAAATTTGATGTTATGGAGTGCAGATAAAAGTATATATGTTTCTTGTTTCATTGTCATAGAAGAGAGACATTTCTGTGAAGCCCAATTCTCAAAGAAAATGAACCATGAAGCAGATGTTGATTGTTGCCAGCAGCCAGCTAGTTTTAACAAACCTGTTAACACTCTGTCGAGGTCCAAGTGCCCTAGCATCTATGCTCAATTTGTTACAATTACAGATTGGTAAATTGTTATTAGAGGAAAATTCAAATCTGGGCCAACAATGTATAGTCCCAGAAAATATCTACAACTCCTTACTCCATGGAAGAGTTGTTTTAGAAGACCCCCCACCCCACTAATCTCGTAGTGAGTCTCCTGCTCCCCCCCCCCCCAACCAGGAAATTCTCATCCCTTTTGTGGGGATGAGTGAATGTTCTCTGGAACTGCACAATCTGCAGAGCAACACGTATCTATAAGATTGTCACATCAAATCTCAGATCTCTTTCAGGTATCTAAGACAAAATTTCAGAAAAAGACAACACTTAGTCTTTCTATAAAGTTGTATACTATAGGAAACACAACTGCTGGAGGTATCTGATTTTGCCATCTTTTCTAAGAATCACAATTTAATTTTTTTCCAGCAGCCAGTTACTGGTACTTTTGACAACCATAATTTCCTCTTTCAGTCACACGCTGAAAAGTTTCAATAATAATTTGTTTGATAACAAGTCTGTAGCCTCTCAAACCATTCAAGGAGATTACTGACATTGTGCATTGTGGGGGGATAGGGGGGTCTCAATGGCAAGAATAATTAAAGGGAAGTATGATGCAAAACTTCATGGGGTTGGGGTGGGGGACAGAAACTAAAACTCTTATATCTGGACGGATAGTTAATTTCTTGAACAACAGATTTCAGGCTATGAATCTCATTGTTACAGTGCATTTACTGAAACCGGGGCCACCAAGGCAATGAAAACCAATCAGTTGGCAAAACAACTTTCCAACGTTTTTAAATCCAGCCAATCAAATGTCTAGTACAGAACAATAAAATCTCAATAGTTTGTTGTGATGCTTACTACCCTTTGCGTTCAACCGTGAAGCGTGACGAATTTTGCACGTATGTTTACTTTTTGAACGTTACACTTTT
>OMLO01005679.1_pt1 | contig 10490 bp, 6 predicted proteins | sample 1674811 | NCBI WGS metagenome assembly OMLO01 (sample SAMN06265003, study PRJEB25207) | coral metagenome | isolation source: Coral host | place: Mexico:La Bocana,Puerto Morelos, Mexico | collected 2008-11-13
TGCCGAAACATGTCTTTGAAAATAGTTGTCCGTTTTCTTCAATATTTATCTATATTGCTAGTATTACGACCTTATGGGAGTAATTGTTAGTACAAGTATTTTGTCTATCAATATGGCTGGTTTTCAAAATCAAGGAGAGGAAAACACATCAGTATTCTAGAATGTATTTGAACAGGAATCTAATCGTTGCTTGTTTGTCAGAATTCAATTCGATACAGGAAACTAAGGATTTTACGATTTTTCCTCAAAACTTGTTACGTAATCAGCTTTCTTATTGTCACCTTTTAGTATAGTCGTAATGTGGAATGTTTGATAATTAGTGTGCATTGTCCCGCAAGCCCAAATATGTGCAGAGACGCTTCTGGAACTTTCTAAAATTTACATAAGTATAAATATTGTGAGTTTAGCAGGACATCGATTATTATTATTATGAGTGCGTGTGCCCAAAGAATAAAACGTTTTTACAAACCGGAGTAGTTAACAAAACTGTTGGAATAATTACGAACAATTCTCTTCATTGGCATTCTATTCACCGAAATTCCGTGCCGTTGATTGCGCTCAGCCCTACTGGTGGCGAATGTTGCAAATGTAATATTCTCTATCTTGCTTTCTTGCCAACAGGATGAACCCAGACATTCTGTTTATCCGTCGATGTTTCTCTATTTCATTAATGTCTGCATAAAGCCAGGAAAAGACGTGATAAAGTCTGGGAATCTTTTATTTTTGTATTTAATATTTATTGTTTCAAACCAGAACGCACCCATATGTTTATGAGAAAAGATTGCAGAGCACGTGATCACCTTATGACCGTAACGTGCACGTGACAGCGAATGATATCTATGCGGGGGACCTAAACCATCACAGCGAAACGAGAGTAAGGAGAAAAGGAGAGGTTACCAATTTGTCCTTATCTTAATGGCTAACTTGTTTTTAATGTTTGCCTACAGAGTTCACAGTCGCTTAAAGTTTACTGGAAGTTTCGAGGGCCAGTGTTTTCCGCGGACAAAAGTCTCAAAACCATCAAACGGCAGTGTACGTCATTCATAATCAAGGTGAAGGTGAGTACTAATATTTTACAGTACAGAATGATTTTCGAAAGGGTATGTTATTGAGCTAGGCCTTGCCATCTCCGCTGCCCGCCTCAACTCGCAACTCCGCAGCCAAGGCCTGTCCTCACGGGCGCTTTGGACACAACGCAACCAGTTCTCCAATGGGCAGATACCTGTCAATGACCTACAGCACATCGCCCGCCAAGACAACCATTCCTCGATCAGCGAAGCCGCCAAAGGCGGTTCCCGGCAAAAAGCTCCCTTTTTCCCGGCTTGCAAGTTGGAGACCTGTTGTATGTGAAGTCTGACCGAGACAAGTCACGCGCTCGCGACCGCTATATCATTGTTAGCATCGACGGCGAATGCTGCTTTATTAAGACGTTCTCTTGCTCGCAACTCAAGGCTACATCTTACAAAGTGAAGCTGGCCAAGTGTTGCACTGTACCACACGCCCTTCCTCCACCATCATATCAGTCTGGTGTCCCTGCACTTGACGACGACGAATGTGAGGAGATTGCTGCGCAGCCCCACCGGACCTGTTACGTCCGCCCAGCCCAGACCCTTCAGCCTCCACCCCACACCAAGGCGAGCAGCAAGAGGACTCCACCCCCTACTGACACTGATCTTATTCCTCTTTCAGTTTCTTCCGAAGCAAGACCCTAACGGGCCCGTCGGCCCCCATTATACTTACAGGATTAGCTGACAGTTACTTTAGAAATAGTGCGTTTAACCAAGTATTGTAAGGAACAGTTACGACCCGTTACAACCGTTTCGTTAAGTATCTTTTACCTTCATTGCTTGTTATATTTTTTAAGCGTTAGATTTCTCTTCTACACAGAAGAAGAAGTTGCGCTAGCGGTTATTGTCGGCCGCGCATGCGTATTACGCTGCTCCTCGCTCGGCCCTCGGGTTGTTTAAGTCCGCTATTTTGTAGCGACCTTGTAGCCCTTAGTAACGTGTTTGTTGTTCGCTATTTTCGCGTCGTCTGTATTACTGGTGAAGCGGAAATAAGGAGAAAAGGAGAGGTTAGTCAATATTTCGTTAAATTCCGCAAACAATCTGTCTTAGGTTAACTTGTTTTTAATGTTTGCCTACAAAGCTCACCGTCGCTTGAAGTTCACCTGGAAGATTCGAGGGCCAGTGTTTTCCCTGTACAAAAGTCTTAATTGATCGAACAGCTGTGTACGTCATTCGTAATCTAGGCAAAGGTGAGTATTAATAATTAATATTTTCATTTCTCTTTACAAAAGTACGTTTGGAAGTTAACGGGGTAAAGAATGATTTTCGAAAGGGTATGGAAAAATAATGACAAGATGCGAATAATTGTTACCACATGTATTTTGCCCATCAATATGGCTTGGACAAGTATTTGAACGCAAATCCAATCGTTGCTTGTTGTCAAAACTTAATTCCGTTGATTGACCGATCGAGCAAACGAAAGATTTGACGATTTTTTCCTCAAAACTGTAGGAATAATTACGAGTCGTTCTCTTCATTCTTGGTGAATGATGATGGTGATAGCCTCCGTCGGTCGATGTCGACCATGGTATTGCCACCTCGGTTAGTTTCACATGATATTGCTGGCACAGCGCCGGCAGTGACTGAACAGTCTGATTTGGGAGCGACATTCTTTTCCGCATCTGGTGCAGGGGTAGGCTGTCGCTGGGTTTGCCTCGCAGGCACAATCTCGCAACCCCGCATACAGAATCTCAGTGAATAGTCTGCCACTATTCATCGAGATTCCGTGCCGTCGATGGCTCTCTGCTGGTGGCGAGTGTTGCAAATATTCACAGTCTTGCTTTCTTGTCGACTGGAAGAATTTTCGTTTGTTTTAATCCGCATTTCTCTATTTCATTTATGTATGCGTAGAATTTGTTGGCAAGATTTCCGTATAACCCCATACATTCATTATGCATACAGCTGTGGACAATGGAGCTCCTTTGAGGTTCGTCTGCTTTGAATAACTATAAATAACTATAATAAGTGTCGCATACCTTTAGACTTAAAATGTTTTCTGGAATTTTATGTCTAAAATACGGAAATACGAAACGATTTCTTTTAGACTTGAGAAATTTTTACATTTTTGGGTTAAATTACGGAAAACGGAAACGAAAAATAATAATTTTTGGACGCATTTACCGTACTTTTAAATTGCGAACAGGGTTAAAACTGCTTCAAATACTAGCAATTTAGGCCTATGCGCAAGTTTAGAAATGCTTTAAAAATAATGTTTTAAGCCTGAACAAAGGCTGCTTGCGGTTAGTTCTAAAGTGTTGTTAGGTCAGCGAGTATTTTAATTCTGTAAATTGATAATAATAATAATAATAATAATAATAATAATAATAATAATAATAAAGGTTTATTAGCATTCCACGTAAAAAATATGGCTCTTCTATGCTAAGTTAAGCGATATACAAACAAAATACTATAATATTTAAAGATGTATTTAAATAATGGTGTGAAAGATAATGATATTGGAAAACTATGGATTATATAAATTATCAATAGATAAGAAAGAGAAAATTATAGATTTGTCCTTGCTTTGTCGATAAAAAAACTTTTTACAATAAGATACAAACTGTTTATATTCTGTGCAGTTCTTATATGAGAATGGTAAGCTGTTAAAAAGTTTGGCCGCCTGGTCTTGTAATGTGCCGGAGTGTTTTGGCACCTCCAGGTTCACAGCTGCAGATGATCTTAAAGTCCTATTTGGATGGCGGACAGTGACCCGGAGATATACCGGCCAGTTTACATCATACATGTAAATTACATCATACATGTAAATTAAAGAAAATCCAATGAACCACTTCCTTACCTCGGTCGATTGGTCCCGTACTTGTCCCTGCAGTTACTTGAGAAAAGCGGGGACTTCGGCCGTTCCCCTTTCGTTTGCAGCGTTTTATTTGGTTTCTCTCAACGCTAAGGGATCACGAACAGTCGTCTAGCCATGGAATTCCTTGAGTTCGTTGCGTTAATCGTTCTCCAGCCCACGTATAGAAAAAGTAAGCAGGTTCGATGTTCGTTATATTAGTAACGACTGTACCTTTTTATGGAGTAAAGGAAGACATATCCACTGGCACAGGACGAAGGCAACCAGTAAAAGACATCGTAGACTCAAGAGGTAGCGCATTTGACGATCGAGAAGAAGATAACGAAGACACAGCTGTCAAAACGGCCTTAACGTAACCGTGAGCCTACTCTTGTACCTCTACCCTACTCTAGGTCACTTTCAAGTTAACGCTACGAAGAACAAACAAAACTCACTAGAGACCCAATGCATATTTTCGTGCGGGGTGAAACATGCTTCAAACAGATGAATAAGTAAACTATAATGTAAATTTTTTTGAGTTAACCAGTCAAGTAAAATAAACGTAAGCTTTCGATGGGCAATTCTCAATTGATCCTCGTAGTGTAGTTGTGTAGAAAAGAGACTAGTAAGCGAGAGGTATGCGAAAGATAACGGGTTCGAGACCTGCAGGGGTACAAGAAAAAAAAGAAAAACAAAATGCGCAAGGGGCCTAGATTATATGGAGGAGATAATATGGCCTAGATAAAAGGAGAGAGGAAAAGAGGTAGGGGAAGAAGAGACTCGGCGAAAAGACAGCGCGCAAAAGCACGCAATGAAATCCTCTTTTATTCATACAGTAAGTAGTAATTATCAATGTTTATAAAATATTCAAGATAGTATGCGTGCTGTCATTGGTCGATAGGTGTATTTAGATGAGAGTATGTAAACACAGTTATGACGTCACGCTTTGTTTGTTTCCCGGCACAATTTGAAAACATTTCAAAGCTCAATTCGCAAGACTCGTAAAGTAATTTCAAGTATAAATATTAAGGAAATTGATAATTGATTTGGGGCTTTCCTATCTCTTTCCCCCTGATCCCGAGGGAAAAAAGCAAAAGAAAGAAGAAGAGCGCTTTGCCTAACTCGATGATCGTAAGCTAGACGACCTCGTCGAAGGAGCTCAAGCAAAGACGACAAAGTATGCAACAAAATATGCAGGTAACGTTTTTCAAGGTAATTTTTACATCTAAAATACATACTAAAAAAAATTCCCTCTAAGACGTTCTTTATTGAAAAAAAAATGTACACGGAAACGCATACCAAACTATGTATGCTACAGACTGTAAATGTTTCAAATCAAACTTTGTACGGAAGATCGGTTGCCGTGTATTGGATGTCAAATATACATAACACACTCTGGGACGTTCTCAGCGTAAAAATCTACTATTACATTGGCAATGATAGTCGTGAACTTTTTTCATTCAGAATGGGCTTCGGCAAGAGGAATTAATGGAGATATTGGTCAGAAAACAAAAGCAGAATTGGATGCCAATTTGAGGTTATTCTACGCTGAGGCACGTAACAAAGACGGAGGAAACTACAGTAGAAGCACACTGCTGGGATTTAGGAATGGTTTAGAGCGCTATCTCAACAACCCACCGTACAAGAAAGACATACACATTGCTACCGACCCAGCTTTCCAACAGTCCAACAAAATGTTAGACGCCAAACTGAAAGAAATGAAGAAGCAAGGGAACAAAATGTCAAGCACAAACCAGTATGGTGGCCCATAGCTATCACTCAAAATTTGCCAAAGATTTTGCAAAAAAACCTTCTAAAATAAACAGATATCTTAATGAAAACGTAAAACAAAAGATAAGTAATACTTAAATCAAACGTTTATTCATTGAAAATCAAAAATAAATTTAAAATGAAATGAAATAAAAGTAAACTTAAATTGAAAATCAAAAATAACATAAAAATAAAATGAAATAAAAATAAACTTAAATTGAAAATCAAAAATAAAATAAAAATAAAATGAAATAAAAACAAACTGAAATGAAAGTGAAATGAAAATAATAATTGAAAAAAACAATTGTTCACTTCTTGTGTACCGGTACACTAGGAAAGTGGCTGACTTCAATTTCATGACAGTAGGCAATATCTCAGGTTCTAGTTTGAATGAGATACCAAGGGTTTCAATAAAAGCTAGTTACCGGCGGTCTACCGCGCCTGTAGGACCTCTTACCGCCGTCTGTTTGGATGCCCAGAACGCTGGAAATCGCATTTCCGAGCTTCTAGATTTCAAATTTCCTAGGGGGGGAGGGGGGTCATGCCTCCAGACTCCCCTAGGGGAAAGGGGACTTGCGGCCCCTTCAGTGTTCACAGCCGCCTATTACACCTTCAGAGGCCGCTTATAACTAATGTTATTGAAACCCCTGGATACTTTATTCTTTCATTCTTGCTTTTAGGAAAACGATGGACAAAGATAAGATGGAAGCGGAACTTTCCGAAGGCGCTTTGAAGTTATCAATCATTACTGGTAATCCCTGGGTGATAGTTGTAGTCGCCATCGTACTTGTGGTCGCATTTGTAGTCATGTGAAGTGATAAGGAGCGCGATTCAGGGACGCGCTACTGAAGAGAAAACAACAATGTCGAGTGTTGAACTGTTTTTTTAGTTTTAACAGTATTGTTATGCAGTAAGCTGCAAGGCTATAGTTGTACTTTGTTTTTGTTTTTTTTTGTGTGTGTTTCCAGGGAAAATTTAAAAGGGTTCTAAATTTGCATTAAGAATGGTCACAAGATGACGCTTAGTTGCATTTGTAGTCATCGCGAAGTGAAAAGAGCTGATTAGTGAGGGACGCGCTAAGAGAAAACAACAATTTGGAGTGTTGAACTGTTTTTTTTAGTTTTAATAGCATAGCTGCAAGACTGTAGATGTACTTCGTTTTTGTTTTGTTTTTTGTGTGTGTTTCCAGGGAAAATTTAAAAGGGTTCTAAATTTCCATTAAGAATGGTCACAAGATGACGCTTAGTCGGCTCTTAATTGTGCTATAAACAATAGCAAAATAAATGTAATGAAACGATTAATGTTCACGCCCTTTTGCTACTCGTGAATCTTAATACTATTACAGTCTGTACTCCATATTTTTAACAAAACGATTACCAATCAGTTCTTTCTCCAAACAGTTATCGATTTCTCATCAACTAGACGTTCTTTCTTCCTCGGGCGAAAGACAGCACACAGCATAAAGACAGGAAAAGACGCGATCAAGTCTGGGAATTTTTTGAAATGACAAAATTCACATGTTTCCGAAATCATCATCAGTTTGCCTTGTTGAGTAGCACAGGGTGTTAAACAAAAAATCCGGATTGAAGTATTTCGGCAGGATTGTAAAGAGAACTCGACTTCAGTTTGGCTTGGTGCACTGTAAAATTCAGCTCTGGGAGCGAGAAGGGAACTTCTCAAAGGCAGTTTGATTTGATTGGAACGTAAGATTGCTCCAAAGAAAATGCACACGCACTATTTAGAGTAAAATGTGTTACCCAAACTTTTTATAGCCCACTTTAAATAACAAGAATAGCGTTAAAAACAACCCCGATTGGCCTCAGCCATAAGTTCACCTAAATTTCTTGAATTTTGCCCCAGAATTTTTAAATGTCGCCTGAAGTCACTGGAGTTTACACGTTGCTCGTTAGGTACAGCGTTCAACGTTTTCTAGCCGCTGTATCTCTCTGGATTTTTCGCTTTCTAACTCTTGCAGCATTTTCAGGCTTACTGAGCTGGCCGAGATTTGCCCCAAGCTGTTTGGCTTCTCTGATAGGGCCATATTATCCGAGGAAGAGCTGGAAATTTTTTTCCTCTGAACTATCCGAAGTTTCGATGTTAGTCGCCATTTGAAAAACATGGTCAAAGTTTCCAACCATACCATACAAATCAATGATATTTAGGACGGAAAACGCAATTATAGGCTCGAGCCCAAGCGGAAACCTTGCGGAATCGCTCACTGAGATGTAATCACAACATTTTGACATCCCTATCCAAGCGGGCGTTAGGAGGATTGTGATTGGATGAATAATGACATGCCACAGAATTGAGCCAATGGGATGTTGCCAAATTCCAAACCATCGCTGCTCAAGCCGCCGACCCCCCGGAGGTAAACAGTGACGCCAGTGTAAGCGGCTATTCCAAATGGCGGTTGTTACTGACCAAAATGGAGTAGACGAGTTGTGGAAATGAAGAGCTTACATTCCTTGCAAGTGCAATCAAGGAAGGAAGACCAAGTCGAAGAGGGCGACTCCAGATGTAGTTACCATTAAACAGCCGAAGACGATTTGCTATTTATTTTTACTTATTTACATCACAGTTCCTCTTTCAGATTTCATTTCGGTCGTCGGCTTCTTCAAGATTCTTTTTTCTTCTATTCTCTCAAAAACAATAAGGCACTTGCTTCTGAAATAATGTGTAGGCTTCGAAATCCCAAAGCGTCGGCTTTGCACTACAAGATTTCTGCCGCACTGTTCCACAGCGGTGCAAAATACGAAAACCTCGTAAGACTGAATTGCTTAGGAGTCTCTGTATCTCCAAAATAAATGGTTTGCACACACAGCAATGAAAGTACATCTCCTTCTGTGAAGAGCTGATAACTTTGTCTGTCAATCCTCGTTCGGTGGGAAAAGTTAAAGCTTTTTGTAAACAACCTTCGAACGCCTCAGAAGTGTAAGTTCTTTGATCGACACATGTCAATAATATTCAACTAGCCCAGCCAATCACCAGCGAACGGAGGTTTTCAAAATCCAGGGTTTGTCTACAAGCGTTCCTTCCTTCCCCTCCCCCACCCGCCTCTTTCGCTTTTTAGCTCTCGCCCCATTTTTCGCGCGGGGAAAACACCGAAAATCCCGTTCCTCGGTCTTTCTTGACATCCTTATCCAAGCGGAAATTAGGGGCATCGTGATTGGATGAATAATAAGCATGTCACAGAATTCAGCCAATGGGATGTTGCCACTTGCAAACCAAAGCCGCCGACTCGCCGAAAGTAAACAGTGACGCCATTATAAACGGCATCAAACGTCAGCACCGGGTGATTATTGTAGCTAAGCCAAACACAAGCATATAAAAGATTTGGGAAGATAGAATGAATAAGACGTCGTTCCTCTGTTTTGTTCTCTTGCTGGGAAGCATGTCTCCAGTACAAGTCAAAGGTTAGTGCATCATAACATTTAATTAGACTACGACAGTGCAAAACTAAGTTATGTGGCAGAGAAATGTCGCTCCAGCCAAACTCAACTCACTGCTCTGCCTGCAAAGGAATGTTTGGATGTTTTATTCTTTATTCCTCCTTGATCTTAAAATTCTCTTATTGGTATATTTGAGGTCTTAAGAGCTCGTCCATATCTGTTTGTTAACATTTGATGTAGCAGATTACCCATGTTGAGCTCGCTCTATGGCAACGTTGAATTTGTGGTTATTGCAATTTCTGAAATTTGGCGGGAAGTAATGATCGACAACATCTCCAACTATCCCAGAAATTAGTTAGTACCGCCAAAGGAACCTAATTTAATCGAGTCATTTTTTATAGGATAAGACAAACATAAAATTCTGAGCACTCAGTTTGCGAAATGTTATGTTCTGCGACACTGCGTTTTCGTGGAACTCGGTACTCAGTTTCCGAGAAATCATTAATTATGTATGCGAACAAGAACAGTGTCTGTTCGAATATCAACGGTGTTATGTTACCTTTTTATCTACTTAGTATATCAGTAAGGCTTTGTTTAAAAAATTTGACATTTAACTTGGACGGAATTGCCGAATATATATTTCAGCTGCTAAGGATACGCTTATGATTACTACCCGAAAGAATGAAGAATGTGATGTGATGACCCAGTAACGCTGTCACACTTCAAAGATCTTCAAACAGGATCCTTGAATTGTTCCACCATGTAGCCAGTGTCCTTTGTTTCTTGCACTTCCTTTTTTCCACGAAAATAACGCTTTAAATGTAAATCAAGTTTGCTGCTATGATGTGGCTAGTCTGTTAAATAAGTGAGACAGCATGTAACTATCACATACAAAGGAAGCCTAATAACAAGTGTCAAATAATTAGGCCTCCGTTCAAACGTCGAACTTTACATGTGCCGAACCTAATACCAATTTGGGTCGACTCAAATAATTAAGTTGGGCAGTTGATTCAAACGTCTAACTTAATTTAGTCGAACTTAATTGCAAAAAAAAAAGATGCACTATTCCAAATGGCGGTTGTTACTGACCAAAATGGAGTAGACGAGTTGTGGAAATGAAGAGCTTGCTTTTCTTGCAAGTGCGATCAAGGACTCCAGATGTAGTTACCATTTAACAGCCGTAGACGATTTTTGAATTTGGTTTGCTATCTATTTTTGTGGCTTACTGCCTCCTTATGAAGGCGAAGCCGCTATGCTGTCCCGTTGAGTGAGGGTAACAATAGAAAACGAACGACCTACGAACTCTGCCGATTTTGATCCGATACCGATATATTCCCGATCTTAGCTTTAGTTTGTTTCGGAACATCGTTGGTTGTTTAACGTGCGCTAAATCGCAGAAAACGCTTCAAAACGGCCTCAAACACCGTAAACAACAAAGAATACGGCAGGGCGTCAAATTGCGCCTAATACAGG
>OMLO01005681.1_pt1 | contig 10490 bp, 12 predicted proteins | sample 1674811 | NCBI WGS metagenome assembly OMLO01 (sample SAMN06265003, study PRJEB25207) | coral metagenome | isolation source: Coral host | place: Mexico:La Bocana,Puerto Morelos, Mexico | collected 2008-11-13
CTTCCCAAAACATGTGTGTTTCACCATTTTTCACCTTAAGGCTCTCACCAAAGCAGCAGTCTTCACCAAAGGATCCAGTGAAGCGGGAGGATTCGGCCTTGGACAGGATGGATATGGGGCCTGAGGGCCTGGGTCCCTGAGGCCCTGTCTGAGGTGCCAAAATCTGAGGATTTCACGGTGAAGCCTGTATATCATAACGCACAGCATTCACCTGGAACCACACAAGGGAGAACTATATTATTAGACGTTTTTTAAACCTGGATTCCTATGCAACTCAAGAAGTAGAAGTGCGCAACTGAAACAAAGATGACACCCCAAACATGATCAAGGTTCAAGTGTAATAAACTGAAACCTCCCCATCCCACCTTTACGTCAGCATCCATTTTGTGAAGCTGGGCAAGCTCCACCCTTAAATCAAGAAGCGGACCGGTTGAATCGAACTGCTTGAAGCAACTGGACCTGTAAGATTTCGACAAGCAAGCGCAACGACACTTGGACCCCAATATACGGGTGAGTCTCGCTTCTAATGCATGCCGGGAGGTGGCGCCAGGGCGACTGTTTTTGACAGGAAGGCCTCCCACACCACGTTTTGCAGGAGGATCTTCACGCCGTCCATCTTGAACGACGAGACCCGTCTCAACACAGCCAGGCTCATCATCCGTCAAAGCATCAATTGAAGGCAAGCTCATGTGCTCATTGAGGAGGTAGCATGCCAGCGCAATGACGAACGATAGCATGCAAAATTGCATGAAGCCAGAGAAAAGAACATTCGTCTTAGACTTTCAACTTGCAAGTCTGCAAACAATAGTCAAATCCTCTTGATGACCAACAAGTTTTAGGAAAAAACTTTTTCAAACCTACTCCGACTTGTGTGTGATAACTGACTTCACCATGATCAGAACAACCGAGATAAGTGTTGTCATATACTCTGCTGTTGTCAGAGCCACAACTCACGTATTAACGTGTGAAGTTCGAATCAAAACATGTGGACTATAGATGGAAGCTTGCTGTGCGTGATACAAAGTTTTCTTCGTGTCTGCCAAGCTGATGTCTCACTGTCACTGTGACTGTGAAACATTTCGACCTGAATTGCAATGCCGCTTGAATTGCTGCTGCAGAGAAGTCTGCAGATGGAAATAAGAAAAGTCTGTCACCTGATCATGACCTGAAGAACCGCCCAATGCCAAATGGCAAACTTACTCAAGGTCCAGCTCACCAAGCGCTAGACTGCTGAACTTACGCTTCAGGCGCGGGGCTCGATCAGAAGTGCAGCTGTTGGTCTCTTGAAGGGATCCTGCAGGACAAAAAATCAAAGGACGCTAAAGACATAGTTGCAGCTCATCGCACATCTCATAAGTCATAAAACCACAATGACTCAGTCCTGGTGTGATCTTTGTGGGTTCTTGAAATGTCGGTTTGAGGGCCTGTCAGTTGTCAGCTGACAAAGAAATACTAATGATTTCTTGCAAGCACCTGAAACTGACTTGAAACCAACAAAACCCCAATCCCAAAAGCAGCCTGGCACTGGGCTTGGCTGGACGACCCACTTACCTTCTCGTGCGTAGCCTTGCCGGACCAACAATCATCTCATCAGACACCAGGCGGAAGATAAACAGCAAAATCTGAGGTGGGAACTGTCCCAAGTTGATTTGAAACTTCACGGCTCGAAGCCAACAACGCAGCCAACAAAGCAGCCTCCAAAAATCAAAGGATATCAGTATACGTCTTGTGCTCAAGTCTTGACGAAGCAAAGCGGCCTTCAACGCCTTCCGCACGTCAGCTGGACTTCTCCCAGAGTATGCAGCTTGAACCCCAGTGCAAGGCATGTCATCACTAGCGTCACGTGAATCAGACTCCTGCGAGTCTGGATCTAGAAAGGTCTCTGCACATTCTGCAGACATGGGCACTGGAAGCTTGAATGAAAGAGACAATGCTAGACCTGACTCTACGCCAAGGTCCTGGGCAGCAATGGCTGCTCAGGGTTTGAAACAATTTGGGTCGGAATCCTTTGACGTTGAAAAATACTTAGATGACAAACGCTGCAAACAAGCCAGAAGCGCCTCCAACTTCATGATGAGCAGGCCAGGTCAGGTGAGGCAGCTACTACTTGCACGGTGTGTGGAAATCACACAATCAAACATGCCTGCCAATCTCTAATTAAGAGAGTCACCACGCCTTCATTGAAAAAGATAAATCAAAATCTGATTTTACAAAATCAAAGTCTAAGTGCTGAAATCCAAACTGTTTGTTGTACTTTCCTTTCAACAAATTTCGTAACAAGAAAGAAGAAAACACAGAAGGCATCTCAACCCTGGGACATCTGACGGGCAAGGAGATGGAGCCCTAGCTCCGCACACTTTGGAAACACAATGTTTCCTAAGGCGTGTAGCCTCTGCTTGTCATGTTCCGACTGCTGAGCCGTCAGCCAGTACGCAAGCTTCGGCTTGTTGCGTGGGTTCCAAACCCTGTGGCATTGAGCCTCCATTTCCCGCACGGACATGCATTTGAGGTCCTGCCGGCAATGAGGAACTACATGCTGGCACCAAAATGCTGCAAGATATAGCACGCTCTCGGCCTTCATGAGGTCATGTACCCTGTTCGATTTGCAGGCCACCATGAAGACTCTGGGCCGCTGCACCTCAGAACACACATCGACATCCTGAATCCTGAACGATGACTGATTCCCGACTTTTATTTGAGCACCCCACGTGAACCCCCACCATCTTTCCACATGTTGTCGCCCAGTACACGTGCATATCGCGCCTTCCAAACTCCTCTTATCATGACTAGATCGCCCAACTGAATGCTAGGACATATGAATTTGAAATGAAATCTCAATATAATTTGAGGTCTCCTGCAGTAAGTAGTCCATAACCTCACGTCGATCAGCGGCCAATATCGCCGTCACGTTCTCTAACAGCGCAAACCACCTCGCTGGCAATTATTCATTGATCACTTCATTGATCATAGTAGTCACAGTGGTGGCTTGTTGTTTCAAACTTCGACGGTAAATGTCAACTTTACACATTTGATGACTCAAACTTCATGCCCTCAGTCACTTAGTGGTCCTTTAAAACGCTTGAATGCACTTGGAGGCACGCTCCCGTCTCGTCCACCAATCTCACCATGTGCACCACAAGGTAGCTTCTCTCACCTTCTAAGCCAAGGCCACCTCCTGCGCCGCTGATGTCCTGAGAAAGCAACAACAAAAATAAAACGAATGACACTTCCATGCTAAAACTCGCAAACCCACGACAACCATGAACTTACATCTGCATGACCAGTGGCCTGACATGGAAACCCGCCGCAAACTCCATCAATGACATCCATGCTGTGAGCCGCCGGGGAGAAAGAAGTGATGTCTGGGTGCACCGGGCCAGGTGACGCTAAACCGTCACGAATCCTGCACTGGATTACCTCCCTGCAGTAGGCGCTGCACTCTACCTTGGAAGACCGATCCCAACCAGTTCTGGAAAACAAGGACAATAAGCAAAGTCTCAATGCGTACCCCACAGCTGTCACGAGCCTCGGAGAAAGGAATTTTGAAATCAGCAATAAAAACAATGGAAATTTTGCAAGCACTAACTTCGAGGCCCTCGCTGTGATAAGCCCAACTCCAGGCCCAATACGCCCGAGAAGCAAGACAGGACCTTGTAAGGAGCCTCAAAATATCCAAGCAACAACTGCGGGACGTGCACACACGAACACACCAAATTCGAAACCCTTGCCACCAAATGACTCTGCCGTGATTGGGAAATAATTCCCAGAAGCTTCTTTGGTCCACACTGCCTGCAGCTGCCAGAGTCCAGCCCATCGGCAGACCTGGGCAATTTGCAACAAATCGGGCTGAAGAAACTTGACTTGGAATTCAACGGCAATGACTGGCATGGAATGAATGTCTTTCAAGGGGTGCTAAAACTAAATTAGAAAAGACAGACGACATTTATGTCCATTTTCACCATGAGAATTGAACCTAGATTTAAATTGCAACAAAAGGTCCTGCAAGCCATTCCGCTACGGGCGGGCTCACAAATCTGCCGCGTGGGACTTTGTCCGCGCGGCACGCTGCCTTGTACGCATCCCACCAAAAAATTTGTGTCCCGAAGTCCTGGCGCCAGGGAAACACTGAGCTTTCAGAGAATGAGCTTGCAGCTGGGGCCCTGACTCCGGAGCCGCGTTGCGACAAATATCCGGTGTTGGCTGCGAATGTCGATCCGAAGCAACCTTAAAGAGACATTGGGCTCAAAGTAAGGTCTTCCGCAAGGTGAGTATCAATACAAAAATCAAAACCGAATATCTAAATCAAAATCAATGAAAAAAACATCGGTATCAAGAAATTATCAAGTATCAAAATCAAAATCAGTGGATGACTTGCACTAAGATCCGAACGTACCGTGCCGAAGGAATCCATGATGCGTGGTTCAGTCAAGAGCTTTGGTGATCCCCTCTTGGCGTTCTTGATGTTCTTGGCTGCGCGCTTTGGTTCCGGCACCTATAGTTCAAAATTTGCAGCTGTTTTCCAAACACACCGCTCTTCAACTCCGAATGCATCACAATTTTTTTCCAAATTGTTTCCCCATATTAACGCAAGCTGAGTATCCAGTCTCATGTTCAATTTTCCACAGGTCGGTGCAACTTTCCAAGGTGGCTTGAACTCACCCACCGAATCGGAGCCCGGCAGGACGCCCCCATAGTTCGGAAGCCGTTTGCTCATCAACTGTTCGAGAGTGTGAACCTCGGTTGGGATTTGAGCTGCACATTTGGGGTGAAATTACACAATCGAGGTGTCAAATCTGTCGGCAACCGTTTCCTAAGCCTGTGGCCCGAGCGCACTTCAATCCATACCCTGGAAGATTATCATCGTGTTCGGGGTTCATCTCACAAGGCCTCAAGTCAGCGTAGAAACTCTCTCATCGCCAAAGAAATGGTTTCAGAACCCAAACCGAAAAAATCAAAAACGTAACGGAACGTGACTAAGTTCGGCATCTGGCGTGGAGAGCAGGTCAGATCTGAGACCCTGGCTCTTCGTCACTTAGCTCTGTCACTGGATGCAAAGCACGGTCCATGGCACAAGGGTCAAAACGCCAAAACACCCGAAAAGGCCAAAACGAGGGAAACTTCATGAATGCAGTGACAGTATAATATGACAGCGGTTGACTGACTGACGAGAACTGTGATTTGAAGCGGTGTTGTCCGATCCAATGGTTTACGGCAAAGAATTGACTCATTGACCACGTTTCCCTGAGCCAGGTGTTGCTGCCACACGGCCAGTGCCAGTCGCATGCCAAAATTGACCTACTCCTCGGCCCTATGTCGGCAACCCACAATCTTACCTCGGAACCAGTTGGCCACCACGTGTGACAAAAATCAAAAGGTTATCCCCACCTCAAATTTTTTTTGTTTCATCCGGCATTTCAGAAGCAAAACTCATGTTGTGCCTCACAGCAGATCACACTGAAACAGAAAGCCCGTCAGGCTGATGGCGGGCGGGCCGGAATCTCATCACCAACCTTACCAACCTTCATTCCAAACATCAAAAACCTAGCATCAAGGGTGGGAGGGTGAGACAAACTGCAAAACACTGAGGTATCCAAACCTAGCCCAGCGAGTCTTCATGCAGGCACTTTAATCATAAAGCCAGCAGAACACATGAAGCAAGGCCAGCAGGTGGTTGGTTATGGTGAGTTACAGTTTCGAATGCCATGCTAGGGATCGCACTGTCAAGTCCAGCGCTGTCACTGGGAATCACAATTAACTTCAAAGGCACGAAAGCCGAGTGTCTATCCTTGGAGATATACTGTAATCACCAGGCCCCCAGATGTGAACCAGGCCCCCAGATAAAAGGAAAAAATCTTTTTTCAGGATCAGATGTCAGGGACTTTTACTACCTGTTCTCCGTGACGGAGGAGAGATGCCGACGTAACGTGCTACAAGGAGCCGTCAAACCATCTGAAGTGTCGCACCTTGCTTGTTTTCGTCCGGAGTTCTGGGAAGAACCGTTGTTGCACGCTGGACTCGCCACGTTGGCGATGGGAGACAGTCAAGCTGTCGGCCTTGCTCAGACTTGTCATGTAGGTTTAGCTCTTCAATCCCACGTCGCCACACCCAGCAATTTGCTTTCTCTCAAGGGGCCATTGCCCCGTCTTGACACCATGGTGGGAATCGTCATAGACGATTTTGTGACCATTTCCCGAGTGCCAAAGAATCTCGACAAGCCAAGTGATGGGTCTCAACTTGCTGATAAGATGGAGTCTTCTTACATCGAGGTTGGACTTATACCTCATAAAGATAAGAGCTTTAGAGATTCTGAGAAGGCTACATTCTGGGGGGCAGATCTGAACGGGGACTCGGGAATGACTCGTGGCGCCTTACGCAGAGCCATTCCTTTGATGAGCATTATCCTTCAGATTGAACGTCTTGGCTATGCCACTGTGGAAATTCTCCAGACTGTTGCAGGATCCCTGGTGTCTCTTTATCTCTTTAGACGTCGTCTTTTGAGTCTCTTAGATGCCATCTTCCAGTCGTGTTCAGGACGTTCTGCCCGAAGCATTGTTAGACTCAGTGGTCGTGCAAGAGGTGAGCTGTTGTTCATGGCCGCTATGTTGCCCTTTGCAGCCACCAATCTCAGAGCCGGCTTCCTGCCAAGAGTGACTGCGTCAGATGCATCCAACTGGGGTGAAGCTGGTGTTTATGCTGAAGTCCCTTGCAATGTTTCAGCCGAGCTGTGTCGACATTCGTTACGAAGATCTGTTTGGGCCAAGTTGTTACCGCCAGGTAAAGCATGGGAGAGATCCCACGATAGACTGTCACCTGAGTTGGAACTTCCAGAAGATGTCAGGCCTTTCGAATCCAACCCTTTGTGGGAAATACTTGCCACTTCGTTGCGCTACCGTCTCCTTTACAGCCGAAGGACACCTAAGCCTCGTCACATCAACATAGGAGAAGTCAGAAGCATGCTTGAATCCGAGAAGATCAATGGTTTTCGCTTTCCAGGTTGTCGTGGACTTTTCTGCTTAGATTCCCAAGTAGCCTTAGGTTGTATAGGAAAAGGCCGAAGTTCATCTCCCAGCCTCAACTGGGAATTAGCCCGCAGTGTCCCCAACATGCTCGGCTTGGATTCCTATAGCGAGCTTGCCTACTTCATGACTCAGATCAACCCCTCCGACGCTCCAACTCGGGGCCGCAAGATTCCTAGGCCTTTGACTGACCTGCCCTCATGGTGGGATGATCTTGCTTCGTCGCTCTTTGACCGTTTTGACGAATGGCTGTCTTCAGTCGGGCTTGATAGTCACAGTGTTTCTGAACTTCCACCTTTCGAAGAGCTTTTTGGTCCTCACTGCACAGAAGAAGGACCTGCCTTGTCCAAACAGAGCCAGAGTTTTCGTGCCGATGCTCCAGACGAGACTTCTATCAACAGCCCAGATACAGAACATAAAGACCCAGGCCTGAAGGCACCAGAGCAATCATCCGAAGCCTCTACTCCAGAGGTTGCGATTTCTAGCACAGAGGTTTGTGAAGCCTCTGCAACCGCCTTGCCTGTTGCCCCTTCTGACCTGGATCCTCCTATCATCAGCTCTTGCCAGAGAGATTTTGAAGCCTTACCCATGCCTAAAGAAGATGACTTTCGTTTAAACTTTTTGAGTCATCTCGGAGAAAGGGAGAAACAAGAAGTGCGATCCTTTCTGCAGGATCTTGACGCTGAGCAAATTCATCTCCATCATCCAAGCTCTTGGCCTCCTTCAAAACCTGGGTTTTTGGATTTATACTCAGGGGCCAAAAGGTGTAGCTTCGGCCATGGTTGGTCTAGCCGACACTTGGGTGGTCACTTTTGAAATCAATGACGGACCGAGTCAAGATTTGAACTCCAGATCCCTCAGGAGTACCTTAAAGAAGATGATTAGCTATGGACTTTTCCTGGGTTGGGGAGCCGCCCCCGTCTGTTCCTCATTCAGCGTTGCCATCACACCACCAGTTCGAAATTTGGAATTTCCTTTCGGACGACCAGATGCTTCCGAGAAAATGAAAGTTAAGATGGAGGACGGAAATCAATGCGCTCTCTGGCTCTTGGATTTAGCCTCTCTTTCCGTCTCCAAAGGGATTCACTTCTGGATTGAAAATCCTGACTTGTCATGGTTCTTCAGACTACCTCCTTGAAAAGCCTTCGTTGCCAAGCATTTGAGCACCGTCAACTTTTGGCGTTGTGATTATTGCAGGTACCGGAAGAGATGGAGGAAGCGCACCAAGTTTCTCACCTCAAGTGAAGTTAAAGGCTGCTCCACCTTCTGCACAGGAGGTCATGAACACATTCGTTTGCGTGGCCGCAGCCAAAAAGATAAGAAAAGCTGGACATTGGTTGCACAAGAGTACCCAGTGGGAGTATCCATGACAGTTGCTGCATCCATGCTGATCAGCTGTGGACTCATTCCCGAGCTTTCGAATTTCAATTCCTCTACCTTTGCTGGAACCAGATATCGTCGGTTAGGGGAAGCCGCCCATCCTGGGCCTAAAGTGGATAGGAATCAAAATCTTGATGCAGTGCCCCTTGTCGAAGCCCGTACTTTGGAACTGCAGAATAAGATTTGGGCTTGGTTTGTAAGATGGCTTCATGAACAGCTTCAGAAGGCGGTCGTCCGCGATGTTCTGGAGCATCCTGGCCTTCTTAGCGTTTTCATCAGAGAATTCGGCAACCACCTTTTTCGTACTGGCAAATCCTTGTATGTGCTCCGGCACCTCGTGGTCTTTGTGCAGAAGAACATGATAGGAGCAAGAGAGTACCTGGCTCCCTGCTGGGCTCTCATAAATAAGTGGGAGGTAATAGAACCCATAACACATAGGACCCCGATCCCCAGCAGCTTAGTTAAAGCCATGGTCATGGTTTCACTTCACTGGAAGTGGTTTCGATTCGCTGGATGTATCTGCCTTTCCTTTTTCGGAATCACACGACCTGGGAGAGACGTTAAAGGCTACGAGGAAAGACCTAGTTTTGCCTCATGACCTTTGCAGTGACGAAGTTCAACATGCCTTTCTGCGAATCTCTCAACCTAAAGGACGCCGAAGAGGTACAGGCCGTGTTCAGCATGCCACTGTGGAGAACTTGACGATAGTTAGTTTTCTTTCTGCTGTTTTTGGCGACCTAGGACCGAGAGAACAACTCTATCCTATTTCGCCAGCGAGTTTCAGAAGAAGATGGGATACCGTCCTATCGCACCTTGGAGTCACCTCAGAACACAAAATCACACCGGGGACGCTGAGAGCAGGCGGGGCCGTACACGAGTACCGGAAAAGTACTGATTTGGTTAAGCTTCTCTGGAGGATGCGTCTCCGTAACTTGGATACGTTGCAGTACTACATTCAAGAAGTGGCTGGTGACTCCTTTCTCTATGATTTGCAGCCAAAGGTGCGACAAAACATTCGGCTGTTGACAGAACTTTTTGATGTGGCTCTTTCGGCCTTTGCAGCAAAGAAGGACTTCACGAACCCAGTCTAGGGGCGGATGCACTTGTGTCCAGCTCGTCGTGACTGTTTACACCTTCTCTCCAGCCAGGTTGGATGTGTGGATCTGCCGGCATTCAATGGATCGAAACTTGGCGGCTACATCTTTCTGCTTGACTCGTTTGGGGCCGCCGACGACGTTTCTTTCCGCTTTGTGAGATCTTGATCTGGCCTTTTGGAGTCTAAAAAGTGCTGCGTAGAAGCTTGGAGGTCCCAGTGAGGAGTGTTATATATATATATATATATCTATACATCCCCCAACCAAAAAAACACCAACCCGCGGTGTGTTTTATCGGAATATCTCCAGCTTTTTCCAGGGATCTTTTGTGGTGGATGAGCAACTGCATTTCTTAGCTCAGCTTCATAGAGGTCGTGGGTCCTACCTGGGAGGAAGTCGAATTCGGTAGGGTTTTTTGGTTGGAAAAGGATGATGATGACCTTTCCCAGGGTTGAACAAGATAGTGGTGAAACCAAAGGAAACAAAAAAACAACCTATGAAAATTTTCACAAAAGGGACATTATTTTTTTGGAATTTTGAAAAGATGAAGTCCGACATAATTTTGAGATTTGGAGATTCCTTTTTGGAAAGTGTGTGTTTTTGTTGTTGTTTCCATATGTGACATCTAGGTGGGTTTAGTAATTTGACCAGTGATGTTTTTCCTGCCACCCAGACAAATGGCAGGGTCGTGAAAGCTGAAGCAATTCGCCAGGTTGCTTCAACGAGGTGCCGGTGGAGCCCATCGATCAAAGCGAGGAGATGATGTTGCTTCGGCTGCATGTGGGGGAGATGGATTGAAGGGGCGAAAACAGGTGCCTTTTACCCTACCGTAATGGTGAAAGCTAGATGGCTAACCGCCCCCCAAAAGGTAGGTGAATGCAGGGCTTTCATGTAAACCAATACATGGTAACTGTGCCATCTACTTTTACCCTGGTGTACCTGAAACGAACAGCGAGTTTACACCTGAAAATGGATGGTTGGAAGACGATCCTTTCCTTTT
>OMLO01005682.1_pt1 | contig 10490 bp, 13 predicted proteins | sample 1674811 | NCBI WGS metagenome assembly OMLO01 (sample SAMN06265003, study PRJEB25207) | coral metagenome | isolation source: Coral host | place: Mexico:La Bocana,Puerto Morelos, Mexico | collected 2008-11-13
ATTTCATGTGACATCATACATTTGATTTCAAAAAATCCTTTGTGTTACTCTGTCCTTTCTGGGAAAACACTCCAAATCCACATTCCCCTTCCTTATACGATCTTTTGAATTTTGGGGCTTCAGCATTTAGATTAATAGATGTTGCATGTCATTGTTCATAGCTAATCTAGAGGCCCGTCCCACTCTCACAAGATACATCTCCTGAGCTCAAAGGATTTCATTTCTTCAATTGGGAGTCATCTAACCCAAAATGGCGACACATTGAAACCATTCAAGATTATTTGCTTCAACTCCCATATCTTGTGTTCCCAAAGTGCCATTTGCAACATTTCAATGCATTCAAGATCACCACCATGCGTTTGCCTTGCCAAGGTCGACACATGCCACCTCGGTTGAGTGGCAAGAAGTGGGCCATCAAGCAAGGCTTTGACAATGAGCCTCGTGCTCTCTCCATGTTTGGGGAACTGGGAACTGGATTTGGTGAAGAGGTTGTGCTGCTGAAGGTTCTTTTATAAACGGCTAACCCACTGAATGATTTCATATAGGGATTACACAGTGACTTTGAGGGATTCCCCAGAAGAAACAAGTCAAAACAATTTGGATCTCAATGCTTTGCACTTCCTTTCCTGATGTTTTTGAAATTCCAACTACTTGGCTAGGAAGAAACTTTCAAAAGCTATATTCTGACAATGGCATTGATTTTTCAACTTATCACTTGTCTTGTCAGAAGATGATTACTGTTGATTGCAACTTGGCCACATGTGGTGCTGCAACATGAAGAGATCCATGAACGAATGCAGCCTCAAGTTCAAACAGGAAAGCAACACATACTTTGGATTTGTGCTGCCTGGTGCCATCTAGCGTCATAAGTTCTTTTGGTCACTTTCTCTGGAAAAGAGAATCTATATACTTTGTACATCCTTCTAATGTTGCTTTCTGCATACTTTTGTTGAAATAGCTCAAGTGTGCCCTGACTCGATTTGCCATGGTTCGCTCCAAGAAATTCATTGATGAGCTGGTTTATCGACTAGTTGGATTGTCCGTGCCAAAAGCATCCCAGTTGCAATTGAAATTGAAATGCTTCAAACTTTTCGGGGTAATATCGGAAATACAGAAACATACTTATGCAATTTGAAGGCCTACTACTGCAGTCACCCTGCACATTTATGAAGTGAATATCATATCTGATGTTTTTTCAAACACGTCAAACCGTATTATACAAACGTGGTTTTGAGATAAAATGAAGATGCAACAAGCTGAAGTGGTTGGTAGTTGAATTGAACTTGATTTTTGTTTAGCCCACGGCCACCGTTCCATCTTAGGTCATGGTGTTTGCCGTGCTCATGGTTCTGTGGATGAACCCGGAAACACCGTTTTCGAAGGACAGTGTTGGGAAATCACTGCACGTGGTGTTGGGGTATGGTGTGTAGTACAAAACCAACTACTAAATATATTTTCAAGATATGCATCTATGCCAACATCCTTCTGTTTTTGAAATTCAGTCACAAAGTTGTCTACCCGCTTGCCCTTGAAATATGATGTACTCGATTTGTTTGTGATGTTTCTGGGAGGAAAGTCCTGGGGTTCAATGGATGGAGTTCTTTGCCGGAAAGGCAGAGGCCACACGTATCTTCCGGGAGAACCACTATCGAACTGCAAGGCTTGATATCCTTTATATGAAGCCAAATGGGAAGGGTATTAACCCAATGGACCTTTGCACTGATGCAGGTTTTGCGTGTCTAGGACCCAATAGTTTATCAATTGCAATCTCTTGACATGTGTCTTTGAAACATGCTAGAACTTGTAAGTTGGAACTGCAATCAATTTAATTTCATGTTTCGGGCAAAACATTGTCACTTAGGGTGGCTATTTCCACAATATTGATGGGGGACCATGTTCATGGTTGGGTATGTCACTTTGGTCTTAAGTGTTCGAGTTGGACAACAATGACTTGTGGAACCTCCGGCCGCTCACCATGCACGGCCCTTGGAAACCTTCTCTACAAGAGTGTTCGGGAGGGTAACCTTTTAGCAAGCCGGCACTTTGGTAGCAAGAGACAGTGGGCAAGATATTCTGTTGATTTCTATTTTGTGATGGATCATTTGATCATTTGATACTTTCTGCTGTTTTGGTGCTTATCGAAAAATCCTAGTAATCATGGTTTCCATTTCCGCCACTCAGGGTGATGCTGCTAATGGCATTGGTTGTTGCTCTGAATGGAACTGTGATATTGGAACAACCGGCAAACAGTCTTTTGGAATACTACCCACGTTTTAGGGATTTTATTCAGCAACTGCTGTCTTCTGGTGGAGCCCATGCTGCCCCTTGTCTAATACATGATACATGCATGTAAATATTCGATCTTTTGGGAAACCCTGGACAATACACTAGTATAATACAAAAGAATGCCCTTACCTCAGAGATTGAACTTTATTTCCTCTTCTTCTTCAAATTTAAATGAAAAACCAATATGCTTATGAACCCGCAGTGCCTCATCCAAGGCGAACCGTGTGACTTGGTGGATGGGGCTTTATGGCAGTGCTACCCCGAAAAGGCACGTTGCCTACAGCAATTCCTTTGAAATCCGCCAGCTCAATTTGGGGCCTTTGCGGGGATGGGCAGCCAAAGTAAAAGCAAGGGAGGCAGCAGGTATCCAAGCAACTAAAACTGTGGTCAAGTACATTGACAAGTCTGGTCGGCTACGATATAAAGGTTCGAAAGCTTTAAAGTTCTCGGAGTCCGACACTCATTTGTTCAAGGTTCTTTTTGGAATGCAGTTGCTTTTGATTTCACAAACCCAGCACCAAGACATGATGTATCCATCTCTTCCCAACACTCCACCACTGCCACCCTCGTTTCGCCCAGGAACTATCCAGCAGAATTTGGATCCAAACTTGTTTCCATTTTTGGAAAGTTGATCTCGCAGAAGTCGGGGATGCCTGAGTTGCCGGCTGTGGTGCCGTCAGCGGAAGAAATGTTTGAACAAATGAATTTTGATGACAAATGGAAAGATGCAGAAATGCAATCCATATGTCACTACTTAGGGGGTTCCAAGAATTTGGTGATACCGGAAAGCTTCCGGAACATTTTACCAAAGAAATTGCGAACTCCTTTTTACCTTTTCGGACTAAAACCCAAATTTGTCGTGGCCTATCATTGATGTAAGATTGGGATTGGTGTGCCCCAAATGGTTTGATATGGCTCTATGTTCCACTATGGTTGATTTCTACCCATAATTTGCCGTAATTTGGAAAAACCTGGTTTTTTCATACTTTTACCAGGTTTTTTTGAATTTTACCCCGTAAAATTTTATGGGTAAAACGTAACCCGTAATTTGCCCGTAACTTACCCATAAAAGGCCGTAATTTACCCATAAAATTTTATGGGTAAAAAGTAGAAAAACCAGGTTTTTTTACAGTAAGAATTAGATCACTTTAAGACAGAATTGGTGGGGTCCCACTGGGTTTGGCGCCGATTTGGAAGACAATTGTGTTGACTTTATGTCATAAAATTTGCTGGAAAGCTTCCAAATTCAGAAACTGTCACGTCGCAATGGCAACGTTGACATGTAGAGTCGATACCACATGATAGCGATCTACCTGGTCTATAAGTGAAAAAAGCAACTGAGATTTGTCAAGTGGATTCAAACTTGCCGTGTTTCAAAACATTCATCCACTTGAAGTTTTCCATACTTCAGTCTGGAGCCTTTGACTGTGCAGCTGTAGACACTTGATATTGTTTTTAGCATTTGGCTTGAATAGTTTCCGGGGTACTTCGACCCAAAGATTTGTGATGGCTTTCTTGAGGGCTGACTCGTCTAAAACTTTCGCAAGTAGGGCGTGGAGCACCGAAGAACTTGCGGAGGGATTAAAACATGTTCTTACGGATGGCCGGTTGGAGCTACCAGACGATCTGGCTCAACTGAAGGGCCCCAAACAGTTATCAATGTTAGATTCCATAGGGACCAACTTAGAGTTCATAGAGATTCTTGGTGTTGATGTGTTTTGATCCTTTTTCAATGTTTTCAACGTTGAACTCCATGACTGGTAGCCTTTCAACCTGCCCAACGCACCCATGCAAGCGCGTTTCCAGGAGATTGAACAGAGGATTGCAGACTTGGAGGCCAAAAAGGAATCCGAGTGGTCCTTAGTGGGAACATCAGCTTAGTCATTTGGATATGGATGTTGAACTGTACAACATTTTTTTTGCATTGAAAGTCCATTTCACATAACTCTTGATGGTGTCCATTGATTATCTAATTCAACTCGGCCACAACCATTTAGATCATCAATGATTAGGATCAAGCTTTGCGCGAGTTGCAAGAGATGGCAACTCGTCTTACATATATACTTGATCTTTCGCTTTCCCATTCCTGGTTGGATGTGCAAGTGTGAATTGGTGAGAGGTTGTTTTTCATTTCTGCCAACAAGATGAACTTACCTTAATCTCAAATACCTAAGGAAACGCAACGGGATGGACAACATGTAGTACCAGAGCCTGAGGAGACTTTGCCTGCCTCTGAATCCCAAATCTTGGCTTCAACTACTAGGGGTGGAACACCTGCTTCACCACCAACACTATCCTCACCAAGTCCACCATCCAGTGCTACCCCCCCCGAAGATGATTCAAAGGTTTTTTTTGTCAGAAAAGATGATAGATGAAACAAGCTGTTTTTTTTCTTTATGTTCATGTCATGATTAATCCTGAGAGCAGTCTGAGAGTGACCACTATTCAGCTACTACACCCACTGAGTTGCCAAAGGGGATGACTGTCTGAGGCTGCTGATTTGATCAACATGTACAAGCAGGGGAAGATTGATGCCACTACGGCAATGCAAATGCTGAGTGAAGTCTCGGCAAAAGACACCGTGTCTAGGGGTGCAGGTCAACCACTGTTGGGAGGTGGTGCCCCTAAGAAACGAACTCAGAGTGATCTTGGTGATAAACCTGACTCTGAGCCCGAAGACCCTACTTCCATGATGGTTGCTAGACTCATTCTAAGACATGTTGTTTTAAAGGCATCAATCTGACATTGAAATCACAATGTATGATCCGAAAACTGATTTGTCACTTCTATATCGTCCCATCAAAAATGTACTTGATAAGCTTAGGCTACCAAAGAAAAGAATGCAAAGAAGGCGAAATTGAGAAGACTTTGTGAAGAGAAGAGTGGGGGCAAACTTCAAGTTCCCCAGTGGCTGCATGATCAATGGAAAAATTCCAAAGGAGATCACCTATCAATGGCCCTTGAGTACGAGAAAGCTGGATGGGATAAGGACACAAATCCAAACCTTCGCCATTCACCAATGATCAAAACATAAATACCGTTGCACAAGTCATGTAGATACTTCTCTTTGATATTCAACTGCTTCCTGGGACAGGAGTTGTTTATCAGGAGGTGTGAGAAAACAACTACTGAGATTGACACACAGAAGAACAAGATAGCGGTCGGTTGGTACAGCAAAGAAGACATGAAGACAGTGCTGAAATGGAATGTGATACTTGTTCTAGAAAAATGTTTGTTCACTTTGAATCGAAAGCTGTCCATTTCAACAATTGAATCATGTTGACGTTCCCATTCTAGCCCCCATATCTTTCATCTTTCATTCTGTGATGCCAAGGAAAAAGATCGAAGGGGCTGTCAAAGTTTGTGAGCAAGACCCTGAAACTTTAACCAGGTAGGATTCATCAAGAACATGTTCATGGGAAATGTTGTGGACACTTTCAACATTTGGTGACTAAATGCAATACAATTCTTTCTTTGAAGTATGATGCAAAGGGTTTTCATTCCCTTTGTTCATGTTATTTTACATCCCGCTGCCAACAGGCATTGCAAATATGGCGGAGACACCGAGTACTGGGTGGAAACGGGAGAAACTGGTGAGAAGGGACAGGAGAAGCAACGCAAAAAAGAGCGTAAGGAAATTGTGGATGACCTTAGGGTTTGTGCTTTCAGAAAAAAATGATAAAGCCTTTTTTTTCACCAAGGTTCCACATATATATAAACCATAGATAGCCAGTCCAAAGGAATCGACACCAGCTCCATATACACATGCATTGTTTCCTTAAGTCAGGACACAGATGAGACACCCATTGGAATTGCTGACACTTCCAAGATTAAAGCAATGGAGAAGCGTGCAAAATCTACCGAAAGTGGGGCAGCACTTGAAACGTCAGAGGCCCCCTGTAGTCCATAAATCGATTTTCAATTCGAGTGTGATTGACAAAGAGCTTACAAGTTAAGAAAATACATTTATATCATTCATATCTGGATGTGGTTTTTCCTCTCAGGCCATTCGGTCCAAAACGGTACTCTCCAAGTTCTGTGACTCCGTGCTTTCCAAGTCGGCCAAGATCCGTGGTCTCATAACGGACCTTCGCAAGAACTATGATGATCCCATGGCTAAGAAGTCATTAGCCTATTTGTTTTGAATTCCGCTAAAGATGTTGGTAGCCAGTTGTGAAATCATATTTGGGTTGTTCCATCATCCTGCACCCTCACCAGCCCATACCGATTCCGCCATGCAACCGATCTGCACTTCAGGTCCGTCAAGGCACTGGAGGATGATTTGGTAACCTTGGAGCAAAAGTTCAATTTGTGCTCCGAGCATTTGGCCATGGGTGAGACCGTTGACTTTGGGAAGGAGTGGCTTGGCATGCAATTTGCTCCCAACATGATCATTCCCCTTAAAAGTTCAAATATATAAAAGCAACATGTTTTCCAAATTTTGATGTGAAAATATGTATAGATAGTAGATTGACTTCTTTAGTTCAAATGTGCTCACTTTACCTTCCCAAAAGAAAGCTACCTACCACATGTTTGGATACATTTGGTGAGGTGGACGGCTAGCTCCGAAAAACTCATGAAGGAATGTACCTTTGAGTGCCTTTGGTTGCAATCTAACGCTGTCTCTAGACTACGGCAAAAAAAGACCTGCTTACTGGCCAAATCAATTTCAAGTTCAAGCCAAGATGTATACACTTAAGACATCAACTCAACACATATACACTTCTTCAGACTGAACAGTCGAAGTATGTTTTTCTGGAACCCCTTCAGCATGCACCGTTGATTCAGTCTCCGTCCCTCCCTTACTTGCACTTCAGGTGCACGAAGATTGGACAGAACGAGAGCAAGATCCGGCATCTTGATGCAGAATGAACTTCCTTGGCTGCAAGGGGTTGCAGCTCGGGGTGGTGGGAATACTCTTTCACTTCTTTAGGGTTTGTTTCTTCTGTAGTTGTTTCTTTACGTGATGTGATTGAAGCATTCAAATTTCCATCCCGGCTAGGAATGCAAAACGTCACTTCAACAAAAAGGAAAAGAAGGTGGTCGCTCCAAAGGATGAGGTTGAAAAGAACTGATGGCTGTCTAGTACTTCACTTTAACGCCGGGGTTTGGATGAGCTGACTGCTGATCCAAGAACAATTCGTAAAAACTTCGGAACTTTTGGACACCGCTGTGTTTCTAGACACAGGTCATTTTGTTTCTATCATGGGTTGCGATACTGCTGGGTTGGGGGGCCAAAGTGTTCAAGTAAAACTAAATGTTCTAGTTTGTTCTAGTATGTTTATGTTGTATTTTTGAGTGTTGCACTTTCCAAATAGATGTTCACCAACCTTTGTAAATATCGTAAGAAAATATAGACTTCTTTTGGGATAGCTGTTGAACATTTCTGATGGTGTGGCCACAAAAAAACTCAACCTTTAGCAGTGGTTAGAACTTGGGGCCTGAACGGCTTAAGATCCAGCAAGAGTGGACGACAAGTGGAGAAAAAAATGTCTCACCTGGTTCACAGGGCCGTATTCCACCCTTGTGGGGTCCCCCCCCCACACAAAATGTTTGTTGAGTTCTTTCATCGTACGTGCCAGGTCTTGGCTCCACGGCTCGAGTTTTTGCCGCAAATGTTGGGCATGGAGTTGGGTCACCCAGGGGTGTGTGGAAGGATGTTTTTTTTTTCAAATATGTAATGAACAAGTGTATAGAAGTATATTGAAAAAAATAGTGCGTCTATGGTTACTTGACATTGACGACTGAAGGTTGACACTTGGGATTCCAAACTCAAAGCCCATCCGCTGACAGCCCTTTTACGTTTGTTTCAAGATGTCTAAAAGTTTGGTGATACTATCTCCTGATTCTTTTTCCACATCATTGCACTGAAAATTTCGGATTAGAGTCTACAAACATAAGTTGCAACGGTGCAGGATAATCCATAGAAAGTTTCAATAATTCTAACATTAGTAAGAACAGTAAAACTGACAACATGATGTGAATAATAGCAGTTGCATTCCACGGTGCCGATGGTCCTCACCAATGAGAATGGCGATGACACTGCATTGCAAGATCTTCTCGATCTATTGACCTGTCACCGATCAGTGTTTTGGCTTTCATTTTGTTGATGTCAATCGTGTTCATACTGATTCTTTCATCCTCAAATTTCAGATTTTAACAATACACAAATGACATCGCCTTATCATCCTAGGCTTCTTTGGGTCCCTACGCTTGGGAAACACATGTGGCTTGTGATGACGAGAACAAAGAGAATGAACCTCAACGTTTCTTTAGGGACTTTGGTGGTGATAGTTTGGATCAAAGAAGTGGGAATAGAAGTCGCAGCCCATGCCATCGACCAAACAAACCTGTCTCAGAGTCATACTTACAAGATGAGGACCTCATGAAATTGAATCGTACCCGTGAAGTTTTTGAGAAGATCCATCAACAGCCACACATGTCATACAACCTCCCAAAGCCTGGGTCCACAGCTGGCCGCATCTTGGCCCATGCGACCAATTTGTTTGGGGTCTTGCATGGGAAGCACAACCCTATGACATTCAAATTTGGCATCACGCACAATCCAATCTTTAGATGGTATCATCGCCCTTATGGCTACAAGTTTGGCATTGAGAAGTTTGAGAACATGGTCATAGTGTATGGTGCCTCCAATCCCATTGGTCCAGCCTTTTTGGAGGCATCGCTGATTCAAAAATTTGGAAGCCACCCGGCAATCCATTAGGGCTGTGCATCACATCGAAACTCTTGAAAACAAGTGATAGTCACTCTGATAGTCTTTGATAGTCTGATAAAATGACATAAAATGGCCGTTGCTACCTGATGTAATGGGGATTGTCCTTGTACTTTCCCATCCACTAGTCCTGCCAACTGAGGTATGAAGGGATGCAAGAACATCTTACTGGGTGGCGATTCTTCTGGGAAGGAGTTTGATGATGAAGGGCCGTTTTTCACCTACATAGTTTATAGATCTTTTAAGTATCCTCCGCCTATTCCCATCCGACAGTGATGATGGGAGCTTGAAGCAAGCTGATTAATTAATCATCTTTGATTTCTTTTTTAGCTTTTCTTGGCAATACATGTGTCGATACATGCATGTATGTAAAAAATGATGCAGAAAGCATGCATGCACCGAAGCTTCAGCCAAAAAAAGTGCCAGTCCGGATTCGCAACATGTTGCAAATGCCTACTTTGGTCAAATGCGAGATGATACATATCAAAAAGACTTATCATAAAACCAGCCCCAACTACATATATCTTAATTTTTTTGTAATCATAATCTATCTCACTTCCCTCCTTTAGCTTTCTGAGGCTTCCTGCTCCTCTCAAATTGCTACGGCCCGGGCCGTCACTGATGACATGGGGGAAGTTCTATCTCACAAGAAAGGGATTCAACAGTGGGCCAAGAAAGAAACAAAGAGCAGTGAAAGAGATGTTCACCGTGTTGTCAAGAAACAAAGAACAACATTGCCTTTGGAAATTTCTGAGCTCAACATTCAGGGGGATTCGTTACCTTGGATAAGCCCTAGGGCATGGCTTGAGTTCATCATTCAGCATGGCCTACTCTACATGTTGTCGGGTTTGAAGTTTGAAACACGATCTTTTGTTGGGAATGTATGGCGTACATTTTGGCAAAACTATACGACATTGGTCCCTGATTGCGGTGTTACATTTCTTGATGGCATCAACTACGAAAGACTTATAGCCCTTTACATACATGGGGATGAGGGACGAACTCTCAAACGTGGAGGTTTGATGGTGACGTCAATCCAGTCAGTGTTGGGGCATGGTTTCGACCAAAAGCGCTTGAAGAGACCGGCTGGTATAAACGACAGAGGGAAACTTCAGGTGAACTTTACAGGCCATACTTTTGTGACACGGCTGGTTTGTGGTGTTCTTCCTAAAACGGAGTATCAAAACAATCCATCCTTTTTCCATGAGAATATGGATCTCTTTGCTGATCAACTACAAGATCTACTTCACACTGGAGTTAGAGACCCTGTAACCGGAGTTGTGTGGAAGTTTGCAGTGATAGGCATCAAGGGCGACATGCCTTATTTGCAAAAGGTTGGTTGCCTTAAACGGAGTTGGAATACTTCAATCAAACGAGGGACCCAACGTACAGCTCCCAAGGGGGTTTGTCACCTGTGTTTGGCCGGGACCACAAATTTCCCAGCAGAAGATACTTAGGATAATCCATGTTG
>OMLO01005683.1_pt1 | contig 10488 bp, 3 predicted proteins | sample 1674811 | NCBI WGS metagenome assembly OMLO01 (sample SAMN06265003, study PRJEB25207) | coral metagenome | isolation source: Coral host | place: Mexico:La Bocana,Puerto Morelos, Mexico | collected 2008-11-13
AGACTTTTTGTGTACTGGGTGGTGAACACACTTGCAATGCTCTCAATTCATCTTGAGACGTGAGCAGTGAGAACTGAACCAAAAGGAACAAGACCTGTCGAGAAAGTAGGAGTTAGAGTACGTGCTTGCAATCCGAGAGAACGTTGTAGGTTTTTGTATAAATAAGTACATGGGAATCGCACAATGCTCTCGAAATTTCCTGCTCGGTAGAAGTAAGTAGGAGTTAGAGAACATGCTTGCAATGACAATGCGAGAAACTACCTACGTATGTACCTATAAGTAAAATAATAAGTAAAACCAAATCTATTGTAAAACGGGAAAAGGGCAAAATAGGATTTACGCGCTAATAATGTCATATAGCAGAGCTAGCATTCTTTAGGTCCAGAACTACGGACTTGCCTCTTCAGGGCACACTTCTTCAGAGTCTACATGTGTTTTGGGTGTAACTTAACGTAACTCTGATTTCGACCAAATGTATCTGGTCCAATTTCGGTTAGAAGTTTCAAGCATGCGCCAAAAGAGCAATACAAGTTCTTCAAACCTAACCCCCTCTTCGGGTATCGAATCCTAGCAGTTATTATATCGTAACTAGATAGCCTGAGGCTAGTGCCGTCCTAGAGGTCGGCCTCGATCTGTCTATTGTTAGTCAAATTGGTGGGTCTGAGGTCGATATATTGTTAGTCAAATTAAGTCGGTCTGTTACAAGTCCGTTTGTCGGTTTCCTTTAGGTCGTGGCCAGTAAGTCGTTTTTAAGGCGCCGGTAGTTGTTGACATCTGTTGAGAGGCGATTATTCTAAGTAAGTCTATCAGCTTTCTAGAATCGTCCGTTGAAAATAGTTGAAAATAGTACAGTGCCCCAGTCAATGTTAAGGTTTGTCAGTTAATGATGTACAGCGATGTGATTGCTGGCAAAACCATTTCTCGTGGCTTGTTTGTGTTAAGTAAGTCTCGTGTAAGGTTGATCTGTAAACTGATGGGATCGTCCCTGTCCTTAACGCTCGACAGTAAATTTGGTAACGCAGTTGTAGGTTCGTAGGCTACTCGGATTATCATTAAATATACGAGGGTTGCAAGACGATATGGTGGGGGTAGTCTGTCAAGCCTTAACTTCCATTTTTCCAAACCGGATGTCGGAGAGGTTCTGAAACAAGGGATAGAGATGATGAAGCAAAAATTAAACTTGCACTGCAACATCGTATTGGAGGCCCTTCGAAAGGTTATATTGCCACGTAAGTTCCGAATGGAAAGTGGTGATATGAACGAGTGCATGAGTGCTGCAAACAATTAGGATTTTATCTACTACAGATTCCACCTTCGTATTTGCTAATTACGTTCTACGTTCTGTAGGTCGTTGCAGGTACTAAAGGGCTTTGAAACTGATTCAAAACCACTTACAGACCATGTAAAGTGAACAATTCATTTGCTGGCACGAATCCTAACAATCATGACAAAATTTTGCGATTTTCCGAATGCCGACGCTCTTATTGATATTGCGCTCTGAACATATTCATAAACGCCCCACTTGTACGTCTATCGGAAAGAAGTTTCTTTTTATTTATGCAATATTTTTTTCTCGCGATGGAAATATTGAGAAAATATTGCCCAGTTTTAACGAACCCACACGTGTTTTAATGAACTTTCACTTATTGAACCAGAAGCTTAGCAAGAAGGTTGTAAAAAAAGTAAAAAAGAAAATCTAAGAATACTCTTCTAATGATCTTGAAGGAAAGCAATATTCGTCTTGAATTCCTTTGTAAGTTTTCTTTGTAATACCGATAGGCTTGTGTTTATTTGCTCAAGCTTGGCTCTCGTAGTGGATTTATTTACCCTACTATAAACATAAGTCCTTGGTCCACAACGAGGACAGATCTCTTAAACAACAAACATGGCGGTCGGCGTTGTGGAAGATTTACTTTATGGAAACGAGATGCAATCGTACAGAGATACTCGACGAATGCGATGCCTTGTACTAGCACTTTAATAATGTATCTGAACGCCACAGAACGATACAGGTATAGCCCGGCCTTGCCAAACACTAATTACCCGATCTGGTTACATCCAGTTACAGCATTAGAATATAGTTTTGCAGTGCTTATGTTTGTTTTACTTCCATAGTACGTTACTTTGCTTTAGCAAATGTAACGAAAATGTTAATTCTTTTCTTTGGTGATCGAAATTAAATTTATTAATCATAGCGTTTAAGTTATGACGAAGTCTTTTTTTGTACGTCATTTATGTTGGCATTCGATTCCATTTGGCACCGGGTTTTGAAAAGATCCACTTTCCTGTTCAATATAGAACAAAAAACATGTTTAAGCATGCCTAAAGCTTACCTTGATGGGGTAATGAAAAGAACAGGACATGGTAACACTCCAAACACTGTAAATTTGGCAAGAAAAGCTCTTAATTAAGCTTTGTTTTACAATGCGGGTACGAGGGTTGTGTTAGCAGCTCACCTCAAATTAAAAGTGACTTAAGTGAAAGAATATAAGGAACTTAAATAATCGAAGGTGTAATCTGAAATGGTATTGAGCCCAATACCAGACGTCAAACGATGTATAACGCCGAGCTAATGATTGGACGAGAAAAGTGACTGGTCACCGTTGAAGAATGATTAATTTGGCGATTGTATTTGAAGCATTTTTTGATTCAAGTAATAGAGAGCAATTTCGAGTTATTTAGAGCCTTGGTAACAAGATCACGTTTTTATAAATATAATTTACGATATTGGACGTCCTGTGATTGACTGAGCACCAATCGAACACGTTGATATACGCTTGTGAGCTGAACATGAATTTATTTTCACAGTAATTCAGAAACAGGAAGCTCTTATTTACAATAGGTTTTGTTCTCTCTCGTAACGCGATGGAATTGAGTCTAGTGTGTCGTGAAAGGTTGTGATAAATGCGAACATGCTCTAATACATAGAAAAAACACTTCCATTCGATGACCAGCAAAAAGCATAGCAGTATGAAATATTTCTCTCTCGACTAATTGTACAACTGGCTACTAATTATTCCTCATAAAATACCAGACTGTTTTAGTATAAAGAAAGTAAAAGAAAGATTTGTCAAAAACTCGCTTTATTTTGGAGAGAAAACAATTGAAATTGAACGCAACGCATTGTACTAGAACACAACTCCGCATATTCCGAAGTGTATTTATCAAAGGCTGCGACATGCAATATTTCTGTAATATTTTTTAAGCTTTCAGTCGAGAGGAGAATGAAGAGCGGTAAAAGTGATTTCTGGAGTGATCTAAGGCGAAAACTTATATTATCGTTGGGAAAAGTTGTTTTCCGTCATGTGCCGGCTGCAGTAGACTGTCCTATATTCTCGGTGTTGAAGTGAAAGATCTAGTTCACATTACTGTTTTAAATGCAGTTCTTGATATTTGACTGATCATGCATGACTTAGAAGAAACTAAAGTCAGCGATAGCTTTTCCTACAAATTTACTTGATAAGAACGACATTTCTCTGTTAATGGTCTTCAAAATAGGTAATATATATTTTTTTAACATGTCATATTAACCTTAGTTGAAAAGAATTTTCTTCTGAACTGCCATACTGTTTATGCGACATTCAGGTGACGGCAGGTTTATCACCGGCCTCAAAGTTTTTGGTTGATTTGTAACGAGTCAGACCTCAGTCTTGGTTTCGCTGCCATCACCAAGAGAACGCTTATTCATTAAAAAGAAAATATCAGCGTTGCTGATAAACCTCAAATCAAATTCTAACTCAGTTGTAGAAGATAACAGTCAGGATGGCACTCGCTAATTGCTGCTTCACAATACTTACTTTTCGGAGCGTACTGTAATGATATTTTTAATTCACTTTGTCGGTGCTTAAATTACATCGTTGTTAGTACCGATGTGAACTGAAGGCGTCTGAGTTGATTCAGATATTATGGAAGGATTCTTGTGACGCCAGATTGGAAAACCTAGGAAAATTCTTATTTAAAAAAAATATATATTTTTTTTATATATAAGTTCAAAATTACTGGTGGAGTTAATCTTTTGATGATTTTATCTTTCATGAAGTAAGTATTTGAATGGTGTAAAGAGTTTTAAATACAGCTGTTATGGGATGCTCAGATGTAAATTAGTATGTATTCGCCCCCTAAGCATCCCATAAGAGCTATTTGAAACAATAAAATTCAAAATGGCCGTCGTATCGTCAAAAAGGTCTCTGCAATTACTCGTTCTGTCAAATAATTTGAAGACTGTAGCTTCCAATGAAAACCAAATCTAAATGACCGGAAATTATAAGAATTAAATCTCAATCTCCTGAAATTATGTAGAATTAGATCGTAACCCTGTTAAGGGCCTTTTACATTATTTTGCCATGCTGTATTTCCCTTGAGTACTAAACAATTGCCAGTTTACTCAATGACTGTTATGATACAATGACGTAACAAATAGAACTCACGGGTACCTCCTCTGGTACTCCAAAGGCTTCACAACAAATGCACAACAAAGTGCACAAACAAGATACAGATATTTTCTGGCACCTCACAAAAATATCTGGTTCCTGATATTTCACGTTCGATCAGGTAATAAAATCAAATGCAAGGTCTGAACGAGAAGAGTTTAACCCTGTGATGTACGGGAATTCGTAATGACAAATTATTTCTCTCAAAAATAATTTTTGAATTTGTTTTAGAATACAACAAAATTTACGTAAAAAACATTAGCGAACATCTATAACAAAATGGCAACAGAACAGTAAAATTTAAAATTGGACATCACGACGTTAAGGTGACAAGTGACTGAAGAATGATGGTTGAAATTGTTTAAAGCCTGTTCAATCAAGAAATTCTCCCAAGTGATATAAAAAGAAATGTATGTAATGAGTGACGGGACAGAGAACTCGTTTCGCCTTTTGATCAGCGGAAATTCGGCAAAGTAATTATCTATATTTTAACTGAAAGCAGAACAACACTAGTTCTGATGAGTTTTGTTATTTTAATCAATGCAGCTCGTAATGTTGCATTAAAACTTAAATTTGCAGTTTTGCCCTTTCGTTTCCATTGACGATTGAAATTATCAAATATGTTCAATTGCAAGAGAATTGTGTTTCATTGAAAATGAACAAATAGGTAAGACACTTGGCGTTTGACCACGCCCTTAAAATATGCGCACAATGAGAAGTCAAGCAATATTGCTAATCACTTATTTTCTTTACATTATCAGCATACCTGGCATTTTTACAGCATTCAACAACTGCGTGACAACTCTTGTCTATCACCCACCGTTCAGCCTACTTTAGAACTACTTGAAATCTTACACGCAACTTCCAATAACCATAAACTACAGGAAATGCCAAAAATAATAACTGATTATTTCACACCAATCCTTTCTAAAGTTATTTTTTTCTGTTACTTCAATCTTTTTTTGAAGTGTCAAGGTTTTGTGATACATTTAATACATGTAATACATTCTATATTGAGCATGCTTAATACGGCATAAAATCGCGGTAACTCAGTATCATCAAAATTATCAAGCAATTATCTTACAAACAGTAAATGACACGGAGAGACGGGAAGATGTTATTTGAAAATGCTCTGAAAAGGTTTATTTTTAGTGACAGCAGCAAGCAATCAATAACCAAAACGAGCTTCATGACATTTGCTCTTATGTTGTATGTATTGGTTGTTTGATAACAGTGATAAAATAACTATCAACTTCAAAAATCCAGAGAAATGACTTTTTTAAACACCATTTTCAAAAACTCGCGTTTTATACGTCCCGCTCTTGTCCTAAGTTTCGTCGTGACAACAAACTCCGTGCCCAGGGATTGTTGGTCAAAGTGGTCTGAAGTGGTCTTGCTTCAAGTACTTAGCTAGAGTATCGAATCCAATGATAAAAGCTTTTCGGCTTTTTGTCGGGGCTTACTTATCTGAAAAAAAAGCAATCATTTAAAGAGCAAACGATCTAAAACATCAACAAATCCATCGCTTCTAAAACTGTTTAGAGTCAAACTGATCGATTCAGAATGCTTGGAGTAGTCCACAGGACCACCGTTTTTCACCAAACGGTTTGCAGGTTCTTTGCGTGTTTTCCGATGCAAGTAGGCGGAAACAAAACGGAAATTGTCGTGCCGTTTTGCCGAAACAGACAAACAAACCATCACGGTACACTTACCATCTGTGTTAATGGCATTGCTAACATGGTTGTCCATGCAAAGAGCGCGTGATAAGAAATATTGGTTACAATTCCTAGATGATTTTATTGCAGAGCGTGCGTCCATGCATGAGATCCTTCATTTGATATGCTGACTCCACAATTATTTCGTGCGTTTGCAAGCAGCTTCGGTTGCAGTGGAGATAGGTGGACCAAGGGTCGGGCGAAGAGGCCATTTTCGTGTTCCCTTGTGCCTCTATTTCAAAACGAGTAATCGTGAAAATCCTTTCTTATCAAAATGAGTTTGATTTGCATGAAAATTAACCTTTAGGCGGATCTAATTTTCATACGAATTGTTTCACACATTGACCCGTTTTGAGACAAAGGCAAAAAGCAACTCGAAAATGGCCTATTCAGCCTGCATATGATACCAAATTGCGCCACGTTATTCAAATTCTTCTCTTTCTTCGTGTTTAAACTGTTTATCAAAATGACTCGTTAATCACGACATATCATCGATTTATTTCGTCAGTTTGGATTTTCTACGTTTCTACAATCATTAGCGAGTATAGCTCTTTTTTCAGAATCTTTTATTCGCAGGAGTATTATTTCTTCTTTTTATTCAAGATTTAAATGGAGAAAAGCATGCATTTACAACACACTTGTATTGGCTGAGTATATTCGAATATTTCTTCGTATCCCGTATTTGGATCGCACGCTCCTGTTTTAAGAATAAATCGCTGATTCAAGACAGCACTCTTACACGTGCCAGACTTACAAAAGCCTATTTTTTGGCACGTGACTTCGTTAATGAACCTTGGAACTTTATCGGGACCCAGGTCCCTCCTTGAATTGCATTCATAGCATCCATCCACGGTCATGTGGCATGATGAGTGTAATATCAGAGAGTCCGGCTGTGCGATGGGGAAGAATTTGGCATGGGGCGCGCTACTATTTGTAACAAGCACCGGGAGCTTCTGTGCTTCTTGCCAGGTAAAAGCCATGTACCGTGGATTAAAACCGCCATGCGAAATCCCTCCAGGACCGTCTCCAAGTTGTTGCAGCATCACTGTTAGCTGAGCTTTGGTGTAATGCTTGCACCACCAGGTCCTTGGGATTTGGCTTTTTTGGCGCCCCGCTCGATTTCCGTCTGATTTTAAAAGGCCAAGATCCTTCGCTGTGGTTGGAAGACCGCTGACTGTTGTAAACCGCAGACGGGTGACAATAGTCAAGATCGTTAAAGCGAGCTGGAATAGAAACAAAGTCTTATCCATAATTATTTATCCTTTCGAATTGTGAAACATTGTGGTAGATTAGATGTTCTCATTTGCGTCTTAAAATTTTGTTTGTCTTCTGCTGAGCTTTTTTTCCTGACTGTGGCCTTGACAGATTAAAGTTTTCATTGAGTTTTGGCAGCCTCTTAACATTTTTTGGTAACTTTCTGAAGGGCTTCTCGTATAAATGCTTCTCGTATGGCCGATCAGAGTGTAGAAAGTACGAGAGAAGAGGCTGTCGAGTCGTGGAAAATTCATGAAAAACATGTTTACTTTGGCAAGTAGTTTGAGCTCCAAACAAAAGAGTCACAGCTTAATGGTGGAGAAAATTAGTAGCAATAACTAGGACGTTTTTATTTGTTAACTCCAGCTGAAACAAATTGCTACTTCAATTATTGAGTTCTGAAGTGCACACAGTTGGGGATTGACTTCATTTACTTCAATATAGGCTCTCAGTAATTTTTACCTTTTAAGTTCAGAGTATACTTTTGCATCGGAAAATTGACTAATTTTCTTTTCCTAACTTTATTAGTATATGCTTATAAAAAATATCAAAGTACTTGCCAGAATTTTAACGTCCATTTTCAGGTAAAATGAAGTCTCGCTGCAATTAAAAATAATAAATTCACTTCAATATTCGTAGCGACAACTGTTTACCACGTATTCTTTCTGATTATCATAGACGCTGTTGCATCTATTTTTCGAGGTAACAGATCGAAAGCTGCGGCTTGATAAATAAAATAGCTAGTAGTGAAATATGGCTGTGATGGTCTCACTTAATAGCCGGTGCACCTTCGGTTATCTTGACTGTTTCATTTACCTAAGCTCAACATCTTTAAATGAGTCACACTAAAAATTTTCAAGTATTTGGGATTTTCAGTTTTGAAAGGGAAGAACGAAACAGAAAACTTCAAGGTAAGGTTTAAAATACCTTTTTGTTTTGGTGTTCTTTTAGCCCTCTTCAACTCTAAAAGCCTGCTACTCTTGGTAAGTGTCTCCTCAACTGTGTTATTTAGAATGGCGCCGTATATTTGAACTGCATTATAAAGCATAGTCAACAGGAATTACCCCCTTAACGTAACCTCCGGGACCGCTATTGTTCTTTTATGCATTTTGCGGAATGTTTGCATATATTACGCGCGCTTTGATTGGTTATGTGGTCGTTTGGCAAAAGAGGCTTATCACAGATATCAATATGATATCACACCACTTTATGCAGTAGAAATAAAAACCTTTTCCGCTTGTTATCAAATTCTCCCAAACTTTTCTCAGGCTCAGTGTGAACTCGCGCGATTTTTGCTTTTGCTTTTGTAACAAAACGAAAAGAAAAACCACACACAAAGAAAAAAGTGCAGACAGTGCGAAAAGAAAAAAAAAACTAAGAAACGATACTTACGTCTCCTGTCAATGCGTTTGACCTTTCAGCCGGAATATGACTACGATCATAATCCGGACTCACGTTTCTTAAGTGCATTTAACGTTATTTTAAATTACAGCTGGGTTAATTCTGACATTATGTTTTTTTGCGGCCGAATAATTATTTTCCGGACTGAAAGTACAAAGCTTTTATAGGTTATGTTAGTTCCTGTTTACCTACACTTGTGTAATCGCATGCTGCATAAATGAGCTTCACAAACCGTTGGGTTGCGCAAATTATTACACAATAAAAAAATTTCCCCCACCCCTCGCCCACCCAAATCAAAGATATTAATGCATTTGAATATTTAGCTGGAAACTGTTTTGTGATGCATTAGAATATCTGGTCCTGATGACGAGTATGGCATTGAGAGAATAGAATTGCATGATTGGCCGGAAATTTGCAGATTATCAGGAGCCATCAATAATATAATTTTACCGCCTTCCTTTTAACTTTTGTTCAAATAGCAAAGTAACCTATCCAGACCCGTCTACCTTTGGAAAACGGTGCCGAAAAACGTTCAGGTTTTATTTTCGTCAAATAAACAGAAGTGTCCTGGTGACACGATATATATGAGTTAGTTGCCGGACGTGGGTGACTCACTTTTGGAGTCAAATTAAAATCTTGGACACACAAAATGTTTCATATTTTTTATTATCATTTATTAAACCTGATATGGGTTTTGGAATTATAATTTGTGGTAGAAAGCTACATTTTCAATATTTATAATAATAATGATATCTCGAACTTTAGCTGCTGATGTCCACTGGCTGTGTTTAACAAGAAAACTGCCTTCTATTTAAACGGTATTGAAAGTCTTCTGGAATGGTGACTCAATTACCCATCAACTTAATTTCCAAGGCTGCTATATTTTGCTAGTCCGTATCGTGTGGACGTCTTTCAAGAGGCGCTGCAGATATGACTATTACGTCATCAGCACAAGTTGATAGCTTGATTGAAAAAAAAAAACGATTTCCTTCCGTGAAACGCTTCTGCAAACAACAGACAGGGCTGAAACCATTTTAACAGTACTGTCAAATACTTCCAAATGTGCACTTGTGTTTGCATTAGTCCAAAGTAAACAAGTGAACCATTTTCGATTTATCAGATAATTGTGCCATCAAAAACAAAAGGTAACAAAAAGGAAAAGGGATTCAGCAAGATTTCAACATTTGTTTTTTTTTTCCTTGCCATTATCAATTTGATGCCGGAATAGGGCTTCAGTGTCGATTTCAGGTAGTCAAGATGTTTAAACAGAAGTTACAACTCATGGGGAAATGAGTATTGATTCTGATGAGAAATAAAAATTGAATAATCGATACAGTGCTAACCGAAAAATGTTTCAAGCAAATGATTTTCATCGTTCAGTAGGCGCCCGAGGGTAATTGCCGAGTTTTTCGACCAACATAGTAGACAAAAATATATATAGAGACCATTCGGCAGTACTGGCCGGTGATGAGGATCCATCTTCTCCTTAACATATTAAAAGAAAATCAAGCATACCGGTCATGAGAAGATATAAACTAATCAGCCTGGAGAAATAGCGTTACACAAGTTCCACTCTGCCAACGTGTTAGGTTTGTTTTATTCGTTCAACTCTTTTTTACAACAAAATAAAATGCATACTTCGTTAAATTCATTCTAGATTTCTACAATAAACAAACAAATAAATAATT
>OMLO01005684.1_pt1 | contig 10488 bp, 11 predicted proteins | sample 1674811 | NCBI WGS metagenome assembly OMLO01 (sample SAMN06265003, study PRJEB25207) | coral metagenome | isolation source: Coral host | place: Mexico:La Bocana,Puerto Morelos, Mexico | collected 2008-11-13
TCAGTTGCCAGAGTTTCAGGCAAAATTATTTTTGATGCGAAATTGAGTGGGTGGTTCTTATAGAGACAGCCTCTTAAGAGATAATTGAATAATGTTAGCTTCGAGTCATGCGATTCATTTGACGAGAAAGAATCTTTAGTTTCTTATAAGAGCCTGAAGATAGAAAAGACATAATTACTCAACACAACCGGTCTTGACGAGATACATGCTTGCCTCCCATGCTAGTAATAAACGGTCCCCAACCTAAAAAATTAGTCATTCTTATCTCGACCCCTTAGACCGTAGTTGCCTATCTCTTACCAGAAGGATAATTAATATATCAAACACGAAAGATCGTGTTTGATCACAATTTATAAACACCGAGAAGTTTACGACGAACAGCGGAGTATTTTTAACGAACTCTGAGGTGTTTGGAAATGTGGTCAAACAATGTCCTATATGTTTGACGTGTCTTCTCAATTGAAATCAGAACTAAGGAGAAAGGAAAATTGAAAGCTCACAAAATCTGTGTTAATTAAGATAAACACCGTCATGATTTCCTGTGCTTTAGCTTGATGAATCATTAATGAGCTTGAGAAACTTATCATTGATTTATTCTTCTTTGTTTCTATTTTATATTTAGGCACTATAGAAATCAAAGTTCTAGAGAACATAACAGAATATGCAACAGTGGGATTGAATTTGTTTCCACTCTCGGAAGACGAGAGCCTGGAGAGGTTTCTTTATTATTTAGTAGGCACTCTTCGTATACATTTAAAGGATAAAAAGGCAGGCAGTTTAATACTGACAGTCCAGTGTCGTACTCAGGAGATTCTTGAACAGCTGTGGCAAGATTATTCCTCTGGTCACTTACACTCAGTAGTCGAAGAGTGCTTTCTAACAGACGAGGCAGCCATCGGTTTGGAAACAACTATCTCGGAAAAGGAGTACTTGAGGTGCAAAACGTTCTTAACAGAAATTTCTGGTAAGCTGTGTTCCCAGGTGTACTTAAGAAAAAAAAAACTGATCCTTGAGGAATAAAACATGTCGACAAAATGAAAAAGAAGATCATCGAAAATAGTACCAGTAGTCCTTATAAAAAACGACAACAAAAAAGGACAAGGAAAAAGAAAAAAATAGGAAAGCCAAAGAAATGTACAAAGCAACAAAAATAGTTTTAATACTGAATACAGTCTGTTTTGCAAGAAGCTGATGTGTTTTTCAGGGCTTTGAATTTGAATTCAATCACTTTGGTAGGTAATTTGAAGGCTCATATTTATTGCATCGCTGTTGAACAAAACTCTTGCCTTAAATTTTGTGATTTATCTCATGAGATACCTTCTGTAATGGGCCCTTTGCAGCTAAGCCATCACGTGACCTACTTGCTATAACGTAAAGAACGACAGAAATGAAAAAAGCCTATCGAAAATATAAAAAAATGGCCAAGTAAAATATGAATTATCTTTTTAAAAGGAGCAAATTAGAGTATGGTTTATAAAAATTAAAACAAACAGCTTGAAAGTTATGTGAAATTATAGATAACAGCATCGTCAACCGGATGGCTCTCTCGCAAAGAATTTTGGATTTCGTAAAATAAGAAAATGGTATGGCCGAAATCCTTTCTAGCCTGCTTTGAACCGATCATTCCGTCTACATACAATCTTCTTCGATGATGTTTCACGCATGAAATGACCAATTAATTAGTGACCAATCCAGATCTTCTTTCAATACTGAAATGATCAGACTTTCAATTGATCTTCTAGATGTACATTATATAATAAGTTAAATTATTTAATTGGTTCTTACTTATGATCAATTGGAGGACAGACGTATTGATGACGTTATGGCCCCTCTTGGCTTCTTTATTGTACAAAGAGTTATATTTCATGTTGCCATGTGTCTGTTCAGTAGCTGATTACAGAAAACGTTAAAATTCGGCCTAGGTCTCTCCATATAGCAAAGAAACTGTACTCTTGGTCTTGATATGCATGTACTATGATTTGAATTGGTCTAGAAAGTTTAACCGACGATGAAAGTCTTGCTATGGAAAACATCAAGTACAAGAACATCCTCTTGAAGTTCTATGTGCTGCTCCTGGAGAATCTTGATCCAAATGAGGTTTCGGCTCTAATGTTGACGGCGGGTGTATTGACATCTGGTGATATAGAGAAAGTAGAAGAAAAACCTTCACAAAGAGAAAAGAGTGAAGAGCTGCTGATCATATTAAGCATGAAAGGACCAAGAGCGTACCAAGAACTCGTGAAAGCCTTGGAAAATAACCACTGTTTTTTGGCTTGCCAGCTCTTAAAAGAGGGTGCGTACAGTGCAGGGAAACATGAAAACGTTTCTGTGTCAAATTTTTAAGTATTTTCTTGTACATTTTGCATACGTAAATACAACTAATTTGATTTGTTCTAACATTCTTTTGACTTGAAAGAATAGCCAATTTCTGAATAGCATCTAAGCTATGTAAAATCTCACTAATATAAATATTTAAGTTTAAAACACGCAAAATTTCGGCCAAACACCCTTCGAGGTCATGGTTGTTCATTGGTTAGGTGACTAACCAATGTAAATATGGAAATACTTCCTGATGATTTGATGGAAATGTCCCAAAAGTGAAATCAAAGTTCTGTTGTCCTGAAATGGACACCTGTAGTGTCTGAACATAATGCAGCAACAAAAGGCTCATTTAAGATAGCTAAGGGATTTTAATGGACATTTATAATATAAAGAACAAAATCTATAGGTTTGTTGGCTAACATTCGCGGTGGTGGGTTGCGGTGACGGTTTGTTATGAAAGGGTCAGGATTTCCATGCCGTAGATTCTGAAGGATTATAACCGGAATTTTTTTTTACCATTAAACATTGTAGCCATCGTAATCTTGTTCACAGTATAAGACTATATATTCCGTTAAGAGTTAAATTATTCAGCTGGTATGGGAAGAAAGAAGTAATGTGACCTGCGTTTGTTTGTTTGGCAGAAAAAGAAAATTTACTCTATGAAGCGAGGGAAAGAGAATGGCTACTGAATGAAACAATGGGTGATTTATTGCTTGAAGAAGAAAGAGCAATAACTGCTGCTAGCGAGAACGAAATGTTAAAGGCCCAGCTGGAGAAAGGTAAGACTTACACGATATTTAAATTTACTATTTAAACAATAGACCGCCCTTTCCAATGGTTTAGCAGTGAAGTAAATGCACGAATAAATCCATGCGTGGTGAGCTCCGAGGAAGACTTTAGAGTTCACATCTGCCAAACGGTTGAGTGGGGAGTATGAGCTTGAAAGTAAGCACCTTGCTCTTTTCTCGTCTGGTGATTTGCAGGAAGTACTCAAGTCATGGTCTTTCCTAGCCTCTCTTTTATGTTTTGGGAGCGGTAGAGGAGTCCGATATCAGTTTTACCTCGTGAAATCTCTAGGAAGCTGACAACTCAGTGATCTGCCCCAGAAAAGGAAATGAGTCTTAATATATCTGTTGCTGTCATTAATTATTCCCATTAGGGCAGTTTTCAATCAAGTGTCGCTCAGCCAAAACCAAAGTAATCATTCTAGCCAATAACAAATAACGCAGACAATACAGGGAACTAATAAAAACTTGAAGGAAATACATGTAGCTGACGAAAAGCGCGTGATAAAGTCTGATTGGCTGAAAAAGTGGCGCGAGTTTCTCAAGCCAATCGTATAAGGAATCGAATTAATGTAACTAATTACCTTTCCACACGTTTCAATGAGCGATTGGAACACAGCACTCTGATCTGTTTTCGGTATATAGAAAGAAGTTCAATGTCGGGAAAGAAAGCGTTCACCTTATTGGAAATTGTTGGAATGATGGAAGACTTGCAAAGTGGTTGGAAAGAACTTGCAACATCACTGGAGCTTGGAGAAGCAAATCTTCGCAAGATAAAGGAAGAAAACAAAAGAGACCTCGAGAAAGCCTATGCTGTCCTCACAATGTGGACGGACAAGGAAGGAGAAGACGCAACAGTGGAACGTCTTATAGATACCCTTGAGAAAATAGCAAAAAGTCGCCCGGTGGAAAAAATGCCTGGTATGTAAATGTGAAGGTTGAGGTAACAATATTAAGCCACTTACAAAGTGACTCAGTTAAAATTACTCTTCAAGTTAGATGAAATATCAACTGATTACGTATAACTTAGGAGGAGGACAACCAAAGAGAAAATAAAAAAAAAAACTAAAGGAGAAAGCAAAGGTAATTACCAATTTTTCAAAGAATTTGGAAAATTTAAGTTAAATTTCTAGAAAACTGTATATCTTTCATCTTTCTTAGAGAAACTCTATCTATCCTTCCTAACAGAAGTATATTCACATGTTAGCTACACAACTTATTTAACAACATAGTAGTAGATCATTTTCCCAAACCTCATTTTGCAAAGGACTGCTGTTAAACAAATCTACTATATCTGTAGACTGAGGAAAACACAGTAAGCAGTATCTTTGTCCATTTCTTGTAGGAACCATGTGTGAAACAGAAGGCCAGGCAGCCGGGGATAGCCGTAGCATGCTGGATGACATGGTTGGAGTCAGTGACATGGTGCTTCTTGAGCCGTTGTCTGAAGATGCCTTGTTAGAGAACCTTTGGGCTAGATTTAAGAACAAAGATATCTATGTAAGCAATGATATTGAGCTCTCTATAACCAAGGATTTGTGCTCTCACCATATACCAATCTAGGCCATTGCTCAACTCTACGAAAACTCCTGCCCCAAGAAAAAGATCCTCCAAAACTAAAATACAAAATTCCTTCCTGACATACCGGGTATAATAACTGAAGCCCCCCAAAAAGCTAGCCTACTGACTTCAGAACGAGAAGTTGAAACAACTTATAACCGCGCTTTTTTTTAGATGTTTGGACTCATAAAAACGTTAACTGATATCTGACCATGTCGGTGGAAAATCGGTCATATCAGAGCAGCCACTGACGAAATACTTTGCGCTATAATTTAAGGTTTAGCAAATAGTTATAGGAGTCATACAATCCCAAGTTTAGGATATCCTTGGCAAATTTTTTAAAATAGGTGTGGTTTGTTCCCTAAATAGAGACATAAACCAGCTGCAACTTGGAGCGCCTTTTAGTTTATTTCAGCCGAAATATTGAATTTTCCTTCAAATCTATGAACTTGGTTCAAATGAAACAGCCACATAATTCACTTCAATTTTCTAAACCCACAAGAAGTACTTACAAAATTGCAAATAAATTAACGACGTCACTTCTGGCCAATTAAACTTCAAAAGTAAGCACCATCTTATTTGTCACGTCAGGAAAGTAAAAGCTGCAATGTCAGCGCATCCATGGCTGACGTAATATCTGAATTTAATTTTTTGGGTGAGTGAAGGTTTGGGACGTGTAACCGATAAGAGTTTGAACGGTGCTCAGCTTATGACTGCATGGATAATAAGCCCATCAAAACATTTTTAGTTACAAAAAAGTAACACTTGATGGTAAAAGAAAACATAAGTTTACATGTAAGTAATCACAAATTTTACATTGCAGACCTACATTGGAAATGTGGTGGTATCAATCAACCCTTATCGGAAATTCAACTTGTACACACCTGAGAGAATATTTGAGTACAGATCTAGAAACATCTATGAATTACCCCCACACATGTGAGCATTGTTATCTTTAACATTTAGGTTTTGTGAACAAACCGGGCATATACCTGTATGTATTTAACAATACTATTAGATCTTGAGCTAGAGATTTCTATTGTACACTAGTCCAATTTCTACCTGTCTCCTGACTGAACAGACGATTTGTCTTTTGATTTTGCATTGTTTTCTTTGGTAAATAACGTAGCTTGGCCTTTGCTTAAACATTTTGTGGCAGACATGATTTCGCTGTCAAAATGGTTATGTTTCTGTTGAGTGAAGTGCAGGTTAGATGGCGATGAATAGCTGCTCTAATTCCAGTCAGAGTACTTGGAGTAATGCTCCAGGCCTTTCCCTGTTTTTACTTTAGCGAAGACTTGCGGAATTTCACTCGTCCATCGAACGCGTTTTGAGATCCACTGTAATATACAAAACCAACCTTGAATCTGGATAGAAAAACAACAGGAGCTACCATTGGCTACAATGTAATTACCTGTAGCCAATAGCTACAAAGTGAGCAAGTGCAAACTCACCCACAAAGTTCAAGCAACTCTGGTATTGAAATGGTATCAGAATCTCATTGACCAAGGCAGGTTGTTTTATATCTCTGAAGCCAATGAGAGGGCTGTTTTTCATCTGTCTGTGCATAGTCATTATAATAGGGAATAAACTTACTCTGATTTGCTACATGTATATGTAGTCTATCCAGCGTGTGTTTGCTTATAGCCATTACAGAGCACCTGACAGGATGTGACAGTGCTGATCCGCATAATTCATTAACATCTGCATCCTACGCATAATCAGAGCCTTTTTCTGCATAAAATAGAAATATTTGTTTATTTATAGGAATTAAAGCAGCTGCTTACCAGCTCCACAAATGCTGAAAAGTACAATGTACATTTGCTAAAACAGTGATGAAAACACACCAATTCATTTGTGAAGAATTTTCGAGGATCATAAACGTGGCTAAGGCCTGGTTGTTCAAAGGTAAAATAGCACCAGGCCCCATCTGTGAACGTTGGATCTATTTTGTGTTTATTTATTTATTTAAACAGATTTGCTGTTGCTGATGTTGCTTACCGATCCATGAAAGATTACAACCAGGACCAGTGTATCCTTATCACCGGGGAGAGTGGTGCTGGCAAAACAGGCATGTAATTTTAAATGCATCAGAAAAATGTTTGGCTGGTCTCTTTTCAGAAATACTAAGTAAACTACTTACTGAGAGTGAGGTCTTTACAGGAAAATCTCAAACTGAGACTATGCCATATTGACTTGGTACAATGTAGGTAGTGAGGCGAATAAGGCAAGGTTGAGGTTTAAGATTTTCCTGTTAAGACTGAATGTTTGAGGTTAATAAACTTTTCACTGTTGATTTGGCTTTTTGTCTTTGGAGGCTTGTAATTTGCCCAAGGGCACTACCGTAGAATAATTAAATATTAAGAGCACTATTATGTCTGCTACAAACACAAGCCGTATTGATAATAAAGTGAACTTAAGAATTAATTCAATCATGATAAACATTGTGTTTTAATTTAAACAAGTTGAAGGTGAAATCCTTTTAATTGGTGTTGTGGTCTAAGCACAAATATAACGAATCCAACCCTCCATGTGTTAAACAATTGCTTCATCCCTAAAGGCTACTCTTAGTTTGGTCAGTGACCAGTGTAAGTTAGACTTGTACCGTAATCTCATGGTCAGAAGTAACTTAAGGGAAATATGTTTTACACAGGACAGTCAGTTATAGTTTCCCAAAGACGCTGACGCAAAAAAGTCTGGCAGATTCAACTGCATTTAAGAGCAACTAGCCCCATGCTTTTATTTACTGACTGTTTTAATTTTTTTTCCTTTAGAGGCATCAAAGGTTGTTATGCAGTATGTTGCACCCGTGTCTGGCAAAGGCTGGGAAGTGGACAGGGTCAAAGAACAGTTGCTCCAGTCTAATCCTGTTTTAGAAGGTGAATGAAATAAAATTCAATGTTAAATTATTGAATGTGTGTGCATGATTGTATGTGCTATTATACCAAAACTACAGACATGAGCGAATGAATCAATAAAAGAACAAGTGAACAAAACAAGTTAATAGAAAAACAAACAATGGCCAAGCAACTGTGTGAACAATTGGGCTAATAAATGAATGAAATCACAAACAAACAGACAAATGAGCAAACTATTCAACAGACAATGGAAGGTATGAATTAAATTACAAACTTAAAAACGTTGGTTTTGTTTGAACAAAAGAGTAATGAGAGAGCCACTTATTCCATTTACTTGTAATAATTATTATAACCAATATTTGTAGCTTTGTCATAGTATGCACAAGATAACTTACTACAAGGGAGGGTGATGATGTTGGTTGTTGTTGCAGCTTTTGGCAATGCAAAGACTCATTGGAACGACAACTCGTCACGATTTGTAAGTACCTTGTATTCATGCAATGTTTTCTTGTTCAAATTTTCAAAAAGGGTCAAATGCACTGGACTGTTGCTTATTTATCTATTTTTTTTTTTATAAAAGTAATGAATTGTGCGCGAATTTCTGATTATAATTTAATATTAATTTTCTTAGGGCAAATATATGGACATTGAGTTTGACTTCAAAGGAGATCCTGTTGGGGGAGTTATCACCAAGTGTAAGGATTGGGAAGGATATTTTTTTTGTGTGTGTAAACATGCTAATTCAGGAAACTGAGATTTTATCTAGTTAATTTCTTTTTTTGTTTGTTTCAATGTGATTTTCCTGTAGAAAATAATCTAATGACATTTCACTCACTTTCATTGCAGATTTGTTGGAAAAGGTAATTGCAAAATATTTGTTTTTTTTTGTCCTTTGCATTCACTTGTATTATTAGTATTAGTATTAATGATAAATTGTTGAAATCGCCTCACTCCCATGCGAGCATGTGATCTGAAAACCAGTTTATATTTTTGTAACACGAGGTCTAGTAGGAGTAGTCAAGTCAAAAGTTCAAACGAACGAGGTTAATAGTCGAGTCGAGAAAACGTGTAAATTCGAACTGAAAGCGATCCGAGCCGCTCATCGAGGTGTAATAACGAAGAAAGTCCAGCAAGCAACTGAAGTACTGGGTGATGAAGAAGATACGTTAACAGACGAGAAATTTCAACAACTGGACGTGAGAAAGCGCTTACTCGATGGAAAATTGAAGAAACTAGAAGAGATAGACCACAATGTACTGTCGCTCTGCACACTTGAAACCATTGAACGTGAAATCAAAGAGTCTGACAAGGTTTCAGCGAAAGTTGTGGAATGTCAGAAGAAAATACAAGACGCAGTGCAGAAACACAAGGAAAAGGAGAGTGGTCCGATTGTAACGGTTTCAGGACCACAGCAACAAATATTTCAAGGAATGCCTTCTTACAGTCCGTTCGGCCAAAGCCCGCCATCAGCGAATCAAGCCAAAGCCAAAGTTCCGAAGCTCACTTTGCCAAAATTTCGTGAGGATTTGACCAACTGGATGAGTTTCTGGGATTTCTTCGAGTCTGCCGTGCACAAAAATCCGAGTATCTCGAAAGTTGACAAATTTCATGATTTGAATTCGTTGCTAGAAGGCGCAGCACGTCGAGCTATACAAGGCCTAACTCTCCCCGAATCAAACTAAGATTCAGCTGTCGAGATTCTCCAAGAAAGATTTGGAAGGCCACAATGAACAAGAAGATCTTTTAGATCTTACAACCGCGCTTGTAAAATTAGATTTATTTTTTAGCACATTTGGGCATTTTGGATCTTTCTATTGGTTTCTGAGAAATTAGGCTCTAAAGTTGGCCGATAGGAAATTTTTCGTTTCGCGTCACGCAAAGTGATGTCACAGATAAAAATATTTCGAATATTTTTAAAGCCCGACACACTTTGATAGCCTATCAAGTGCTGATCGATATAGTGCAGTTTGTTTTGATGTAAGAGATAACGCGGATGCGGGTAATTCAGCGAAGCTCAAGTTTGAAGGCTCGCGCGCGCTAACCAAAGCGATAAATTTCCAATATTTTTGTATATTTGGATTATAAATTTCTTCCATAGATATTTAGTTATCCATGGTTAAGCCGAAAATGACGCGCGTATGAAACGTTTTGAGAACGGCACCCGAAAAGGTTATAAGTAACCTTAAGACTATGTTATTTGTTACGTAGTGAAAGTTAAAGCTGCGATGTCTGTGCATTCCATCTATTCTTAGTTTATTTAAAATTCTCTTCAAATTTAACGCTTCGATAAAACCGAAAAAAAAGAAAAATATATATTTTACACATACTTAAGCAACCAATATCCGTAACATTTTCCATGTATTAACAGTTTTTCGCGAATAAACATCGCAGGTTGCGTGATTCAACATCATAAGTTGCTGAGCTTTGTAATCTGAGATTTTTGTTGATAAGTTGCGTCATTCGAATTCTGGCCGAGAGAAGTTTGGTTGTAAAATTAAATTTATATTTTAGCACTATTTTCCCAATGCAGTGCACGTTCCAAAACATTCCTACCACGATCATAAATACTGAAAGAAAACACTTGTATTTCTGACCTTGCCATGTTATGAGATCAAAGGTCATGTACGGTGTATGACATTTGCAGACTGCAGTGGTCTTATAACCGCGCTTAAAAAAAATTAAAATGTATTTTTAGGACCACTGTCGCAACGCATTGCATATTCCAAAGCCCTTGATGATTCACTGAGCACTATAGACACCACATCACTTGATCAAACAAACTGTATCATTGCAGCATCGCTCTTTGCACCATCGATGGTGCCAATGATTGCACCATGGCTCGAAGCTATTAATAAATCGTTCTTAAAAGTAAAAATTCAATTTGTCTGTAAAGTAGTCACGCGAGTCACACAATCCGAGATTTTCGTTATCCACGGCTAATTTTAGAACTGCGTGTTCAGGCA
>OMLO01005685.1_pt1 | contig 10487 bp, 4 predicted proteins | sample 1674811 | NCBI WGS metagenome assembly OMLO01 (sample SAMN06265003, study PRJEB25207) | coral metagenome | isolation source: Coral host | place: Mexico:La Bocana,Puerto Morelos, Mexico | collected 2008-11-13
CGAAACGTCAGCTTTATAACTCGTTACGGTGGCTAATTTACATTTTCAACTTAGTTGATATAACCAAATTACCTTGTCACTCCCACCGACGCAGCACCACAGTTTCTTTAGAAACTTTCACCCTTTACTTTACCTTAGTTGTCTTTGTAAATATGACCATCATACCTTGGGGCACATTTATTACACGTTATAGCAATAACAGCAGTGCGCTCCGTTTGGATACAAACTTCGAAAATGCCTTTTTACAACAACAGATTTAATATACAAATATTCTTTGAGCCCACATATTCATGAACTTGAAACGGTTTTGCTTTAGCATAGTATTAAACAAAAAAAAAAGCTTGCATTCCCGTATATGATGAAATGACACAAACAATCAATCAATGAGTGTTACTTGTCAGGATTGAGGATTAAAAACCTCCTTCTTGCATTCATTGATAGGTTTGTTGATTGATTTTTGATCCATTTAAAGTTAAATTAGTTGGTAAAAAGTAGTTTCATTTCCCCTCATTTTGAATGCAAAGTAACTAAAATAAAAAAATATATCTTATATGGTTAGGCTTATGCCAGAAAGGCATTTGTTTCAGGCACGCTGGACTGAAGATGCCTTCCCGTATTTTAAACTGGTACTTACATTTGGTATTTGAATACCACAAGCGCTCGATTATCAAACAAAGTGATCTTTGAAAATCAGAAACACCCTAATAAAGGGTATTGTATAACGAATCAATCCCGATATGGATCATATAATAATCGAGGCATGTAAACTATCTTTGTAAAGCCGAAAGCGTAAAAAATGCTATGTTACGCGACATTTTTAAACTTTTAAATTTTAAAAAAGAGAAAGATCATATTCGACTTCCTACTGTATTAAGCTTTTAGGAAGTGCATACTTTATGGAGTTAATTTGAAAGCATCCGCGAACAAAACACGCTAACATGAGGTTTTCATTTGAGACATACTGTACGTCTAATTCCTTGAAAGAGCTCCCTTACGATATTTTGGTATATTTTGGCTACGTACCTATATGTTAAAGGAAAACTGAAAATAAGATAGATATGGAGCAAGGATAGTTCATGGTTGAAAAGATGAACACGGACTACAAGCTTAAAAAATTTAGGTTAAACGTTTCAAGATGTGCAAATTGTGACGTAACCCCTTTGAGCTTGCAGTAGGCAAAATAGTTCCCTGCTAGTGTTCCTTCGCAATGCATAGATAGATAGAAACTTTGTTTAAGTGTGAAAGCTGATTCTTCTCTATTGCATCGCTATGTAGCCTGCCTAGCTGACGGAATTCGTAAACGAATTAGTTTTGTAAGCAGAGCTGCCATTTCAGACTCACTTTCGAATCACGAGCGCGAGAGTGGGCGGAGTGAAGCCTGGTGAACAGTCAAAAAAAGGCTCTCCAGCGATCGCTGCTAACCTGCTCTCGCTTGTGCTCCCCAAACGTGAGCCTGCTAAGAAAAGGAAAAAGAAAAGCAGAGCTCCTGATGATGGCCTTAAGCTTATTAAAGGTTACTGATAACCTTTTCGAGTGCCCTTCGCAAAATGTTTCGCATGCGCGTCATTTTCTGTGGAACCATGGATAACTATATATCTTTGGAAAGATGAAAAATGTAGATTCCAAATATATAAAAATATTGAATATTTATGGTTTTGGTTAGCGCTTCACTGAATTACCCGCATCCCCGTTATCTGTTACACCAAAACAAACTGCACTATATCGATTAGCACTTGATAGGCTATCAAAGAGTGTCGCGCATTTTGGATCTTCCTATTGATTCCTGAGAAAATAGGCTTTAAAGTTGGCCAATAGGAAATTTTCGTTTCGCGTCACGCAAAGAGGTGTCACAGGAAAAATATTTCGAATATTTTTAAAGCCCGACAGACTTTTGTGCACCAATATCTCATGATCATTTCCGCCAAATTTAGTAAAAATCCGACAAATCTACCAACCTCGTTCCCAGGGCTTTTCCCTTGAAGGTGGGTGAGGCGGGAAATTTGTTTTAATTGAGCGCTTCATAATGAAGATGAGAACGTCGCTTGAGGTCAGGTTTTAAAGACTTAGGAGATGCATTTCTGCCTAATTATGGAGTTTATGTAGTTCATTTTTGTGTGACACACATAAGTATTTCTGCTATCGGTTTTCTGCCTTGTATTCTGCGGATCTTTAATTCGCAATACTTTTCAACTGTACCCATCACATCATCGAACTCTTGTGAATAGCAATCATAGGAATTTTAAACGGCATTACTCAACTGTCTCTCACACAAATTCCGTGGTAAAGTGTCATCAGCATACTCGCTTTAGTTCTATTCGTAGTACCTGTTGTCTTGTACGCAGCAGAGCATACGTTCGAGAGAGAACTGAGAACTATCCTGTTCTGGAACACTGGTGGTGTAGTTATCATACTGTTCAGTTACACCATATATATTGTTATTCCAGCAGTAAAGAAAAGTAAGGCAGAGAAAGCAAAGTTCAGTAAAGCCTAAACTTTGGCATATATGATAAGCGTGATGATGAAATTTTGTTTTTCTGTGTATGCACTTCTTTCATTTGGCGCCAACACTAAAAAAAATTCCCTCACATCAACATTGCATGCCTGGGTGTAGGGGAAGGACGTTGGGTGCAAAATTCTGCTCCAAATTTAACGCATTCTACAACTGTCAGATAAAAGCATTGGAAAAAGTCAGAAGAATAATTATGACTTAGCGTTAATTAAATTAAAGATTCTCTAACACGTTGCTACAGTTTAATTTGTGTTTCATACCAGACACACCAAAGGTTTATGACGACGAAAAAGTGCATCGAAGAACTAAAAGCAATACATGTTTAAATGTAATGAAATGTGATCATAGCAATATTCCAAAGTAAACGGCGATGGCATCTTTCTATTATATGACATCAGCAAGAGGCGTTAGCATCCTTATCCCCTGTCGTTTTGAGCGTTTTTATTTAACTCCCAGCATCCCCAACGATCAACATTATTCCTACCCAGGCCCTCACTGCCTGTTAACATCTACGACCAGTCATTCAAGTTCTTTCAGGTTCAAAATTAATTCCTCGGTCTTGATGTCTAAATTGTCAACTGGAGAGCCTCCCAACGACGTGGACTTTCTAACGACGTTCTTGTTTTAAAAGCCTTCATTTGCTTGCTCAATTAGTACCTTCAGTTTAACGTAGCAAACCTACTACTGAATATACTATTAAATATACACTTAATTTTGATAAAATCAATTTTTTTTATCGTCTTTATTTGGACGTGGAATATTCTTTCCTTCATTAAAAGGTCCTTAGTAAACAACTTCTACGCCTCCAAAGTCATCAATTCATAGATTATAAATTGTATGATATTAGATGAGCGAACATGGAGCAAGCCTGTCAATAAAAAAACTACGTAAATTAATGACGAATGTAATACTGTTGCACAATCCTGTCATTTATGGAATCTTGTGTTAATAATCTAGGTGGGTGTTCGTATGACTTTTTTTGCATAACATCAATTACCTTTTTCTTTCACGTCCTCACCAAACTAATCTTTCTAGATTCTTGGATATTAAAAATCTGGAATCGTCTATAGGCTGTCATGGGAGCTAAATAATTGTATTACTTTCTATTAACGGTAATTTAAGATAAACCCCTGCCATTAATGGAAGAAAACTTCCGTCATCGACAAGCAGTGAACTAATAACATGGCAGAATTCAAAGAACTGGCTCTGCCTCTGACCCAGGATAACATGAAAATGTTTTTTTCTTTTTATTTACTTGCTATGAACGGTTAGACCACAACGTATGCAAGCAACTAATTAAATTTCGGCGGGCGAATGCTTTTGAACGACTTATTTTTATAGAATGTACTATGTGTGCCATCAGGAAAACTACTTCACGTAATGGAGAAAAATAAATCAACGGAAGCTGAATTTGAATTTCCTTATGTGACCGGAACTCTGTTGCCTCTGTTAGGGATAAGATTGATGAGGAATTTAGCACCTTAATTGACCTTTTACGTCGATCTCTTTTCATCTGTAGAATTTCTCCAGCTGTTTCTATGAAGAAACTTATTTTATGTGAGGAAGAGAGTCGATGAATTTTCAATGTAATAAGTCACGCAATCGAAAAAAGAAAAATTCCAAAGTGCAAACAATAATACGTCCCCATGTTAACTCTCAAGGCAAAAAGGATAATGTATTTTTTTTCGGTTTAAATCAGCATAACCTATAGTTCACATAGAAATACCCGTCACAATTCCATCAACATTATGCCTTTGGGAGAGTAAAGAGAGCCCGTAGGAGCTCAAGGGACTGCCTTTAGTCCGAAAATTAATTTCAGACTAGGACGGCTTTTATCTTAATAAACATTTGCTTTAGCAGCGTATTTCGGGGTAAACCGGTAACTCAATTCAGTGAAGAACAGTAAACGGAGTTGCCTATTTTTTTTTCTATGTCCCTTGACAATTTTGCGCTGTAACACTCCGTTGAATTGATTTTATTCCTTTATTTATTTATGTTCCCTCCGGATAAATCTCTTTTGATTTGCCGAGCTTTATAGTTGTCGATCTTCTTTTTCTTTTGAAAATCCAGTGGTATGAGCTGTACTACCGACAGTTTTGTCTACAACTGAGCCGCGAAGTTGATTCTCTGGTTAGGTGGTTTATTCATGTTATTTTAGACATGTCGTCGATTTATTGCTAATGTCCGCACACGGTTATTCATTTTATCACATTTACAATTACGCGAAATTTCAAACACTCACAACAAGACATGTTGTCCGCGCATATCCGCTCTTTTTATTTTTATTATTTAAAACGAAATTTAGAGCCTTAGTCTAAGCTGCCGATTGCTATCGTGAAATGTGGAATAACGTATTTCTCGATCAATCTTTTGTTTTCAACAGCATTTTCCATTCATTCTAATTTTCCAACTTTTCATAAAACAAACGCCGTCACTTAAAAACAAACAAAAGAAAATAGTATTCATTATTTTGGTACAAACTGATATGTAAATACCATTCTGTCGAGCGCGGCGGCAATGTGTCCGCAAGGTGGACTATATTTTACAATTGAGTCGTAAATCCATTCAATATTTACGTCAGAGAAGTAATTTCAACTTCCTTGCCCGGAATAATTTTATATACGTGGGAGTTATCCGCTTCATTTCGTGAACTTCTCTGAGCTAATAATACATATATCAGTTCGTTTAAGGTAACTTGACGTCTTGAGGAGCTGGAGTGAACTGTTAATGGGTTGTTCCGAGATATTTAACAACGGTCAAGTTGGGCACAACCGAACGCAGCAAGGTCTTTCTTGCGTCTGGGCCTTAAGAAAGATTAACCATTAACGAAGTTCAGTTTGTACAGGTAATTCTTAGAGAAGCTGTCTCATAATTGTTGACAAGATACTCAGTGTTCGCAATGGAAGTGAACGTGTCTCAGCCCAACGTTTCCCAAGCGGTTTTTCCCAACACTCTGATGAACCGTTCCATGGGTCAAGTGATTGTAGATGTTGGACCTCTCTTCCTCATAAACCTAACAGCTCTGTTTGGAAATACGCTGCTCTGCATCGCTTTCTTCAAGAACAATCACCTAAGATCGGTAACAAACATATTTGTTTTAACGCTGGCTGTCAGCGATATTATCATGTCGCTTACCTGTATGCCATTGTCTGAAGGCTCTCTCATTGCCGGAGAATGGATCTTTGGGGACCTTCTTTGCCACATTCAAGGATTTCTTACCCACTTTTTGGCGTTTCTCTCGCTACAAATGATGGCGATCACTGCCGTAAATCGATACTTTCGAGTCATAAAACCAGATTTGTACAAAAAGATCTTTACCCCTGGCTACACAAGTTTGATAATACTCTCGGCAAGTTTGCTGTCAGTAGGGATTTTGGGAAGCATAACGTTCGCGCACCATGGGAACCTGTTTGTGTTCCATCCTGGTAAGACAATCTGCGTCAATTTGTACCGTAGCTTGATAAGCACCCAGATATACACCACCTTCTCCAGCGTTACGTTCGTCTTTCTACCTGCCATAGTGATCACATGGTGTTATACCAAAGTCTTTAGATCCATCAGAAGGCACTTTCGACGACTGGCCGCCAGAACGATGTCAAGCGCATCTGTCAACAGTTTAAATCCAGCAGAGATTGTTGTCACTCGCACTGTGTTTGCAATCATCTTAGCATTCTTCATTTGCTGGATTCCTTGCATTGTTATTGATCTGGTAGACATCACAAGAGATGGCTGGTTCAACCGTCGAGTGTACCTTGCGTACACCTATTTTGCCTACACCTCCAGCGCCATAAACCCCATCATATACGGCATCATGAACAAGTCGTTCCGAGTGGAATGCCTAAAGCTCCTAAGATGTCGCTGAAAACTGGAGATTGAACTTGGGCTTTAAAACAAAATAGATTTGATAATAGATTGCGCTGCTCCTCTAGAATCGATATTATTACCGTGGCTAAGGATAGTGTTAGCCTGGCTGTAGACACAAATCGTCATCTAATCGAGTCCTCGTTTTTCTTGTTAGGATACTGGGATATATCTACAATTGTTTTTAATCTTTATCCTCAGCCGATTTTTAAGGATTCGAACATGTACTAATGAAAACTACGGAAAATCAAAACGTCGTAATTCAGACAAAAAATTAAACGTAGTTCTAACAGAACATGATACTCCTTTTGTACAGGCTATGTGTAGCATTTTAAAATAGAGATGTTTGTTTGCCAACAGCCACAACAAGGCCAAGAGATTATTATGAGTAAGAGACGAACAAGCTAAATAATTAATTTTAATCGAAATTTGTCACCGAACTGAGAAAACGAAGACATCAGTAGAGTAAAAGAAATGGTTCATTCTGGAACTTAAACGCATGTAATATTTGACTTAGGTATTAGTAAAATTTCCAATTTAAGTATGTTGACATTGATAGTACAACTTAAAACACTCATCAACAGGTAAAACCAAACATATCATTAAAAAATTTATTTAATTTCTCCTAAAACACTTTGCTATCATTTCCTTGTATCATAATATTTAGCTTTTTCTACCAAAGAATTTGTGAAATCTGGTCTTTCGCTCAATCTTAACGAAGGATCAGGCCGGTTACCTCAGCAGGCAGTGACGAAATAAATTGGCTCGTTATCAGCATTGAGTTGAAATGCTAATGCAAGTTGTATTCCTGTATGACAGGCTTGCGTTCACCTGACATTTGACAGTTTTGACTGAAGCCGTTTTGTAGCATTACTACTGAAGGTCCTTTAATTGAACTAAATATGAATTAAAACGAAAAGCTGGTTTCATACAATCCAGCCAAAAAATCAAGGATGTTTTCCCCCATATTATTCGGGATTAATAAACTTTGTTTTAGGTATACATTAGTAGATAAGGTATATTGCTTGACCAAACCAGAAAACGTCAGCAAACATTGGAAACTGGGGCAGCTATGAAAGCCTCAGGATACCGCACGAGATTGCTTTTTTGCGAGTTAAGCAAAAATATTCCATTGGAAGTAAAAAAAAAATGTTTAAACTTTTAACATGTCCTCTTTCTTCAGGGAAATCAGTCAGAAAGAAAAGGCCTTAAAATAATTTCGTTGCCATTTAGCTCCTGCTTATTGTCTTAAGAACTCTTGTATTTATTAGGGTATCTTTGTATAGATTTGATCTGATTTGCATCATGTTATTAACACACGTATCTTAATGTTGTATCACTTAAGCACAGTTGCCTACCTGCCCTGTACGTGCCAAAAACACGTTCGCCAAACGAAGCTTTCAGCATTTTAACAATTCCACATTTCCGGATAAAATATTCTTATGGTGTGGTTTCGTGACCATACACATCACTTCTCTTTGAATAATACGCAAATCCGAAGGATCACCTTATAGTGTTTTAGACGTACTTAATGGTATCTTATCTATCTTTGGACTGGCACCTGATGCGCTCAACAATCAACGTATTCAAACTTGAGCATTTTGCATCCCCTTTGACAAAACATTAAAAAACCCAATGATGATGTCTACTTCATGATCATCTACTTCTTTTTGAAGTCTCCATAATTACTTGAGTTCAAACTTAAAATAAATAGTGACTTTCCCGTTCAAAAATAATTTACCCTTAAATAAACTAATTTGTGCTTTCTCAGCACGCTTAGTATGTGCGTCTTGTCTGAAAGTTGCCGTGTCCGTTGGCTTTCTCTCCCGTAATTTTGATTTCAAGTTACCTTACATTCCAAGCTATTCACAATGCTATCCAAATTGGATCTTCTTTTTTAGTACTTTTATCATTCTTTCGTGAATAATTATTATGTACTTACTGTTATTTTTAAACGTTTTCTAGTCATGAAACATGAAAACATGACTAGTAGCAGCTACCTCTGTACAATTTCATAGTTTCATTATTACTCATGCAGAGCCATTTTGATGACCACTATTGTACTTGCATTGAATAGCCCGGAATTTTTCACTTAGAATTATAAGCTAACTAACAGATTTCATCCTTAACAATACTTAGTGAAGTTAAGTTGTATTGATACGTCATGTTACCCACCACAAATCGAATTATATTCATCCACTAGAAGCGATACCCGCTGGACAGGTCGTAATAGAACCCTTGTAACGACATGCGACCGCGGAGGGGACTGTAAACGATAAAATATCTGTGACTCACACCTGCAGGGATCTGAATTATCAGATAACTCTGAAAAAAATGAAAGTTTTCTTTTCAATGTGAACTTCAAAAAAAAAAAAAAAAAAAAAAAAAAAAAAGTTTTTTTTTAAAAGGGAACTTAAAAAAAAAAAAAAAAAAAAAGAAAAAGAAGCCATTTCTGGAAAGGTGGTAAGGGTAGAATTATTCCGCTTTAAAACGCCGGCACCAAACCTATTATCTGTCTTTTGGAACTGAAGACACTAACTTTCATGTTAATGTTCCGTTATTCAAAAACGTCAGCTAATTAATGCTTCGAGCGGTTTCAAATAAGCCCCCAGCCCTTTTTGCGATGTATTGTTTATATGTGCAGTGCATTAGTACTGGCAAGCATTAACAGTACTGCTGAAAAAGGTTTACTCTTAGACCTCGATTTAACTCTAAAAAGATGATATTTACAGCTATTAGAACATACGAAGAGACACGACATCTAACCAAGATGGAATATATTATGATGCAAACAGGAAAACATAATGGTGAAAAAAGCTATTATGCAATTCAGTCTTTAATTAAATGCATTAATTATTTAGTGTTAGTTTGGAGGAATCGAAAACAAAATTAAGTTAAATAAGTTGTATTCCAAAAACTTCGGAAAAGTCCGCATTTTTATGCAAACTTAAGTTTGCAATTTGATTATTAGAAATTGCGCTCATTCTTTTTATACTCAAGAAGATGTATGTTAATGAATTGAAACCTTGAGTCATAATAAAAGAATATTTGCCAAAGATGCAATTAGTTTGTTAATATTTTATTACGTTTAATTAAATGGTGGAAAAATGGTATATTAGCATTCTGCAAACAGGACGAAAGCCGGCAAGTACTGCAAGGTATTACTATTGTTGCTGCCATTTATAACAAAGCATTAGTTCACATTTGAATAGTATCGTGTTAAGTCAGTACACTTTCCTTCACCTGCTACCTCTAGGCAAACTACGCCATGTGATACTTCATTATGTCCATATCATCTGATTCCACTTTAGTTTAAACATTTATACATTCATCGCACTTCATCAAACGTTTCTCTGAAAAGACACAGAAACAGCTACAAAACATGCATCTGTGGATGATAACCCTTGCCTGCACGACTGTGTACGGTATTAGTCGTATTTCACAGCCAGGCTTGAGAGCTGTCAACTTCGCCAAATCGATAGCGGGATATAGACTCAATGGAAGCGTGATCAAGGAAATAGAAGTGGATTCGGAACGTTTATGTCAGGTTGAGTGTGTTAGTGCAGAGAAATGCCAGTCATATAACTTTGGAGCTACCAATGACACAAATACTACAAAGAAAACTGATGAGAAATTCATGTGTCAACTGAGCGACTCGGATCGATTTGTTGGCTTTGCAAACTTCACAGTGGATAAAGAGTTCATTTACAAAGGACGTCAGGTAAAATTTTAAATGTTACAAGCATAAATGCATGGTCTTTCATGATTCTTAGACTCTAAATTTCTTGATGAAACTTTGTCTTTAACATGAATTGAACAAAATTAAATACATTAAACAATATCAAACAATTTAGTGACATAGCATTATTTCACTTAAAAGGGATAACAAGCTTCGCGCAATGGGTCCTTATCCTGATCATGAGTTGGAGATTTCCGCGTTTTTACCCCTCCACAAAACAAACATTTTTTAAATTTCAAATGGACTTACTAATCAGAATATACCTGAAGATCCAGTTTTCTAGGAGGATAATAAGAACATCGATTGAAGCAAATCTAAAATATCAATAATTATTTCACACAGAGTGCCTGTGAGACGGACAGTTCTCCTTGTGGTGAC
>OMLO01005686.1_pt1 | contig 10486 bp, 13 predicted proteins | sample 1674811 | NCBI WGS metagenome assembly OMLO01 (sample SAMN06265003, study PRJEB25207) | coral metagenome | isolation source: Coral host | place: Mexico:La Bocana,Puerto Morelos, Mexico | collected 2008-11-13
TTCCCAGCAAACTGCGCGCAGCCACTGCATTGTATAGGAAATGAATTATGAGTATTTACAATAACAGAGAGCATAAAACACTTTTTCTCTTAGAGCTACTGGGATTGGTTGCCCCTTGAACTCAAAGACCATGTTGTGTTATTTGCTACATCACAACAATCGATCGACATGAGAAAAAAGAAGCTCATTAATAACCTGATTCAAGAGATCAAAGATTATGGCAAACTGAAGAATGCGTGGGGACTGGGGCACATACAATGCAAGCTTAGCAAGGAATGCAAATACTGTTTGAAAAAACATTACGTCATCACAGGACATTATAGAGACCATTATAAGTCAACCAAACATAGTGTATACTTAGGTCGTGATTACGAACATGCGCATTCGAGATTGAACCATGTAAAGTCGTTTTTGTGAAAAAAAAGAAAAAAAGTTTGTAAAGCAGAACGAGGTTTTGATCCTCGGAACTCTGGGTTATGAGCCCAGCACGCTATCCACTGCCCCACTCTGCCGCTCCCCCGCCAAAACCAGACTAATTTTTGACAAAAAATATCTTTCATAGAGTTAATGGGATTGGCTACCCCTGGAACTAAAAGAATACTTGTTAGCTTTGGCCGAAGCCCAACACAAGATTGACTTGGGAAGAAAAAAACAGTGGAAAGAAGTCAACAGAGAAATTTTATTATACATCAATATAAAGAAGCCTAGGGCTTAGGCACCGTTGAACTGAGAACAAATACAAATTGCAATTGTTACAGACGCGTAAGAGGACTCCATTCTCATGTCAGATTGGCTGGAAACTTTACCTTTATACCATTACTACGAGACGAAAAAGTCACGCTTGAGTCTTCGACCCTCTTACATGAGTCTTCGACCCTCTTACGTGCTGGAAATGATTGACAGCAAGAAAAAATGTTTACAGGAATCATGCAAAATCGTTTGAAAAATTCTTTCACAGATTTATTGGGATTGGCTAACCCTGGAACTGAAAGAATACGTGTTAGCTTTGGCCAAATCCCAGCATAAGATTGACTTGGAACGAAAAAGACGATGGAACAAAGTTCTCACTTACCACCGATACAAAGAGGCTTGGGGATGGGGATTCGTAGAACTACAAACGTTCAGGAATTGAACGAGTCCTTATTGTAGAAGGCTGCGTCGCGGCAAACAATCACATCATCGTGTTAGAATGTTTGGAAAATACAAATTGAAACACACTGACCCGCAAGACGTATTCGTGTATCACCTTGGTCTCACTGACCAACCTCCTCAAACCATCCATGAGTTCAACACTTCCCTTGGACTCCTTGAACATTCCACCCGTACCGTTTCAAGAAACATCATGTGTGCCAAAAGGCATTGCTACATAGAGAACGAAAATGAAGAAGAGTACGCATGGGTCGAACGAGACCACCTCTTCAAGTGTACTGCGATTACGAAGCCACGACCGACCCAGAAGGTAATCAACCCCCCTTCCTGCTATGTCTAGAAGATGATGAAAGCGACGAAACACATTTCTTCTATGGTCCCGACTGCACCGCTGACATGTTTGACCACCTCGAATCCCTTGTCGTGGACATGGACGGCGCCGACCTAGATGTCATTGTCATATTCCACAATCTGAAAGGGTACGATGGCATGTTTATTCTACAACAACTGTTATGCCAAACATCGAGAAGTCACGGATCAAATCACCGTGGGAACCAAAATACTGTCTCTCAAATCAGACAGACTGACTTTCAAAAACTCTCTGTGTTTTCTACCATTTCCTCTGGCCAATTTCCCCGCCACCTTCGGGATCACTGAACTGCGTAAGGGATTCTTCCCTCACAAATTCAACACGCACGAAAACCAACATTACGAAGGACTCATGCCGCCCAAAGACATGTACGATCTTGATGGCATGTCGGCCAAAAAGAAAGGTGAATTCGAACGTTGGTACCAAGAGAAGGTCGATGACAATTATCACTTTGTCATACAACGAGAAATGCAAGCCTACTGCGAATCTGATGTCAAACTCCTCAAAGCCGGATGTCAAAAGTTTCGCGAAGAGTTCAGGCAACACGCACACTTTGACCCCATTGAAAAGTGCGTCACCATTGCCTCCGCTTGCAATCGCTTCTGGCGCAAAAAACTCGTACCCATCGACACCATTGCCTCCAAACCACTTCGAGGATGCACGGTTCACGTTCCAATCAGTCCATCAAAGCCCTCAAGTGGATCGCTTGGTGCGAACATCAACTTCCTCACTGCCCAAGAAATCACATTCTCACTGTACGAAACGGAGGTGAAATGCGCATCGCTAACCACCTCGTCGATGGATTCGACCCATGTGATCCAATCACTCGTCGCACCACCGTGTACGAGTTCCACGGTTGTTATGGCACGGGAGTCCACGATGTTTTCCAAAAAAACGAGACAGTTTTCCCATCGTACGCGCTGGCCGTTCCCTGCAAGTGTACGAATCCACTCTCAGAAAACACGACCACCTCCAACAACACGGTTACGATGTCAAAGTACAATGGGAATGTGACTGGGACACCGAAGTTAAAACCAATAAAGAGTTGCAACAATTTCTCAGCACCTTCGAAATAACAGAGCCACTACAGCTCAGAAACGCCTTCTTCGGAGGCAGAACCAATGCCGTCAAACTCCATCATGTTGCCGATGAAACTCAAGGATAACACATCTATTACGCCGACATCACCTCTCTGTACCCGTGGGTCAACAAAAACTGAGAATACCCCACAGGACATCCGGGCATCATCGTCAACCCAGAAGATCAAGATATCCATTACTTTCGGAATGGCCAAAGTCGATGTTCTTCCTCCCTACGAATTGTACCATCCCGTCCTGCCGTACAGACACCGCGGCAAACTCATCATTCCACTCTGCAAGAGCTGTGTCCAAGAAGAAATGCCCAAAAACCTTTTGCACTAATCAAATCGTTGTTCCCACACTCCCGAGCAACGACAATTGCGCGGTAACTGGTGCACACCAGAACTCGTCAAAGCCATCGAAGTAGGATACCGCATCATCAAAATCCACGATGTCTGGCGTTTCCCACCAGAGCAGCGCGTCAAAGCTCTCTTCGCAGATTAAGTGAACACATGGCTTAAAATCAAGCAAGAATCTACAGGGTACCCCTGATGGGCCACTACACCCAAAACCAAAGCACGCTACATTAAGCAATACTGACAGAAAGAAAACATCGACCTCGATCCAGCTCTCATCGCGAAAAATCCTGGACGCAAAGCCAGAGCCAAACTCATGCTCAACATCTTCTGGGGAAAATTCGGCGAAAATCTTCACAAACCAACCACCCATGCAGTCTACAATGCAGCCGATCTCTTCGCTTACGTCTCCCACCCATTGCTCGACATACCGCAAGTCAGAATCTGCAACGAGGAAAGTCTCGAAATCGTGTCCGCCAATCTCCAAGACAACCAACGCGACAACGGGCGCATCAACATCTTCGTTGCTGCTTTCACCACTTGTCATGCACGACTCAAACTCTACGAATCCTTAGAACGACTTCAACAGAGAGTGCTATACTTCGACACCGATTCCGTCATCTACACCAGCAAACCAGGACAGTCAAACATCCCATTAGCAGATTTTGTAGGGGACATGACCAACGAACTCAACGCTCGAGGCTTGATCACCGAATTCACGTCTGCGGGACCCAAGAATTGTCCATGTCATGCGGCAAAATCTACTCGACGAAATCACTCAACCTCTCGATGAACGACGCCACATTGATGTGGTCGACCCCAATTTCTTCTGGAGAAACCCAGCTACCAAACATCTCAAAGTCATCACATGCACGAAACGCTACGGACTCGTCTTCGACAAACGCGTCGTTGACTCGAACACTTTCATGTCATTTCCGTACGGATACACAAAGAACATTTGAATAGTATTGTAAATATCAGGTAGAATTGTCAATAAAACATGTTTAACTTTCAGTTTCAGTGTTTTGTCCTTATTTGGGGTACAAAAAAATCCAGTTTTTTTTCCCCGTTTTCTTCATGGTCACGTGATTTGCACGGTTTTTTATGACGTCAAAGGAGTACCTCCATCTTCGATAAGCAAATTAGAAATCCTGCAATCTGATTAGTCGAGAGCTCAAATTGCGATATTTCCCTACAATCTGATTGGTTACTGCCGAAACAGGCGTCCTTTGCTACCGTTCGCATGGCGGGAAGAAATGCCGAGTTTCACGAGCTCGCAGGTTCGCAATCATCAAGGATTATCACCGTGATGGCGCCTTCAAAATACAACTTCTCCAGTTTAGGTCAACTTTCCACTCCGTGCTGCTCGCAGGTGATTACACACATACGCGGATCTTTTTTATTAGCGTACGTCCGCCAGATGAGCTCTACGTAATCAAACCTTCCACAAAAAGGACCGAAGAGCAGATTTACGAGAAAACTTTGGTGGCGCTTCGATGAGCGCGTTGAATGGAATATTGCCGGGGCCCTGAATGTTGAACTGAGAGTCAGAGATCTGGGGCCGGCGAACTTCCGCTCGATTTGCAGCTGGACACCGTCGGTGGCATTCAGCAGCCGCGTGCCACTTCCGTGCATCGTTGGGTCAGCCATGGAGCGCAGGTCGACAAGCAGCCCAAAGGTATTGCCAGTGTAGTATTGTAGAATCATTTGTCCGGTTTGCTTTTTTCTATCAAGAAGAAGTGTCTGGCCTCAGCTTACATGATCCAATGTTTGGCGAGCCTTTGATAGTCACGCTGACCTTCGTGATGTCAGGAGAGATGTACTTTTTGGAGTCCCGACTGCCTGCGGCACAAGGCTCTAACAACAGCTGTGTACACACTGCCCACTTTGTCTGCGAGCGTCTCGCTGCGGATCATTTCGTACACGAGCTGGATGTTGGTCAGCTTGGTGTGGTTCGAGCCTCTGACCACGCGGAAAGCTTGGACGTGCCTGGTCAGCAGATGGTGGTATAGTCGAAAGTCTTAACCAAAGGAGGAAGAACATTTACTGACTGCCTGTCAAGCCTGGAACAGCTCACCGCTATCAATGCAGAAAATAGCGTCGCTTAATTCTTTTAGGAACTCTCTTTAGATGAAAATTTTTGAAGAACAGCAGCTTTTAAATCATTTTATTCTGTGATTTAGTTATACGTTTTGTACTTTTGATTGATTTTATCTCTTATCTCTTGTGTTTTTATTCGTTATATTATCTTATAGTTTAGCAATAATTTTAACATCCGTACTGTATATAATTTTTAGAGGGCCACTGGTTTACTAGTATTTTTATACTATTTTAGTGCTACTCTCATTAAATAAAGTCTTTACTTTCTTACTTACCTACTTACTAAGCCTGATGCGGTACTTGGATCCGAAGATGTCGTTAAGCTTGTTTTCAGGAGCGACACTCGACGTTTTCTTGTCCCCGGCCTTGGAGAGTATGTTGCACAAGTAGTGGCCTTGCATCCCCTCCAACACCATGTTGTCACACTGTTCGACGGGAGGCACAAGTGTTCGAACGTTTTGTCCATGTCGTACCCCACCGTCTCTTGAACAGACATCTTCTGTATAACCAGCCGAGCTAGTTTTCTAATTCAAAATCGAACATGATTGAAATATATTGGAATGCAATCAGGTGCAGAAGGCAGCTTTAAAAAGTCTCGCTATGACTCGGGCATTGATAATCTGCTGGTCAACGGTAGCGACGATGATGGTTATGATGACGACGTAACAACACCTTTTCTTCCAACCTCTTCATCTACCCCAGGCCCTTTTAGTATAGAAATTGAAATGAAAGCGATGCAACACGACAAGAATGGAGTGCCTGTATATTTGAAACCTGATTTGCTTAGAGTTTCTCCTTTGGAGGAGATATCATTTGGTTGAGGAAGAAATGTCACTACTGAAGAGATGGAAATAAGGCGAGTGCGTTTGAGAAGAAACTCAGACACAGGTTTGATTGAGACAACAGAAAGTAATCCCCGTGTAAACCCTTTAAGCGAAGAGGCTAAAGCAAAAGAAATCAAAAAAGTAAAAGCTTTTATGAAAGCCAAATATTCCAAAGGCTAAACCGATGAACATTGTTGTTCTTGGCCCAAAGGGTGGAGAGGCAAAAATAGCTTTACATGATGGCAGGGGTTTGCAGAAAGACTTCTTAAACAAATCGTTTGTCAAAAAAGTCCTTGGCCAACCATATCAAGAAATCAGGGCTGAGCAAAACGACAGCATCCGAGACGATACTCAAAGAAAAAGAGAAGCCAAAAGGACCTTGAATTTGGAAAGCGTAGAAGAAGAAAGACAGGTTCCAACAGGTGAGCACCGATAAGCAAAAACACGAGCATATCCGCGCGCGATACATCGTTCTTGAAGAAAAGCAAATAATGAAAGACACCCAAGGGGACGTTAGGGACGCCAGAAAAGAACTTGTAGAAGCTGAAAAACAATTCAAACTTTTGCAGACCATGATTGCAAAAGATAAAAAAAAAATCGCTGGAGATCGACAGACTAAAAACGCAAGATGGCGGGGAAGGAGTCCGAGGTTGCTGTCTTTCGAGAAAGATTGAAAGACCACGACCCACATGCCATAAAGTGCGAGAAAAAAAAGGCTTGAGAAAGGAACAGCTGACGAAAATTAAAACAGCAGAAAACGCTTTTTCTAGGTAATCTCTATCGAAGTCCTAGGGAACAACGTTTGTGCACTTGTGCTTCCGAGTGACCCCCAACCCTTTCCCGCTCTCTGTCTTTAGCTGCGACTCCAGCAGTCTTTAACACTTTCTGAATTGTCTAGTGTGCACGGGTTCCAAATTGAATTTTAACAAATGCGAAGACCTTTGGTTTGGTGCTTGGCATGATCTTCCTGGCTCTCCTGTCACCCATTACCTGGACCTCCGTTAAAATCAAGTTCCTCGGTGTGTATATTGGTAATGGAAATTTTAACTAGGAAAATTGGAAACCCCGTATAGATGCCTTAGCGTGGTGTATAAACTCGTTTTGTTCGCGGCTCTCTCATTCGGTTAAAGTCACTGTTACAAAAGCCTTGGCTCTCTCGCGGATCTGGTACGTGGCGTCCTTTACCTCTATCCCAATGTGAGCTCGTGCTGAACTGGAAACGCCAATGTAAACAAAGGCACTGAGTGGCTCGAAATGTCATTTTTCGTCCATACTGCACCTATTCTTGTCAAAGTGTTCCATCTGATTAGAAAATGAACTATACCGTGACCATTGACAGGTAGTTTTCACTTCTCCGCCATATGAAAAGCGAAAACAGAGTTAAGGAGATCGTGTCGGTGAGATGGTGAAATGTCACATAAAGATGGCCGATATTACCATGGCTTAAAAGACCGCAAAAATAAATTGTTTACTAATCGACATGTTCTCCCCAAAAAATCCATAAAACATTGTGTTTAAAATGAGGTAACTTATGATAGCGATAACTTTAACTTTTGCAAATGAGCTAATCAGGCATTACCCTGTTACTGCTCATCAGTCCTGCCAGCTGAGATCAAACATATTCTTGTCAAAGTGTTCCATCTGATTAGAAAATAACTATACCGTGACCATTGACAAGCGTTTTAAGGAAGACATTAGCAACTGAAGTAATCCTGTTTCCTTAGCCAGGTACTTCTTCAGACAAATAAGAAGAAAAAAGAATTAAAGTTACTATACCGGTGAAATGGTGAAATGTCGTAAAAAATGGTCGTTTTCACCATGACCTGAAACACAGGGAAAGAAACGCGATAATTAACTGTTTAAACATTGCCATGTTCTCAAGCAATAGATATATTAAAATAGAGTGTTTTCGAAGCGGTAACTATCGATGGGACATTTTTAACTGTTGCAACTGAGCCAATGAGGCGTTACCCCGTTAACGGTCCTCAGTCTGGCAGCTGAGTTCAAATAAAACCCTGGTCAAAGTGTCCCATCGGAAAAGAAAATCAAGTACTGCGACCACGTGCAGGCTGTTTTAACAATAATAAAAATAATAGTAAAAATACTAATAATAATAAAAGTCTTTATTCAAGGTTTTAAACAAACGTTAAAACTTACAATGTCCATTTCGAAAATAGAACTATTCAAGCATTAATTACAATCTATTTAGAATAAAAAAGACATCTATTTACAAAGCACTTCTTAAACCTCTCTGTGTTAACACGTGGGATCTGGTAAGGATGCAATCTACCGCGTAGACCGCAGTTCTTAAGTGGGGGGAGAAGATCCTGCAGGGGATTTGAGGAAGTACCCATAATACTTTTCCAGAGCCTCAGATCCCTGTCTTTGATAATCTGTTGAATCGATGATTCATGTTGAATATACCCAAATTGAAAGGCCCTCCTCAATAGCCTATCAATCTGATTAAGGCATTTGGTATAAGCAGCAACACCCCAAACTCTAATACAGTGAGTAAAAAGTGACATAATGAGGCAATTGAAGAGGTAATCAAGATCAGATACACTATAACCATTCCTTTTACACACTCTAAGGATATGCATACGTTTTAGAGCTCTTTCCATCAAATCATCAAAATGCTTATTCCAGTTGGTAAAACTATCCTGGAAAGTCACTCCTAAAAGCTTCAAATATGACACACGTTCAATAGTAGGGATTGGCTCAGGAGGCGGTAAAGTCGTTCTTCCTCTTATGACTAGTTCCTTGGTCTTACTTAGATTAAGTTTCATACTACATGCAATGTCATCAGCATATTTAGTCATTAAGATATTCTGAGAGGTGGGGCTTATGTCATTAACCATGGTGGTAAAAAGTACAGGCCCCAGAACAGTGCCTTGGGGCACACCTCGATTGACAGGCAAAAATGGGGTCTTGACTTTGTCTACACATACCCTTTGCTGGCGATCTTTCAAAAAGTCAATAACCGAATTATATAGGGGTTAATGTCAGGCACTTTCTTGAGTTTATCAGTTACCACTCTGAATCAAAAACTGAATCAAAGGCTTTCGAGAAGTCAAAAGACAGAACTCTAACAAAGTTAGAATGGCCATCGAGCCATCTCATCCAAAAGTGCTGGTTATATAATAGGGCAGACTCAGTTCCACAATCCTTCTTATAGCCAAACTGATCTGAATGAATAAAGCCGGAAACTGGTTTCCTCAATTCGAAATCAAGGATTAACCTTTCAAAAAGTCTCATTATAATGTCGTTGACTGATATCGGTCTAAGCTGGTCTAAAGCAGAAATATTAGTCACCTTAGGAATAGGTCGCACATTTGCAGTCTTCCAAATCTTAGGGACTTGCTGGGAGACCTGGGAGACTTTCAAAATATGTGTGTTATCACAGGTGTTAGCTTCAGGGCATACTCCTTCCAAAACCAAAAAGGCAGGTCATCTGGGCCAGTGGCAGTCCTTTTCTATTCCTTTTCTATTCCTTTTAGACAGAAGATGTTTTAACAAAGGTGACATAAAGGAAGGATCTTTTGACGACATTTTCACTCGTTTGGAGGGGAAGCTATTCTTGAACTTTTCATGGACAGTACAATAAAACTTGTCAAGAGCGATGTTGATATCATTCTCGGCAAGGACAGGAGACCAATCGGTAGCCTGCAGTTTCTGTAACATTAAGCTTTTACGGTGGTTTCGGGCGTCAATAAATTCAACGGTAGATCTCACTGGGGGATTCCGTACCCTAGGGAAAATGAATACACTGGAATGGTTAGATTTAGTCACACTCTTCGAAGTACACACTCTCCCAAAAATATTCGGTGTATTTGTCAAAAATACATCCAAAATACTGTCATACCTTGTTGGAGTGTTGACAAGTTGCGAAAGGCCACTTTGTTGTGTAAGAGATTTCAAATCAAGTTTATTAATGTCACCACCAATAATTAGCCTCGCATTCGATGAGGTGGTAAGGATGCTTTCGCAGGAATTTACTAAGCAGTCAATAAAAGCAGTTTCATGGTAATCAAAGGTCGGTGGCTGGTAAACCGTGGCAACAAAATAATCTTATTTGGTCGTAGATACCTTTGCCCACAAACATTCGTACTCGTTGCCACGTACATTTATCTCCTCTATTTTCCAGTCCTTCCTGCGTAGAATTGCAACTCCACCGTCTCTCTTGGTTGCTCGGTCCTTTCGAAGCATTAAATATCCGTCTGGGGTAACAAGTGAGTTGTCAATATCACTCCGTAGCCATGTCTCAAATAAGCAGCAAAGATCAATCGAATTACACATCAGTTCACTTTGTAGTTCTTCCCGAGCAATATTCCTTACAAGCGAGCGAATATTACATTAACAGCGATTACATTAACAGCGTTCTCAAAAATGATTGCCTTAGCCAGGTAGTTTTCACTTCTCCGCCATATGAAAAACAACTGAAAATCGGTGTATGACATTTGCAGACTGCAGACCGGATTGAAAGGGAAAATTCTATTAACCGTGACGTCATTATGAACAACATTTCCCGCGAAAAATAACATCAACCTTGTTGCAAAGATTCTGCTCGACTTCTTATGGTGGTTCACCGTAATGGTGTTAGATTCCAGG
>OMLO01005687.1_pt1 | contig 10484 bp, 7 predicted proteins | sample 1674811 | NCBI WGS metagenome assembly OMLO01 (sample SAMN06265003, study PRJEB25207) | coral metagenome | isolation source: Coral host | place: Mexico:La Bocana,Puerto Morelos, Mexico | collected 2008-11-13
TTTGGACAACCTGGTTTACATGTGCCAAACCTTCATTAATTCATTCGTTATATGATAGAGTTAAGAGAAGTAAGCTCTTTTTCTTTTTCAGGTCCTGCTGCTGTTTTTCATGTTTGTTATGGCATTTAGTAGCACTTTTTATCTTTTGTTGGATGAAGAAACGGTGAGGTTCTTTGAATATTATCCTTACTTAATTATACTATGCTGATTTCAGTATTGGGATGCTTGTTTAGAAAATGGCTTAAATCTGACGTCATTAATGGCATATAATACCACATGTAAGGGTAGCAGGCAGCGAGGCTAGCTCACGCTGCGTGTATCCCGTTTTCTGTTGGCAATTATATTACTAAGAGTAATGCTACCTTCCAATGTTCCAATGGGATATCATGACGTCTAAGCACCAAACCAAGCAGGAAACAAGTCAGGGCCAAGGTGTTGCTTTAACCCAAAACAAAACAAATGGAGTACCCCTGGTAGAGTATTAAAGGTCAGACACTGTTCAGTCACATGTTTCCACGAAGAACTGTATCAGACAGTGATTGGCGGACAGGGTTCTTGGCAGGATGTTTAGATATACAATCTAATTCTTGATAAATGGAGACGATGGGTATCAGTGGAAGCCTGTCGTCTGCCCATTGTTGAGTTGTGCTGCAAGAACTTATTTATAGATCGATGTTCAGTATTTAAGGCTCAAAGGAACTATGTTATAAATTTCAACCAACCCAACTTTAAGAATAATAAAACATTTCAATAACACAGCAACTGAAATACAAAAGAAACTGTAAAGAAGAAAAGGCTGGGAAAAATTGAGGAAGATTGAAAGGGCCTGCAATATGGGTTTTTTTGCCATACTGTTGGGCTGAACATGCAATGTTCAAAGGAATGCTTGTTTCTTTCATATATTTCATGATGCCCAGGTGACATATTTGTTTGAAATATAGCAATGGTTTCAACGTTTAAATCAACAGGAGAAATATTTTGAATTCACTAACTTTTAGTTCAAAGTGCTTATTTTGAAAACCAGTAGATTAAATGTATTAAGGAGGTTACCGGTTATGACACAGTCCCTTCAAGTAATCACATGTAGCGATTACATCATTGATACACGTGATTAATAATTTACTACAAATGTAACATGATCATCTAAGAATGTGATTACAGTGAATTACATCTCAGAGTGAACGCGTGTACTTGTCTTCCTTCATCTTACCCGATCATTACATTGGCGACGAGGACGGGATATAAGAAAAGAAGCGAAGAAAAAAAAACACAGATAGAAAATGGTAAATCCTGAGGAAGCTGCTTCGGCTGCACCGAGCAGTAGCACCGCTCCACCAGCCCAAGCACAACCGGCACAGCAAAACATCACTGTTACAAACAGACAGCTCAACATTACACCCTTCGCCATCGACCGCGATCCCACTAACACCGCCAACAGATGGGATAAATGGAAGAGAGATATTGAACGTCAATTCCGTTTTTTCGGCATTCATGACCCGGAGTTGAAAAAAAGATGGTCTAATCATCTACGGCGGACGCGATATCGCCGATCTCGAAGACTCTCTACCAGATGTCGAAAGCACAGACCCAACCGCGGACGAATACACGAAATTCATCCGAAAGCTGGACAAGCATTTCCTCCCAAAGAAAAATAAAGATTACGCGAGATTTCAACTTGGTAATCTACAGCAAGAAGAAGACGAATCACTTGCCAAATACTTCGCTCTTGTACGAGAAATCGCCAAGAAATGCGAATACCACGATGAAAACGACGCCATCCGAGACCATTTAATTAAAACGATGCGTAACAGAAGAATTCGAGTTAAAGCCATTCGACAAGGCTGGAGTCTCCAAGAAATCCTCGATGAAGCCGCTATCGACGAAGAGACGAACCAGCAAGCGACCGAAATGGAAAAGAAGATTTCTCACGAAGAAAAAGATATTAAACGCGTCGAAGAAAACCCAGCTTTAAAATCATGTGGTCGATGTGGGCGTAAACACACGCAAAAATGCCCGGCGTTCGGCGCCACTTGCACCGCATGTGGCAAACGAAACCATTATGCAAACGTTTGCCGGAGCACCTCTCAAGAAAAGGCCATCGTCCACAGCAAGACAAACCCCACTATCCGAAAGATTCCCGAACTAGACGCGATCAGCGAGGACGAAGAAATCATCGAAGACCAGGCAATCGTAATGGAAAAATCCACCACGTGTCGGGGCACCAAGAAATAGACCGGAAGTCCGAATCAAGCGACACATCGAGCGATGAATGTTTTATCCATCACCTGAAGATCCACAAAGCGAGCCAAGGCATTCAGAAGACCTGCACCATCTTCATAAACGGCATCGAGACCACAGTTGAGCCAGATACAGGCGCAGACACAAACATTATGGATGAATACCAGTTCCGAAAACTGCAAACCAAAAGACCGGAAATGGCACTTCAAGAATCGAAAATCAAACTAAAAGCACTCAACCACGACTTGCCAATCATAGGAGAATGCACCGTGAAAATCGAAAACCAGACGAGAGAAACAGAAGCATTAATTGTGGTTGTGAAAGGAAAGATCGATTCTCTACCTTTACTCGGAAGACCAAGCTTAGACAAACTTGGCATGCTGAAGATCGATGAAACTGGCGGACTGAAAGAACCAAACAAAGCCGTGAAGAAAATCGAAAATGACAATGCTGAGCTGCAGAAAATCCTAGATCGGCATAAGAATCTCTTCGAAGGAGTCGGCAAGGCAACAAGAGACGGCCAAGAGATACAAATCCATCTGCCTATGCAAGAAGATGCTATACCAATTGCCCAGAAACCTAGACGCGTCCCATACCATCTCATTGAACTCCTTCAGGACAGAATTGAAGAATTTATCAAGAATGACATCATGGAGAAAGTACCCGATCACGAAGCGATCACCTGGTGCTCACCAATCGTCGTGCAACCAAAGCCCAAGAACCCTAAAGACATCAGAGTTAGCCTGGACCTCCGCCTCCTGAACAAATCAATGCTCCGCACACGCAACATTCAAGCCCCGATTACTGAAGATTTTGTCACTGAATTCAGAGACTGTAGGATCTTTAGCAAACTAGACCTTAACCATGGTTACCATCAATTCTGCCTCGATCCCGGATCACGCAAGATCATGACCTTTTCTACTCCATGGGGAAACTACCGATACAAACGCCTAGCCTTCGGAGGAGTTAACAGTCAAGACCTGTTTGACGCAGAGATCAGTAAGATTATATCAGGCATCCCCAAGGTCCTCAATAACCGTGACGACATCATGATCGGTGGTAGAGACTGGGACGAGCACAACAAGACTCTTGCACAACTGCTACAGAGACTAGAGGATCACAATCTGACCCTGTGACGTGAAAAGTGCGAATTTGGGAAAGCGTCCATCGACTTCCATGGACACTTATTTACACTAGAGGGCCTTAAGCCAAGCCCAACAAAGATTCAAGCTGTCCAAAACTGTGGCCCACCAGCATCCAAAGAGGAACTCGTCTCTTTTCTCCAAATGGTAGCCTACCTATCGAGGTACATCAGTAATTTTTCCAGTCGTTGCGAAGCACTGCGAAAGCTCACAAAAGTCAACGCAAAATTTGAGTGGTTGAAAGAACAAGAAAAAGCCTTCCAGGACCTAAAAGCAGCCATCACCGCAGCCCCAGTCCTAATCCCGTACCATCCAGAACGCCCAACCCTAGTCATCTGTGACGGCAGCCCAGAAGGATTAGGAGGGGGATTGTTTCAGAAGACCAGCAATGGATTTCAACCAGTGCACTATGTGAGCCGGACGTTAACTGACACGGAGAGGAGATACTCTCAAATTGAGAGAGAAGCACTCGCAGCAGAATTTACTACAACCAGGCTCCAGATGTACCTACTTGGCGCACCAAAGTTCCAGTTAGCAACAGACCACAAGCCACTGCTTCCACTATTCAACAACCCAACAGCTAAACTGCCACCGCGCATTGAAAGAATCGCCTTGAAAATGCAGAATCTCGACTTCGAAATGATTGACATCCCCGGTAAAACCAACATGACTGACTATATGTCCAGACACCCACTGCCGGAGACAGGGACTGATCGTCTCGAGAAATATGTTATTGCCACTGTCCAATCAGAGCACGCTGTAGTCCTGGACAAAATCAAAGAAGAAACTACAAAAGACAGGGAGCTTATAAAGATTGCTGCGGCCATACAAACAGGCAAATGGCCCAAGACTGACCCAGACGTCAAGCCATACTTCGCTCTGAGAGCAGAGCTATACATGGCAGAAGGACTGATCCTGAGACTCGACAGAATCATTCCACCTGACTCACTGAGAAACAAGATCATCCAGATAGCCCACAGGCAAGGACACTTGGGGATCAGCAAGACTAAAGAAATGCTACGCCGCAAGTATTGGTTTCCCGCCATGAACTCTCGTATTGACAACGTCGTGAGTACTTGCTTTGACTGCCAGATAGCAACAAACACGCAGCATACGGAACCAGCGAAAATGACAAAACTGCCAGAGAGACCTTGGGAAACCATTGGAATCGACTTCTGTGGACAATTCCCAAGCAAAGAGTACGCACTGGTCATAACTGACCAATACTCAAGGTACCCAGAGATCGAGTTTGTTTACTCAACGGCCATCAAGCCAGTACGGAAGAAGTTGAAGAAAATCTTCGCCACTCATGGAGTCCCCAAGACAGTCCAATCAGACAATGGATCACCATTTAACTGAGAAGACTTCAAAGAGTTTGCAGCAGAAATGGGGTTCAGACACAAAAAATCACACCACGACATCCCAGGGCCCAGGGACAAGTGGAAGGCTTCAACAAGCTCATCAATAAGACAGCGGCTATAGCACGTGCAGAAGGTATTGATCTCCAGGAAGCCACCTATGACATGCTCCAAGCATACAGGGAGACGCCACACCCAGCAACAGGGATTGCGCCGTACGAATTACTCATGAACAGAGCAATCCGGACCAGACTTGACCACTACCCAACAGAGAGAGCCAACAGAGACGAAGAAGTCAGGAAAAAAGACAGCAAATACAAAGAGAAATTGAAGTCTTACCATGACCGAAGACACAGAGCCAAGAAACACAAGTTCAAAGCCGGAGAAGCCATTCTCCTGAAACGCGACAAGAAGCGCAAAGGAGACACCCCATTCGAACCATACATATACATTGCCACAAAGGTAATTGGCTCGACAATCCATGCCAGGAGAGCCAGTGATGGGAAAAGAGTGTGCCGAGATGTATCCAAATTCAAGCTGCTCAGAACAACTTGCATCCTAGCAGAAAACAAACAAAGGAAAGCACCTACTGTAAGACCAGTAGTACCACCGGCAGCTAAATGCCAGGCAGCACCAGCAGCCACCCAGGAAACAACACCAGTGGCAGCACCAATAGCCACCCAAGGCATTGCTACCCGACAAGTGCCAATTGAGGCAACGCCTGCCAACCAAACCATATCACTGCGCAGATCACAGCGACAGACCAAATCTACATTTGATGGACATCTGAAGGACTACATCAAATGAACATTGAATTGATTGAACGTTGACTAGATGCTATCAACGATGATTATGAACACTGAACACTTGTTTCGTTGCTGACATTAACTGTGATTATTATTCGATTAGTATGATTTACATTGAACAATCGCATCATTGATTAGGTGCATGTTTATCAATTATTGTTCATTGATCAGGTGACTGATTAGGTGCATGTTAAGGAAAACCAAGAACTGGTTTGAGACATGAATTTTGAGGAACTGATCCGAAGAAGGAGGAGTGTAGCGATTACATCATTGATACACGTGATTAATAATTTACTACCAATGTAACATGATCATCTAAGAATGTGATTACAGTGAATTACATCTCAGAGTGAACGCATGTACTTGTCTTCCTTCATCTTACCCGATCATTACATCACAGAGAATTAAAAAGGCATTTTTTACTTTATCATACATTGGCTTATAGATATTGAAAAAAATAGAAATTTAGAAAGGCATGTTTACCTCAGAAGGTTCTGCTGTTCCCTTTGTGACATGAATTATTAATGAAATCATGTGATAACATGTCTATGGCAGTGGTCTGATACGAGCCTTTGTCATCTTAACAATTTTCACCCATTCATTTTCATTGCATTTAAACTGCAGGTTCTTTTATGGATACCTATGATATTGCAAGACTAGAATTTTTATTGTTTAAAACCTTCAGGAGAAATATAACGCTCGATACAGAGAACATCAAAGAACTGATTTGCAAGGACGAGATAACATAAGATCAGATAAGAAGGAGGGCATTTAAGCACCAAACGTGGAATCAATATGATTAAACCAAGCAGGAAACAAGTCAGGGCCAAGGTGTTGCTTTAACCCAAAACAAAACAAATGGAGTACCCCTGGTAGAGTATTAAAGGTCAGACACTGTTCAGTCGCATGTTTCCACGAAGAAGTGTATCAGAGAGTGATTGGCGGAGAGGGTTGTTGGGTAGATGTTTAGACATACAATCTAATGCTTGATAAATGGAGACGATGGGTATCAGTGGAAGCCTGTCGTCTTCGAATTGTTGAGTTATTTGTGCTGCAAGAACTTATTTATGTATATGCTGGTGATTATGGCACTGTTTGTCAAAACAGCACAGAGTGTTACAATCCATTAACTGAGCAACGAATGGACAAAGGTGTCAAGTATGGCTAAAGTTCGAAGGTTTGCTGCTGTAAGGAAGGTGTTTAGATGTGCTGATCTATTACTTAACCCATTGTGTGTTCAATGCGCAATCTGTGCGTGTCACACGAGAGATGACTTAACCATTGAAGGAAAGTGAATCTCTTGTTATCATCGCGTAGACCACAAACATTCAACGTAATACGTTTCAAGGCCATTTTGAAATTTAAGTTTTTGCTGGGCGATCATACAACCGAACAGGCAACCGAGAATGCTTGCCACTACCAGGTAAGACAGGGTGAGTTCTGACACGGCTGGGTATAACAGGCCGAGATTTAGCACGAGTTGGAGTGCTAGACGGGGCCCTAACCGCACGCTTTTTCTTTGCCTGGAGGCGAGGAGCTCTCAAAAGGAGCGGGCTCATCATTGAGCAGGCCAGAATCATCATGCAGAGACCCCGAATTATCATCAAGGGGTCGTCTTGAGGACGACCCATTTGGGTCTAAATCCATTAAATCAACGAAACCATTATTCGTCTTTGATTTCTCAGTTATTTCACTACTTTCATTATTCTTTTTATTAATTATTTTGATACACACTTTACTATTAGTTTCATTCATTTCCTTACTTATACTAACACTACTTTCATAATTTTTTCCATCATTTATTTCAGTAATTGTTTCACTACTTCCATCATTATTTCATTATTAATATCACCATTATTCCCATTATTAATGATACTAGAAGATGAAGAATTTTTAATAACATTACTCTCATTAGAAATGCAGCTCATAACATTATTCTCAGTTGAGTGAATTTCATTTCCCTCACCACTTTCGTGGAGAGAAATATTAAGTTGACTCTCATTATTAACAGCAATATTGTGCAAAATACTTTGGCTAAGAGAGGCAATAGAGTCAGATGACTCCGGAAACAAAGATTGCGAGGTAAAGAGACCAATGTCTTCAGAACCCGCATCAGAATTTGTAGGTGGTACAATACCCCATATGCATTAGGGCAAGAACGAGGAAAATGACCAGTCAATGCACAACGCCGGCATTTGTCCTTGTTTGGACAGCTAATAGACTTATGCCCCTGCACACCACATAAATTACAAATTAATGGTTGTCCACGATACCAAATCCGGCATAAGTAACCATCGACGGTAATGGAACGTGGAAGATTAACACCTGCATTGAGAACAATTGAGGCAAGGCGGGTGCCAGTAAAAATTCCTGGAGACGAAACATGAGATTGATGCTTAACCCGCTTAACCTCACCAAAATCTCGAAAAACATCCTCCATTTGGCATGATTTCCGTAGAACCCCATGCATTAATTATGCATACAGCCCTTTGTGTAACAAAACAAAAGCCGTAACAATGGAGCTCCTTTGAGACTAGTCTGCTTTGAATAACTATAAATTTAGCCATTTTTTCAAGTGTCGCATACCTTTAATTTTTTCTCCAATTTTATGTCTAAAATACGGAAATACGAAACGATTTCTTTTAGACTTAAAAATTTTGAAAAATTTATTTTAAGGTTAAATTACGGAAAAAAGAAACGAAAAATAATTTTTTAACTTTTAAATTGCGAACAGGGCTAAAACTACTTTAAATAGCAATTTAGGCCTATGCGCTAGTTTAGAAATGCTTTAAAAATAGTGTTTTAGGCCTAAGCAAAGGCTGCTTGCGGTTAGCTCTAAAATGTTGTTAGGTGAGCGAGTATTTTGATTCTGTAAATCAATTAAAATGCAACGAAATGAACAACTTCCTTACCTCGGTAGATTGGTCCCGTACTTGTCTCCTGCAGTTACTTGAGAAAAGCGGCGACTTCGGCCGTTCCGCTTTCGTTTGCAGCGTTTTATTTGGTTTCTCTCAACGCTAAGGGATCACGAACAGTCATCTAGCGATGAAATTCCTCGAGTTCGCTGCGTTAATCGTTCTCCAGCCCACGTATAGAAAAAGTAGACAGGTTCGATGTTCGTTATATTAGTAACGACTGTACTTTTTTATGGGGTAAAGGAATACACTGGATGAGGAGAAACAATAAAAGACATCGTAGACATAAGAGGTAGCGCATTTGACGATCGAGAAGATAACGAAGACAGCAGTAAAAACGGCCTTAACGTAGCCGTGAGCTCTATCTACTCTAGGTCACTTTGAGTCAACGGTACGAAGAACAAACAAAAACTCACTAGGGACCCAATGCATGTTTTCGTGCGGCGTCAAACATGCTTTAAAGAGATGAATAAGTAGATTATGATGTAAATTTTTTGGAAGTAACGTTAAGTAAAATCAACGTGCGCTTTGGAGGGAAAATAATTAATCATTGTGCATGCATAATAAATGTATGGGGTTGTACAGAAATCTTTCCCTCAATTTTCTTGTGATCTTCCTCAAAAGGATAGTCAAAAAGGTGAGCCATAGTAGTTGGAGGCTCAGCACCCAAAATATTACTCCAGCGACCACACAAGTAAAGACCAGATTTTTGTTTGGCCTTTTTAAAAGCGTGCGGGCAGAAAAAAGTAACACGTATTGTGTCATAACAAAATTGAATGGCACGCCTGGTATCTTTTTTAAATGTTTTGGCTATCTCAGCGAGTAGCTCATCTTTAGTTTTATCAGACAGTTTCCTGCCTGATTGGATATTAAGCGTTAAAAGGTAAACGCATGATAGCAATAATTAAGAGACAGCAAAAATGTACGGTTACAGGCGAAAAGCACAACAAAAAGCAAAAAGCGCGGCAAAATAAAGCCACAAAGGCAATGCCGAACAAAGAAAATGAGGTGCTAACAAAGGAGACAATATATACAGAAAATATAAAAAAGCCGAAAACCGAAGTAAACAAACGAGCCAAGACCGAAAACCGGAATGAAAAAAAACGGCAAGGCAAAAAGGAAGCCAAGCCAAATGAAGAAAAACGACGGTAAAGGTTATAAACCGAATAAACAACAGCGGACTAAATAAAACAAACGAAGTAACAAGCGATAATGAACAAGTTATGCTAAAACCACACCCAAAACGCGAAATAATTTAGCGAAGCAAAAAATATATACAGCGAAAATGCGAATATTAAACAGCAGAAACAATTACAAGCAAGATAACCGAAAAAATGAAGAAAGATAAACTAAGATAAAGTCAAACTTCAGCGTAGAAATTGAGAAATAAACCACAACGATCTAGAAAGATCGACACAGAGAGTGAACAAAGGCAACACAAAGGTGAAACAAACGCTCACCACTAGCAATAAGAGAAAATAAACCTCAACAATAACATCGATGAGAGCAATATGAAATTACAAAAGAATTGCAAAAGCAATGACCGAAAATCCAAAAAAGGATCAAGGCCGCAACACTAAAAACGAGCAAATTATATATTCAAAACACCAATAGAATATTCAAAGAAACGAGAGAATATGATAAAGCAAAGACTAAAAATGCAACAACAGTAGAAAATCAGAACAATATGTGTTATATCTCACAATAGATCCTTGCTTGATCTCCAGATGTACGCACTCACCAAGGGACACTCCAAAGGAACTTTTGTGCGTGCTCAAAGAAAACCCAGAGCGAATGGAGGAGTTGTGGGTTGTGTGTGAGTTATATGGAGAAAGTGGAGCTACGCTATTGGTGGGAACATAGCGACGAGAAAAATATGAATAAATTAGTAAAATGAAAAGCGTTCGTTAATACCTATGGGATTAAGAGTGCCGATTTGAAAGATGACGTAATAGATCAAAAACGAGTGCGAGTTTTTCATCAGGGGTTCCAAACACCGAGAAACAGATGAAAGCACGACGCCGA
>OMLO01005688.1_pt1 | contig 10484 bp, 5 predicted proteins | sample 1674811 | NCBI WGS metagenome assembly OMLO01 (sample SAMN06265003, study PRJEB25207) | coral metagenome | isolation source: Coral host | place: Mexico:La Bocana,Puerto Morelos, Mexico | collected 2008-11-13
ACTGGTGCAAAATGTTGTCGCAGAAACACGGGTGTTGTTCTTGGTTGTGCCGTTGCACCAGTCTCAACAAGCGTTCGGCCGATTTGATCTCGCCCAAGTCCATCATCATGATGGCGGCTTTTCTTAAGTCCACGCCGATGCCAACTTCAGAGCAAAGGTCCATTCCAAAGTGTTTTGAAATGCCCTCCAGGACAGCCGAAAGCATGTCATCCGTAGCACTCCCCGTGATAGCAGCCACCAACGAATCTACAGCACCGCCGGGATCTGACCTGTAAACATCTGAGGACTGTAGCCAACCTCGGTTGGAAAATGTCAGGATATTCCCAAAAACGCGCGCTCATAGATTTTGAGTCGTCGAAATATTGAACCACGTGCAGGGTGTGGAAAAAACATTGAACATGTTCCTTTCCAAATGAAATCTTAACGGAACTGAATAAATATTCTGTGCATGTGTTCATTCTGTAATCATAGCCTTCTCTTCCAAGAAGGTTGGATAAAACGGTCTTTCTCAAGTGGCTGCTGTAAAAGAAATTGTTTGATACACTCCCCCCGTTTGTAAAAATCAAAAACTACTCTTCTGTCTTTCGCAATAGTAGCTGTAAACTCTTTGTTATGCTCCAACAAATAAACACTATTCCCGTAACCGTGCCTGTTTCCGTTTCACATCACATCTGGAAAATACTCCTTGAGGTATTTTGGCCTCGATATCACTGGTGTGTTTAAGCTTTGCTTTCTCAAGTTTCACTTTTTCGCGGTGTTGGTGGTTTTGGTTCTACATGCACATGCGCTGTCGTTCTAAAGCGAGACTCGTGGGCTTCAAAACGCCAACGACCAACAACCTCTTGAAATGAAGCGTTCCTATTCAACCGAAAAAATATTTCCCCGAAAGAAATCACTTCAGAATAAAACCTGAATCATGAAAGGACCGTGCTCACAGAACGAAAGAAAAGGAAATCCCCAGAAGATGGTTCTTGTAAAGAGCACCGACGTTCAAAAACCAAAGCTCGGACAAAATGTCCTGACAGAAAGAAAGATAGATAGATTCATAGATCAATGGATAGGTAGAAAGAAAGAAAGAAAGATAGATAGATAGGTAGGTAGATAAATAGAAAGATAGAAAGATAGAAAGAAAGATAGACTTAGATAGACTTAGATAGATTGACAGACAGACCGGTAGATAAATAGATAGATAGATATATAGTTAGATAGATTGATAGATAGATAGATAGATAGATAGATAGAAAGATAGATAGATAAATAGATAGTGAGATAGATAGATAGATAGATAGAAAGATAGACAGATAGATAGATAAATAGATAGATAGGTAGATAGATAGATCAGATAGATAGACTTAGAAAGATTGACAGACAGACCGGTAGATAGATAGATAGTCAGACAGCCGGATAGAAAGAAAGAAAGGATAGATAGATAGATAGATAGATAGACAGATAGACAGATAGACAGATAGATAGGTAGATAGAAAGATAGATAGATAGATAGATAGATAGATAGATAGACTTAGATAAATAGACAGACAGACCAGTAGATAGATAGATAGATAGATAGTTAGACAGCCGGATAGAAAGAAAGAAAGGATAGATAGATAGATAGATAGATAGATAGAAAGATAGAAAGATAAAAAGATAGAAAGATAGAAAGAAAGATAGAAAGAAAGAAAGAAAGAAAGATAGATAGATAGATAGACTTAGATAGATTGACAGACAGACCGGTAGATAGATAGATAGATTGATAGATAGATAGATAGGTAGAAAGAAAGTTAGATAGATAGATAGATACAAAGATAGTTACATAGTAACAGACAGACAGACAGACAGACAGATAGATAGATAGATAGATAGACAGATAGATAAATAGAAAGGTTGATATATATATTTATATATAGAGAGAGAAAGAGAGAAAGAGAGAGATAGATAGGTTGATAGAAAGAGAGAAAGAAAGAGAAAGAGATAAGAAAGAAAGAAAGAAAGAAAGAAAGAAAGAAAGAAAGAAAGAAAGAAAGAAAGAACGAGCGAACGAACAAACGAACAACCGAACGACCGAACGAACGAATGAACGACAGAAAGATAGAAAGATAGATTGAGAGATAGATCAGACTATAGATTAGATAAGGGTCGATTAGATTGGATTAGAGGGATTTGAAAGATAGATGGAAAACTAGTAAGCTTGATACATGGATACATAGGTTATAGGTTGGTAATTAGATATTCAGAGGAAGGGCAAGAAAGAAAGGGGAGACTTGAAACACATGTCGATCCATCAGTGTCTTTGCTCCGCCATGCGTGACTCACAACAACCAACCTCTCCTATAGGTTTCCTATTCTTGAAAATTCGGCTATTGCCTTGAGCGGTACTACTGGTATACACAAACGGGTCTCTTTCACAAGATATCATTAGCGAAACAGCGGGAGGCGCGAGAAATGCTATGGCATGCAGATAGACACAAGTTTTGGAAACAAGGTCGGGCCATGAAACCCACAACAGTCGTCGATACCAGCAACAAGGAATTCAAATCATCTGAATCTGAGTCCTCCACACTTCCAGTGGCTAATCGCACCAATGCTACATCCCAGCCAGAAACAAGATTTCTCAACGCTACTTGAAGGGGTTAGTAGAATACATCAGTTTAAAACGCAGAGATGCTTCTCTCACGAGGCAAGTTGGGGCCCCCGAAACTCAGATTGAATTGTGCATTCTTCACAAGCGGATACTAAATCCACAATCCAAAAAAATTCTCCCCGCAAGCCTCAGCCATGGCACCTCCGATGAGTCTCCAAGCATTTGCGCCCACCTTTGCACCTGCTTGATTCGCCGTGATCAGATCATGAATGCTCACTTCACCCAGCATCTTGGTAATAAACTTGGGTTTGAATCTGGATAGTTTGGGATGCTCTACCGCACATAGAGCCACCGTCGCGAACTCACTGTTGTTCAGCCGTGCCTGGGCAAGGACATGCACCGGTTGACGGGAACGCAACCTATAAAAACAGGATCGAGGACAAGTTGTTGACTATTATAGTAAGCCTTTTTTGAGCTAAATGAAGAACACGTGAACCGAAACTTTCAAACAGGAGCTTCATTCATTGATGCAATTGGACCCCACCTTCAAGCTTGACAGCACACTGGTTTTATTTTTCTTGGGCAGGAGCGGGACTTTGGATTTGGCATTCTCACCGTTGAGGAAAATGAGGGAACGACATTTGGCTTCGAAAATGGCACAAGCAAAGGCCGTTGAGGCCAGCGCTTCCATGGTTCCCCGAACTGTACAGGAGTCCTTCTGCAACAGCTTCACCCGCAGTTCTTCTGACATGAAGCCTGGCCGCACGATGATCTTGCCCACGCTTGAATTGAAACGCTCTTCTGTGGGCTTTAGCCTCGGTAAATCGTGGCATTTGCGGTGCGTGGGTTTGGCAAAGAGCATCAAATTAAAAACCTTTCCGTGAAGTTTGGAATGAAATCAAACTAATTACAGCCTCGATCTGAATGTCGTATGAATGAGAGATAGAAACAAAAGGATGGAAAAAACACAAGAACGCATACACTACACATGTTAAGCAAACCATCCGGCCAGGGCATCCAGCACAGCCAATCCGGATTTTTTGCGATAAGAAAATTACACCAGGACCCGAGATAGCATTTCGCTCCTTGTCAGTGTTCTTCGCTCCCCATCACTTGCCAGATTATAGTGCGTCGATGGTGTCAGACTGTGACCACGGCACCCAAAGGTCCCACCGTAATACACATGAAAGAAAATGGAAATAGAGCTGCAAAATCATCGCGCCAAGTTTCTGACACACAGACAGAGACTCCAGACAAATATATGAAAGAAAATAAAGAAAACGTTAATAGAGCCGCAAAATCACCCAGCCAAGGCTTCTGACACACAGAGATAGACTGTGAAACAAATCAAAGAACATGCAAATAGACTAGAAATGCAAAATCATCCTGCCAAGGCTTCTGACACACAGAGATAGAGGGCAGACACATGAAAAAAACAAGGGAAAGTGTACTGATAGCCTATAGCTCCAAAATCATCCGGTCACATTTTCTGACAAATTAAAGAAAGTGTTAAGTGTCAAGAAGGCTGCCAAAAAATCCAGCCAAACCCAACGCGCACACACACAGAGCAAACCTGAGAGACACATGGCAAAGCCATCCAGCAAAGCCTTTTTACAGACCCATGAAGGAAAATGTAAATAGAGCTGCCAACTCATCCGGCCAAGGCTTTTAACAAACACAAATGGGCTCGGAGGCCGGAATTCGAAATCCGGCCCTTCTCTTTCTTCAAGGAGTCAGAACCCTGGCAAGGAAACCTGTTTGTTTGGGACATACAAAGACATAAAATGTTGGTGAAGTCTTTTTTTCAAGCTTCTGCAGACAGGATCAAAGCAAAGACTGGGCGAAGGGTCCTGTTCGAGCTAGATACAGAGAACGCATAAACTTTTATTTTGACGGTGACCATGCGAAGTACAACGTTGAAAAGCGCAAGTTAGCAAGTCAAGCATCAACGCTTGCAACAGATCAGGAGACTTAACATGATGTACATACCTATGGGCGTTGATCTAATTTCTTTTCTTTTCAGAACGGCCATTCTTAGCCAAAGACATTTACATTAGCCACGCTTTCGCCACTTCCACAATATCTTTCGCGGGGCCCTATGTTGGATCGTATGTGGGAATTTTTGGTAGGAAACAGGAGCTTGACAAGGGAGATCTGAGCGTCTGAGCGACCGCAAAACTCATTCCTTGGTGGCTGCACATAAACATGTGGTGTTCTGCTGTTCACGGTAGTCCTTGCTCACCTTCTCCGGCCAGTTCTGACACCTCCACCGAAGCAAAGGGCTCACCTGCCTCCTGTCCCCAAGAAACAAGACATTATGAACAAGTCAACAGTTTAGGCCACTTAGCTGTCAAGAAAAGGCCGTCTTTCGCCAAGCTTTATCAAAACTTTCGCCAAAAGGTAGAAGAGAAAAATCGCCCTACATAAACTTCATCTTCAAAAACCCATGTATGTTCTAGTTATCTTACTACTTTCGCGAAACTTTTGCCAGAAAAAAATACTTGATCAAGAAAAACACTTGAGCAAATTCAGGTTTTAAGTTTCGCCAAAGGTTTTTGTTGGCAAACCAAAGCTCCAAAGGTCATCGAATACTACACTCAAGACAAGGACCTTTAGATCGACACCCATATCAAACAAATTGTCATAGTTGAGATCTGCACTGGGGCAGACGCTGTAAGGATTGGGTCGCAAGATGTAACCAACGAGAAATTCAAAATCCTACAGCCTGAGGATGGGATAGCATGGATTGGAAGCGCTTCGCGACGCCCCTTAGGTTCCAAACATGCAGGCCCACTCACCTGCATGGTTCTCCCTGCAGAAAGGTGTGTGAAAGAAATCACGGGCGAAAGGAACAAATAGATTTGTTTAAAGGAAAATGTATGTTCAGTTCACATCAAAGCAGACTCTCTGTGGCTTAGATTTCCTTCAAACACCAGCACCGGCAAAAACACGATGCAATACATTACATACATAATACACTGCCATACACATCAAGGTCGACCATTGAAAAAAATTTTGGGTTGCAGAACACTTACTATGCCCGAGGCTAGGAACTCCACAGAAGCCACCCAAGTGGAGGAGTTCAGCAAGTTCACCTCGACGCTCAGCAAACGCGCTGGAAAGGGCCCATCGCAAACGTCGTACCAACGGCCCAGAGCTTGATTGCGCAAGCACTTTTTCCGGAAGAGTGGCTTAAGTTTCTCCTGAAGCTGATTGCCATTCTAGGAAAAAAAAATAAAATCTGTAGGATTTGGGAAACTTAAACAGGCAATGCATCTTGCTGTTTTGGTTTGACGCGCACGATTTTCTTTCCAACATTCATTGTATGTTACAACCCCACCTCCTCAGCAAGCGCTTGACATTCGTCGCTTTTGAGCTTCGTCTTGCAAATCAGCTTGTAGGAAAGGGAATGATCCGCCAACCTGCATGGTGGAGAAGACTTGGGATGAACAAGAATCACCTGCTTGCCATTTTTTGGACCGTGCAAACAGAGCGGCAAATGGTCTGCTTTGGCAACAAGACATGGCTAAAATGCAGCCAAATATCAAAGGAACCACATGAAGTCTCCGCAAGAAGCCAGACTTCACGAAACTAAAGTTTTCATTGGGCCTCAAATAAATGATCTGATTTTGATCAGGATCAGATTCGACGCTGACATCTACGTCTTCCTGCTCATTGGCTTCCAGCACTGCCATGGCACCTTGCATCTTTGGGGTTCCCATGGACAGATTCAGCAAAGCACCGAAGTTCTGCATAGCCTCTGCTCCAAGTTGATTCAAATGCAAATCATACTCCCCAAAGTTGGAATAATTCAAATCAAATGTCCACTCGATGGTGCTCCTGTTTGCGCTGCTCTTGTCCACCTGGTGTGCTTCGCCTAATCGAAGGATTCGGGCTGAGCCTTGCCAAGTGGTACCCTCCACACTTCGCCCTGGTAGCAACCGATCCACCAAAGGTACTTCGTCGTTTTCCACCTTGCACACCTCTTCTGATTGCAGCGCTCGAACCCACTGAAAACAGCAATGACTCTTGAGCTCATTGGCCACTAAGCACCGTGGCTCTTGCTCGCAAGCCTCATCACAAGTCATGTTGCCGAGCGCCAAGGCTTGGCTCTTGTTTCTGCAAACGGTCTCAAAAGTGAGATTTTCCTCCCATTCCTCTGGCCGCACAGGCTTCTCGTTTGTGATTTGCCTGAAGGACACTGAAACCGAAACATTGACCATGCCACTGCCAACGTCATCGGGAACCGAGATCGGCACAAAGCCATGGTCGGTCGATTTAAGCATGCTGAACCAGACGCAACGGTCGAAATTGCCGAAACGCAAGCGAACCGTGACAGGTACCACATGCACTGGCACATCAGCGACCGTGTAAGTCTTTTGCACAAGGCCCAATTGATCTGACTGAACAATGCAAGTGGTTATACATCCTTTCCTGGAACGATCCCAGAAACCCACATTGACCCCGACCCCACTGTTGAGACCGTCGTTGAGCTCCACCCTCGAGATCCTGTTGAAAAGGTCTGGTAGGAAACCCACACACGCACAAAGAAACACAAGAAAATGCAAACTTAAGTCTGTGTTACCTCCAAGCTCACTCTGCAGTGTTTGTTGCCCGCCCCGACAAATCACTGAAGCCAAAGCCAAGTGACTTGCTGTAGCTGAACACCTCCATCCCTTGCTTCAACGTCAAATCACGGTACCAAGCATAATGACGCCTGCCCTTCCGAAACTGCGGGACCAGCTGGCCAGTGGCTGGCTGAAAGTCGAGAAGGGCCTTGTTGCCGCAATAGATCTTGGAAAACTTGAAAGGCAGAAAGCATCCATCCATTCAAAAAAAAAATACACCCCGTTTTCAATCACCAACCCTTGAAAAGGACGTCTGAAGAGGATGCATGTAGCAGCCAAGGTGCCGGGGGAGCGCAAACGATGATAGCAAAGCGCGCAGAAGAAATTCCCAGAATCGCAAAGGTTAGCATAGCCAAGAGCAACGGATTCAACCACGCAATTCGTGTCCCTGCAAGCCTCCAAATAGCTCGTCCATGCCAAGGAAGGTCACAAATCCATTGAAAGGTTTCCTCGTGTACCGCAACCAGCCCGGAATACAAAAAAAACGGTTCTGCACTCCAACATGTAACATGGACACGACTGTTTCCCAAGCCATCACTTGCAACAGTCGATGGCAAAATTTTTGGCTCACTTTGAGAGAAAACCTAATTATAGCTAACAATGTCAATGTGTTTCACCATAGAACCTTTGAGAACTCCACCCTTACAACACTTCAGGAACCAGTGCTGGTGCCATTGTCGCCGTTTCCATTGAATGAACCTTTCGTGATTTTGAGTGTGGTTCACTGGGAGGCGGTGGCTGTTGTTTTATTCATATGAAATTTGGTCGTTCTTGGCCATGCACTCAAACTAAATATAATTTTAAAAATATAATATATACATTTTCAAATAAACAATATTGAGTCTACACATAATCTAAGGAAGTTTAGTTGAAAAACTTCAGATATACGAATGAGATCGCAGAAAAAAATAGTCGACGGAAATTTAGAAGTCTAACTTCCGACAATATGGGCAGTTGAAAGGCAGACCAGAGAAGTGTCAGAAGAAAGGTCAAAAGACAGGAGATCAGAAGAAAGAAGATCAACGCGCGAGTAGAGTCGCTAGAAAGAAGATACACGCGCGCCACATGTCAGGAAAGTCGCGAGTCGCTCTGTTTTTTCAATGGTTCGTGGTTCCTGATGTTCAAAAAGTAGGCTCGCTGCGCGGAGGTTGCTGTTGAGCAGAGAAATGAAAAATCGCACGCCGCTGTGGCGCGAGCTCATTTTCAAGTCAAAATGTCCAAAACACATCAGGCTCGGACCGCTTTTTGAAATGCAGATGTCGAAAAATGGCACACCGCTGCGGCGCGAAGCACATTTTCAAGTCAGAATGTGAAAAAACTGACGGGTACAGGCTACTTTTTGAGCTTCTCACGCGGCTGCGGCGAAGCACATTTGTAAGTCAAAATGTCCAAAATACCCGGATTTTTGGTGCACTTTTGGGCCTGAAGATGGCGAAAAGGTGTCTGACACAAAGGATGTATAGGTTGATACAGAGGTGGGTCAGTTAGTAATGAGTTTGTCAATTAGTCACTTACTCAACTATAGTCTGTTAGTCATCTGTCAATTAGTCAAGCAATCAACTAAAAATAATCAATCAACTATAGTCAATTACTCAGTCAGTCAGTAAGTCAATTAGTTTGTTCGTCAGGTAAATCAATGAGTTAGTCAAGTAGTCAGGTCGGTAGTTAGTGAGTTAACAAGTTAGTCGGTTCTTGAGTTAGTCAGTTCGTCAGGTAGATAGTTAGTCAGTCAGTCAGCCAGTAAGGCAAATAGTCCTTTCGTCAGTTGATCAATTAGAATCCCCCTGTGAAAAAACTTGGTGGAGTTGCGAAACATGGTTGTAGCTACAAGTGTTACTATTGATTCTGTTTTGCTACAAAATGGTGATAAAACACGCTACTAAATGCTACCCCGTGCTCTGAATTCTGTGGTGCTACAAAATGTTTCTCTGATGTTTTCTTCTACTACTGAATGCATAGACCCAGGACCTAGCAAGTTTCACCATTCATATCGTTGTTTGAAGAATTTTGATAACGCAGGAGCCGATATGACAGTAAACAACCAATTGGTTATGATTTAAAACCATTCATATCTATACTATTATGTTTTGAACTGTTCTATAAAAGACCTTTCTATTTCACCATTCATTCTTCGTCTATTTGGTTATTTCTAACTTAGCTTAGTTTTTATTTTGATATTTTGAATTTTCATGGTCGCACTACAAAATGACTGTCAAGAAAAAATCCCTCACTACTGAATCTATATCACAACATCACCAAAAAAAGAAAATGCTTACACATTGCTTTTGCTGTGGTTTTACTACAAATGTATGGCACAACTACTCTATTCCACTACAGAATCCAAAGGTTTTAGCCATTTGTAGCCAGCGCAAGTTCACCCATTTCGTAGTGGAAATTCGAAGGGGGATCCAAATGGTGGTGAAAAATGGTGACGAATCCCATGGGATCTCAAGCCGTAAAAAATCACCAACAAAAACAAGGTCACGCTGGCGTTAGCGGTGCTGGGCTTTTTGGACCCACAGTGTTTAGGCAAATTCTTTTGAGACGTGGCACGATCTGGCTTTCCATGCTTGAGTTGCCAATGAATGTGGGATTGCATTCGTTCAATTTCTGAACGGATAGACTTGGGCCGTGAGTTCGAATCACCACGAAAACGCACACCGTACCAGCAAAGACGTTTCTCATCTTGGTACTTCCACCAATTTCCACAACGAAGACAGGTCGAATTGAATGAAGTCCTGATTTGTGCACTATAGGTTGGAGCGCCACGGAACATGTGGGGCAGTGACCATACTTAAAATTTTTCCCTAAGGTTTGTCTAAGGCCAGCCAATCCCTCCGACAAAGGCCGCGGATTCCAAGAGGAAGAAGCTGCGTCACCACTAGAAAAACATTGTACAGGAACGTCGGACACCAGAGGTTCATCTTTTTGCTCCACCCAACGGTCAAGATCACGGTCCAAAGCAGCCTCTACGGGGTCTTCTACGATGGGATCATCCTGGAAAAAGAGTTCTTCTTCCAGTGCTTCTGTGAATGCCTGCTCAAAAAACGCTAATCCAGATGCGGACATCGGATGTGAGCTTTGGACATGTGTGAAGTATGTACCGAAGCAGCCCATTCCGTAGCACTTTGAACACGAGTTACATCACAGATTTGGACGTGTGTGAAGTATGTACCGAAGCAGTCCATTCTGTAGCACTTGGAACACGAGTTACATCACAGGTTTGGACATGTGTGAAGTATGTACCGAAGCAGTCCATTCCGTAGCACTTTGAACAC
>OMLO01005689.1_pt1 | contig 10481 bp, 12 predicted proteins | sample 1674811 | NCBI WGS metagenome assembly OMLO01 (sample SAMN06265003, study PRJEB25207) | coral metagenome | isolation source: Coral host | place: Mexico:La Bocana,Puerto Morelos, Mexico | collected 2008-11-13
CTGAGAATACGGGCCCCATGGAAAAAGAAAATCATCTTCCAAACCATAATTTTCAGGTTCTATGTTAATCTTTGGAGGGGTATTTCAAAAAGTCCTGATGCAGCAAAACAACCATTGCACGACATAGTTGGAACCCACCGCCTTCATGGGGTTAGCCACGGAAAGATTTCCATCTCAACACCCTTTGATCACCATCCAAACCTAACATGTACCCTTCCCCTAAATCAAAAATGACACCTAAGAAATGACGTTTAAATGTTCAGAAAACAACAATGATATAATCTTGCGGATCGTTTGAATTGGCGGGGGCTTTCGTTGTTGGTCTCAAGGAATCTTACCTCATGGGATACAAAAATGGACAAAAGATATGTACCCAGTGAAACGGAAAAAAAAACGTGCGTTTCTAATCCATGGTACATAGTATATAGCTTATCTTGGATCCGTTTCATCCTTAGTCTTTCCATGTCGAACATCCTTCCTTAAAGCACAAAAAAAAAGGGACCCCCCAAGGTGGTGAAAGATCCCAACCTCATCACTGACAGAGGTTTTCCCTGCGGCCGGAGGTCCAAAGAGCCAGAGCGCCTTCCGGAGGAGACAAGTATTTTTCTAGCCGCTAAAAAGGTGGGGAATTCTCCACGTCAAGGTGAAGTGGCTGAAGAGATTGAAGGAACATGTGAAAAACCCCATGTGGTTGTTGTTGAGGGCACACGCTCCTGGGGCATCCATCGTTACAAAAATTTGTGCTCTTAGGGGGTTTTGTTACGCAAATAGGGATTTGTAGCAGAAATCCTCTTGAGCCATCTTAATGGTAGAGCCTCGAGCGCAAATCTTGCAAACGAGCTCTTTCTGTTTTTTTCAATGGTTTTGTTGTTTCCAAAGCCATTTTGGCTTCCTGATCCCCCGCTTTGAAGCTGAACAATCTCAAGTGCGCTTCTGCGCTCGCTGGCTTTGGCATGAGTGTATGGAATGGGAAAATCAATGATTTTTAAACATCTTTCAGCCATGGGATATTACATCCAATGAATGGTCAATGCCCCAAATGCATAATAAAATCAAAGGGTAACCGGGTAACATGATTTTTTTGTGATCCATTTTGGAGGAAGGGCGCGGAGGAGTGCAAGCATTGTATAGTATGTATACATGTATGCATGCATATGCGCAAAAGTTTGTTTGTTTGTTTGCATGTGTCTGTAATGTATGTATCAGTGCACAGGTTAGATCAGCTGGGTCTTGAGGTTCTCCATCAAATCCTGCCAGCGCAGGTACAGTATGGGAGAGGATTGATTGCTAAAGCTTAGGGAGGCTGGGGAAATTGTGGTTATCATCCCTTTGAGTTTACATATTTAAGTGAACCCCCCCCATTCATTTCAAGCTGGTTGGCAGGTCTTCTTCAGGACCCTCGTCATTGCAGTGGGTGCGCAATCCTTTCCCAGCATAAAGCAACTGGCATGGTTAAAGCTGAATTCAAAGATATCCCAGCTGGTTTGTTTTTTTTTAAGTTTTTCCGCAAGTGATTTGGGGTTTAAGCTACAGCACAGTGGGTGGTTGTTCCAGCAACATGTCGGGCATTGCTTCAGCATGGATGCAAAACGATTCTTTGGTGATGCGAGCATCACATGGCCAGATTGCTCTGACTGGCCATACCCTAAAGCGTCGTGATGTGGTGGCAAATGCAGTGGTGCTGATACCTGTGATTCGTGAGCTAGGTGTTAGACCTACAGTGGACCAAATTGAGGAACATGTTGCAATTTTTTTTGAGATGGCTCGGCCTAAAGGCAAACCACGTTTGTCACGTTCTTTGGATTAATTACTGAGGATGTTTTCGAAGTATGTTACCATCTGGAACGTATATGCATCATTTTTAAATTCCTTTTTGAAAAAATAACAGCTGGAACTTGTGGGGTGAAGATGTAGCTACAAGAGCTAGTTTTTTGGGGTCAATGCCCAGGTGGACAAACCAGGGCGTCTGCTTGGGCCATCCGCCGTTTGATTTCCCTGTTCAGTCGGGCAGCAAAGCGTGGGCATTACCCACGAGAGTTGGCCATGAGAAACATCTTTGAAGCTGCCGATATCCCACTCCCACCACCACCTAGCATCTAGGCTTTTGGAAAATAAATTGATTTGTTTTTGCTGAATTGCTGGCTTGGTCCCCACAACTGAAAGTCAATCTAATGAAGAACATCGCATCATGGAGTACCCTTCAAATACACATGGTACTTTTTAAGTGCCGCAACTTCATATCAGGCAACAGTGGTGCTAGCGAGAGCGGTTCAGATTCGGAATCTGGTGGATCTGAAAATGAAGACCTTTAGCTGCATGCACAAGCTTCCAATGCTGTCCCAGAAAACAACTGATAGAAACCTTTAGTGGTAAAGTATATTCATGAACATGTGCTTCCAATAGTACTTGTAGATAAACCTTGAGTTACCTTTCCTTCTCCACAAGCCTCAACCAAGGATAGCGATTCCCATGCTCCCACAGAGGTTGATGGTGAACAAGGTCATTTGGATGAAATTTGGATCCCAATCCCACTTTGCTACTTTATCTTATGTCCATATAGCTTTGACATCATCCTACTGACTAGTCTCCAAATGATCTTTGTATAAAAGTATAGTATTAAATTCATATAACTCCCACAGCTTGCCCAGGTGAGAGTGCGGATGATGGTCCTGAAGAGTCTGCATCCCGTGGTCCTGAGCCCGGGCAGGAGGCAACCGAACCAGCGGAGCCAGAGGAGATTGTGACACCCCCACCACGAAGCAAAGCTGGAATTCTATTGTAGGGGTTGTTGGGCTTTAATTTTTGTTTCACCCATTGTTTTTTCCAAGTCCTTTCCTACAGCTAGTCCCCTTCAAAAGAAAACTGAGGAGTGAAAGAGGATTTGCAAAGTGCTGAAAAGACTTCTATGCCCCACAATGGGAATGTGGCCCCCGATTGCGTGAAGCAGCTTAATCTTGAGGATACTTTGGACATCCCCGCTGCTGAAGCAGAGTTGGAGTCCCTTTTGGTAGAACAAGCTCTGCTAGAGGAACTACTCAATCAGCAATTGATGGAAGAGGAGTTGTCTAGGATGGAAGTGCAGGAATCATTCTCTTCAGACCCTTTTGAACAACAGAAGTCCCTTCTCAACAGAACGATTCCTTCTTCAAGCTCAGTGGCCCCAAGTGCTTGACTTAATGATGAATATGCTTTGACTTTGGGTCAAGAATTATGAGTGCTCACACCTTTAGGTATACCATATATGATACAGGGTGCTCAGTCCCTTTGGCCTTTTGAGGTGCTGCCATCGATGCTTTGGAGACGCTCCCCTTTGATTTCGTTTCTGCAGTTGAAGAAGCTCTAAAGGCAGAGGAAACCCAGCTGAAGGACTACTCTGTGGAATGGTGGCACAATTGAATGGAAACATATATCTGCAATATTAGATCGTGAATTCTAAAACCTATAGCATACGACCAAACTCTCCAAACATGTTGGATCAACTAAGATAACTTGTTGCAGGAAAAAACTGCAGTGGTTGCGACTGAGAATGAGATCAATGAGAGAGACCCAATCCTTGATCTACCAACCCTTCAACTTGGGGACATTCCCGATAATGAGCCCGAATCCAAGCCCATTTCGCCCAAGCCTGAGACCACCCTGCCACCTGTGGACAGTCCTCAGGAGGAGGAGGTGGGTAAAGTTAAGGGTAGGACCCGACCCAAAGTTTTGGATGGTATCCAGATTGTTTCCCCTAAAGAGCAGGAGGAAGTCACGAAATCACAAAGGATGAAGGTGGAAGAGGATGCAAAAAAGGCAGCTAGGAAAAAGGCTAGGACTGCGAAAGCAAAAGCTAAGGCAAAGGCAAAGGCAAAGGGCAAGGTGTGCAAAAACAAATCCATTAAGGTGAAGGAAACTAGAAAGTCAAAGCTAGCAAAGGTAAAGGCCCAGGCTGCAGCAAACAAAAACAAGAGCACAGCAGATGAGCAGGCAGAAGATTCGCAACAGGATGACAAGACAATTCGCAAAGCCAAGCAGCCCCGCAAATCTGATGCACTGCCTGGAGTGAAAGGTGAAAAGCGCACACGGAAGCAGGTCGAGGTACAGCAAGACAACAAGCCAAAGCGTAAGGCAGCATCCAAAGCCAAACCAGTTCCACCAAAGAAGCAGGAAAGCAAGGAAGGTGCAAAAAAGGAGGTCGACCCTGAGGTGAAAAAGGCTCGCAGCAGAAAATCTTCAGCCTATCACAAGGCTTACAAGGCAGCCCTTGCTGATGGTTTGAATGAAGTAGAGGCTAAGGTGAAAGGCAAAGAGGTTTCTTTGACTGCATGAGGTTATGACATTGGCAGTTTTTGTTTTTAATCTGGTGACTGGTGCTATCAAATTAATGTTAGCTTCTTAACGAATAATATGCTCATTCAAAGGGGGGGTCCACCAAAATCCTAGGCTTATGCTGCGATGAGCTGAAACACTGTGTAGCTGCATTTTCAAATGGACCACTATATAGTGGAGATTTGTGATATGATTTGTGGGTTTCATGTGGAAGCAGGCTGGGTTAACCTGGGCCTGGTAGAACCACATGTTCAATTCTAAAGTGAAATTCAATGGACTGCTGTGTGAAATACACGCACAATTCAATATGTGATTGGGGGATCCGTATCTCACGAATGGTGAAAAAAAGGGCCTATGCACTGGCCTGATTTGAGCCTACATGCAGCTTAAACCCCAAGCTTTTTGGTGGGAAAAAATTGAATAGGGTATTGGCATTTGATCAATGCTTGGTGCAAATAAAAATCCTTATAGCTTACATCCCGGTGCATATAAAAATCTTTATAGCTTACTGCACCCATAGCTATACAAAACAGTGGTACTTACCACCCCCACCGCAGGTCAATGCCGAGAGTCGAGGGTTGGTTGGTTCGAGCAGGCACTGGAACCACCCCGTGCTCTGCAAGACCTGCCAAAAGGTTCAGGTTTTTCTTGTGACTTGAGTGATCCTTTGCAAACCGGGAAGTCTTGGCACGTGTGAGACGTTTTGGTTGGGGCTAGTTAGACATAGATCTGAGTTAGCAACATCGGGTGCGAGAGCCATGGATGAAAGCATTGTGGTGAATTTGGTACAAATGGGAGCTCCCAAGGCTTGGTATATTTCATATATTTCAGATACGGAAGCCTGATTCATCTGATTCCCATCATGTTTCCACTTAAATTTGTGCGAATGATCTTATATCGTGATTTCTGCAGGTATTTATTGCAGTGACGCTAGCAGTGATGTGGTCCACCAATCTACCACCAATTTCTGCTCGGTATCACTTTGTGGATATGTTTTGTGGAGAAGCTCAAGCAACTAAAACCTGGTTCCTAGGCAATGATATATGTTTTTGCTGATTGCTGCACTTTCAAATGCTCCCAAGCTATCACCATATTATAAATATAATTTCAAAAGACATGTGAATAATACTGCACGTTTATATGTACCAGTAGATGCGAATACAAATGCATTTGTACACCATTATATGTATATGATATGTACTGTAACGATTATGTATACAAGGTACAGCATATTTCATTCGTAATATGCGTACTTGATATCTCTAATATCCATGAAGTAGTTTGTTTGGGCACCCGACCAGAAAGCTGCAGCACTGCCCAGGTCTGCCCAAGGCTATTCGACAGCCTCCTTCGATAAGAGGTTGGAGAGTGGGAGAACCATGGATTTCATCACCCCACCAGGTTTCTTGCAACTTGCCTGTACCATTATGTAAAAAATTGATGGGTAGTATAGCGATAACAATTAAATTTGGATTTGAGGGTGGTGATAGGATGCCCCAGCTAAGGCTGTTGGTTCATACTTTGCTTTGCTTATTCCCAGACAGTGTGGCATTGATGGGTCCCTGCTGCTCGTCATGGGGCATACCAGCACGGTATACAACAATGCGATCATTTATAAATGCAATGGGGGCTTCCCATCTCCCTTTTGTGAGGGAAGCTAACCAAACCATATGTTTGAATCTTGGTTGCAGGTTTTACCTTTAAGAAATGTTGGATGCCCTTTGAAGTTTATATGACGATTTGTGTCAAGCTGTGAACCTTTTAATTTTGATACTTGGCAGTGTACTAAGGGTCACTTTACTTTGTATGCTGCTGCTTGCAAAGCAGTGTCACTTCATTGTGGAACATCCTGTCCAGACCCTTATCATTCGTCATCCAAGATGGGAATGGTTTTGCAACGCAGTCTGTTATGTGCCTTGTAGAAATGCTTTTACCATATCTTCAGACTTGACTTATGATTGAGCTCCTCTTTGTTAGTGGCAGTGATACCCCTAATTTTTTCATATAGCCCATAGTCCCAGGTCCATGCTGTCCGCTTTTGGCAAATGCATTTTGGCCACCCCACTCCAAAGAGAAGCGTGCTCTTCAGTGATGCTCCGTGGATTTCTGGTGTTGACCTGGGACCACTTACACGGAAAACTCGAGAAGAAAAAACTAAATTCAAAACAGCACGTCAGAAACTCAGAGTTGCTTTAAAGATCTTTTTTTGAAGTATATTTTTTTGGGGGGGGAATGTAGTGATATTTCTATCCCATGGCAACCTTAGGCCAAACGATTTCCAAGTCTGGAAAGAAGCAGTTCACTGGCACACCGCAACTTAAATCCACCCAGTAGGGCTCTCAGATACTCAGATCTAATTCCAATCTATGAAATCTGCTTTGGGGGTATTGTTCAAAACATTCTGCGTATATATAAGATCAACTCTTTATACTGATAGATTTGGTCCACATGTTTTGTTGAGGTGCTACACAGAGGGATTCTGCAAAAAGGTGTTGGAGTGCTACGAGGGCCGTCAGACTTTGCAGCCACCTTTACGTCAGAAAATTCCTGTAAACCCAAAGACTTCTGACCGAAGATTATTCAGTGAGCTCCCTCTAGGTGATCCATGGATGGATTCTGGTCTCCCTATGATCTGGGCTTACATTTACAAGAACAAGCACCTCAAAGTTCCAGACTCCTGGGATCAATGCATACAAGAGTTTAATCAAGAGCTTTCTGCTAAAGTACTATGGCTGCATACGTATATGTGAATACGTGGTATTTCTTTTTGCCCAGGGGCCTAATATATAGCCTCTCTCCACACGTTGCTCAGGTGGGGATTCCTGAAGATGACCGTCAAGAGCTGAACCACCTCATCAAGATGAGTGGCAGCTGCTGATTGAAACTGGGTGAAGGGTCAGTGGTTTGCTAATTCAGGATTTAATAGCGATTTGATCGCTAAATTAAAAAATTGATGAAAAATTCACCATTTTCTTGAACTTTTGGTGGGTGAAACGTAGCGCAAAAAAAGCGCAAAACGAGCGCAAACCGCCGCAAAAAAACGCAAAATGGCGCAAATACAAAAACTGCTACTTGATGATTTTGAAATTTAGGATTTCTTATGGATTCGACTGCCCTGATATATCTATAGGATTTGGATCAAATGTCAACTGAAAGGTTGTCGTCTTGTGCTACTTTAGCTAGGGGTTGCCTTGCCATGGAAAAACAATCCACGGCCAATGGTGAAGCCAATGGTGATCAAAAGAAAGCTCTACTTGCCAGGATTGAGGCGCAAACAGTTGGTAAATATATAGCCTTGAACCATTTGCATATATATATTATATAGGAGATTTCTTTGGCTCATCCCTTTGCAGGCCTCGAAAGCCAAAGTTGCGGCCCTACAAAAGAAAATGGAAGGTTCTAAGTCCATGCCTGCTCCTACAACCACCCCAGGCTACTGAAAGATGAAATACTATATCATATAATTTTCGAGATCAATTTGAGATGTGGACATGCCCCCTAAAATTGTTTCCATATAAAATTGGTAGGTCCTACTATGGAAGTCGAAGCTGGAGGACCTTTTGTGGCTGGGAATCCCACAAAAGCTCTTTCTCGCTCATTGACCGATGGTAGCTTGGAACCCGGATCACCTTCTATCCCCTCTGTTGAGTTCAACAGCTTAGCCAGAAAGGAACAGTACGAACAAGAGAGAAAGAACAAAGCGTTAATGAAAGCTGCAGCTAAGATTGCGGATGCTGGAGTAGGGGAGAATCAAGACTCACCAAAAAATTCAATTCCAGAGCCTGAAAACAAGGATCCACCTGCAACGCCTCCCAAACAGGCTGAGCAACCCCCACCGGTTGTGGCCACCGCCGCAACAAAAGGGCCAAGTGAGACACCTGGGGTTGGGTCTGGGAAGGATGGTCAGGATGGCAAGGATGGTACTAGGGATGCTTCCGATTCAGATGAATCGGATGTTGGAAAGAATGGTCACTTTGAGAAATTTGACAAGTATTACTTCAGGAACATAGGCTGCATTAAGTTTAAAGATTGCAACAGTTCATGATGTTGTTGCAACTCTATGGATTTGTTTTCTTTCAACACCTTAGGATGCGGCGCCACTGCCAACCAAGTGGGAAGGTAACGCAAGCTTCAAAAGAAGTTTTGAAGTTGTGGAAGACTACCGAGGGTCGCTCCTTATCATAATATATATGATTGTTTTGCGATCAAGTTTTTTTGTTAACTTATATGTATATATATATATATGGCCCCTCTGAGGTTCCAAACTCCGGGACCTATTACTTAAGCATGGCGATATGAAGACCATCGAGGTTCAGGTCAAAAAGTGGCACAAGAAAACCGCTGCTGAAGGTAACAAGGGAAAGTGGGTAACCCGTGGTCAGCTTGAGGAAATTCACCACTATACCCCGATCCCTAGCTGCATTTCTGAGGTGTGAATGGTAGTTCCTTTTTGGTGTAAACACATGCAACTGCCATTGGGGCCTTACACATCTTGGGGTGTTTTAAGGGACATGGTGAAACGCTCCTTTGCATGGGCGCTAGCCCGTGGCAAAATCCGAACAAACGAAGTACATGGCTCAGAAGAAGCCAAGTTGGTGTTAGATGATTGGTTTGAGAATGCTTCAGAACGTGGCAGTGAAACTACAAACACTGGGGTGGCCAACGTTGAGGCCGGAAACAATGACCGTTCTGCTTTTTCAACATTGATGTTTCAAACAATTAGTCTAACATATATCCTGCTTCCTTAATTGTTATCAAATTTAGCCTTGCCATTCCATACCCATAATGCAGGACACTGATGGCCAATTCTTGGCTGATGACGAATCTGATGATGACAACAAGCCCACGGCTGCTGGAGCTCAGGCAGCTGCCCAGGCAGCTACCCATGTCGAAGCAGCTGAAGCGGCCTCGAAAGGAGCCAAGACAAAGTTCCGTAGCTGTTTCATATGAACTGATGTGGATATCTTTTAGTGATATCTATCTTCTAGTGATGAAGTTGTTGATTCTATTTGCCCCCTTCATGTTATATCCTTCCAACCTCTCGCAACTAAGGCTGGTGTTTCCAACCCTCCAACGCAATGAAAGTCCCTTCACACTTCTTGGTCAGTGGCTGGCCACCCTGGGAAGAAAGATTGATACTGCAGCAGATGTGCAGGACTACATGGCACTACGGTTGGGGAAGTTTGGGATGTTGCCAAACCTCAAAAATCCCCCATACATATTGCTCAACCAACTTACCCCTAGTACCCTGGTAGGAGAAGTTGGCATCCAAGGATGGTACTCGAGCAAGTGAGTTGCTGGTCTTACATATGCATATCACCTATATATATATATAGTATTCAACAAACTTTCCATTATCAATTGATCATCTTGTCGTCCCAGGTTGTCTGATCAAATGGTCAAGGTTCTGAAGAGTATGAATACTTCCTATGATGCCTTGACCACCAAGCAAGCGGAGTTCATGATGCTGGATGGGGAGAAAGCAGGGTCCGGGCTTTAGATACTATAGTTATAGTTCTGACCTTACAAATGCTTATCTGCAGTCCTTTTCACATATATACATTGTTGTTGAACAACAGCATCTTGGGCAGGAAGGCTGAAGAACTTAAGCGCGAGGTTGTCAAGCTCTTTGCCCAGTGTACGAAGGATGATGTGACAATGAACAATTACATTGTTCGTTCGAGGACTGTTTTCTAATTATATCTATTTGCTTTTTGATGTGCTCATCAAAAAAACGATTCATATATCTATCAGTTTCTCAGCTAATGTTTTTCCACATGACCCACAGGAACATCAAATCTGGTAAGTCTGCAGCCGAGAAGAAAACCAAAAAGGATAAAAAGGCATCCAAAGACCCACCTGAGAGTGATACTGATGGAAAGAAGCCGGCGAAGCCCCTGAAGCGCACCAAGACTGAGACTGAGTGTTCCGAACCCCCCCCAAAAAAGAGGAAGTCCAAGTCCAAGTCTGAAGAGCCAGCTGAGCCCCCTAAAAAAAGGGGGAAGGCCAAGAAGGCCTAGTGATATTTTGGCCTTGTATATTACATGCTTTTGGGAACAAAGCTGTACCCAAGACTCCTTGGGGAAATGTGATTGCCGATGCGAAGGGCGAATGGGAAAAAAATTGGTTTCTTCAGCTTCTGAATCGCTAAAAGAATAAGACATTCTCACATA
>OMLO01005690.1_pt1 | contig 10480 bp, 3 predicted proteins | sample 1674811 | NCBI WGS metagenome assembly OMLO01 (sample SAMN06265003, study PRJEB25207) | coral metagenome | isolation source: Coral host | place: Mexico:La Bocana,Puerto Morelos, Mexico | collected 2008-11-13
GGCCTACGGTTTAACGTCCTTATTCGAGAAGACCCCAAATCTCAACCTTAACGCGGTTTGTTGTTGTTGTTATTGCGTTATTGGCCGGATAAAGAAGAAGCCAAACTTTACACAAGGTAAAAATACTTAGAAAATTAGGGATCCTCGTTTTAGAGTTTTTAGGGTCTTGGGATCTTGGGGTATTAGGGTCTTGGGATCTTAGGGTATTAGGGTCTTGGGGTCTACGTTTTAGAGGTCTTCGTTTCAGAGACAGCCAAGCAAACGTTACAATTTTGCTTTTCAACGCTTGTAGCGTGATACTTTTGTTTTCCTCGTAAAGGTTTACAACACGATACCCTTTTCTTCTCGAAGACATAGGGGTGATGTTCTTTTTCTTCACTGCTGGAAATAAATGGTATATACCGGTAGTTCAATATCTGGTCAAAATGGAAGAATTTTTTTTAAAAAAAACGCTAATTATCGTTTCACGGATAAACAAAAACTAATCTAATTATCTGATGGTCACGTCTGACATGTCGAGTCACGAAATAGCGCGTTGTTATTTTGTACCCACATTTATCGTTAACAATAAAACAACTTCAAATTAATACACAGTGATACTGGTACCGACAGTAAACTCTTTTCAACGACTGAGTACACTAACTTGCAAAAGCGCCTCTTAACAGATGTCAACAACTACCGGCACTTCACAAATAACTTTGTCCACGACGTAAATGAAACCGACAAACAGACCTCCAACAGAACAACTTAATTTGACTAACAGTAGACGAACCTCAAACAGACTTGATTACAACAGGCGGATCGAAACCGACCAATGACTGAGGACAAACTTAACACGAGTCTTTCAGCCAAAACCATAATCGCTAACCTGATACACTGTAATTCACTTTCAACGGACCAGATTTCTAACACCATCGACTGAAAAACACTATTCACTTGACTCTGAAGATTACTTCTGCTCAGGTAGTCTAAATGTCTGTCACAAACAATAGTTTATTTCTGAAGTACCTTCACCCAGACGATCGATGATCACAGACTACGAACTAAAAAAAAACGTTTTGTAAGCTACACCCACGGTTAAACACAGTTTTTCCTTTTTTGTGGCAATGTACATGGTAACTAAACAAACTTGTTGGATTAACTTAAATTCACCAAAAAATTCTTGCACGCCTTGCGTGCCTATGTTTTGTATAAGTTGTGCCTACACAGAAGGACAGAAACATTACAATTCAAATTGATTTTATTTCCCAGCTACTCTTTTATCATTTCAGAAATTGAAATATGGAGTGAAAAAATGCAAGTTATCCCATGTCCACATATAATCCAAATTAATAGTACTAAGAGAAAACTACACATATTAATTATCCTCCATTTGTGGAATATTTTTCTAAACAATAATACTACAAACCTGTATTGATTTCTAAATCAATGTTTTGCTACCAAAATTGACTCCCATCCTTTAGTAAATATATATCAGTCTTACCCTAATATAAAATGTATTAATCTTCTCACATTTTATTATGTTGAGGTTTTTTGTTTACAAATGTAAGGTGTTTAATGTGAAGGTTAATAATTATCCTTCACATTGAACACATTACATTAGAAAGATAAGATAATATTATACCTAGAGACGTTCTCCAGAACAAGCCAAAATGGAGTGAATTTGTATGAATCTGCATACAAAGAGCCAGACATCTTATCAAGGGTCACAGATGCCAATTTTTGTAATTCCATCTGTAAAATTTAAATTAGGTCTGATCCACAAAGACAGTTTGATGTTATTAGTGACGGAATAAACACAGGATGATTATAAAGAAACTCTTGCTCTCAGATGCAAATTTTTGAATGGCCAACAGAAATTGTGTTCTAAATATGAGTCTGTTTCTTGTCCTTTATATTGTATTCCCATTATAATTGTTTTCACTCTTTTCTATGTCTGCTAGGAACTGTGTTTTGTCCATAGGACAAGCCCATATATCATTATAATCTATTTTGACAATTAGCGTGACCTAAACCAACTGCACACTAATCCTTCCTGTCTAAGCTCATGACTGGTTGTTTCTAGGACAAACCAGTGCTTCTTATTGATAACATGAACTAGTACAATAAACCAGTTTTTTTTTAATATTTTACAATTAATTCTCAAACTCTCAGTCAAAAATGACCTCTAGTTTTGTTCCTTTGTTATTCCCTTTTTCCTGGAAGCCTGAAGTTGTTCAATCCAGTCAGTCTCTTTTTCATCAAAAATTTTCTCACCAAATGCTAGGAGGCCAAGTTGTGATTGTGATGCCTCGGACTTCACTTTGCTTTTAATGCAGGATAAAAACTGTACCTGAGTCAAATTGCGACTACAGAACTTAGGATGCCATGTGTGGAAGATACCTCTGTCAGCTGCTCGTATAACCGCCAAGTTGCTGGCAAGGTAACTGTGATATAACTTCACATCCTCCGTTCCCCAGCCCTTGATCGACAGATCAAAGCCACCAATATTGATTAAGTCATTCTTGTACTGGCAAGTCATTCCATATCCAAAGTCCCTCCAATAACCAGTGTCGCGAGAAATGCGATGCTGATTTTTCGTGGGAGGGGGTGACCCCCCATAAACAATCATAGGGTTGTAGAGACTAAACACAATCGGGTAGTAGACTTTTACCCCAGGAGTTGAGTAGAATCTACAGCGTTCTAAAAATCCTACTGTGAAGAAAACATCCACATCACAAAAGAACATGAGGACATTACCTTTCTCCCAGGCAATAGCCCCCTGTTGGAGACCATAGCCTCGGGAGAATGGTTTATTAATAAATACCAGTTTATAATCTGAGAAGTTCTCCGCTTTTGAGACGTTTTTCATAAGGGTTTCCAGCTCTTCCTTTCCTTCTTGGCCGAAAAATACAATTGTGAGGAAAACTGACTGGTCCCATCTGATGCAAACATCGACAAAATTATCCAGGAAAAGTTTAAATTTATCCAGGCGTCCTGATAGCGGTAAAATTAAATTGATAAGTTCGCTGTTGGAATCGATTGTCTCTATACTACCTGCAAGGCGCAGGGGACCAAACGGTCTCTCAATTTTAACGCGATGAAACACCTTGCTGTTTGCTGATCTGAAGTAGAAATCGTACTGTGAGCCTACAAGTCGATCGATCCGCATTATTCCATCTACAAGATCCCTCGCTGTCGTCTCCATATCTTTTCCCTCGTAGTTGTTAAGCGCTTCAACAGCAAAATTCATGACTTCAAAATAATCCTTTCCTTTACGGCCGTTGGGCCTTTCGGCTGGATTTCCTGATAGACCGTGATCAATCTGATAAACCGCATTAAAGGCCACTCCATCAAACGGAATGACCTCAAACTGGGTCCTAAGAGGTTGACCCTTTAGAAATTCTCCTCTCGCCACTTGGCTTTTTTCTTTGCTAAGTTGTTGAGCGATTGTGATTCTTTCCGCCTTTTTGAGCTGTGTTAACTGTTTTGAGATTTCCTCGTTGCGTGTTGCTAGATCACGTACAACATTGTTCAAAGCGCCATTCTCGCGTTTGAGATTTTTAACATCAAGCTTGAGGAGTCGAATTTTCTCCGTCAACAGCAACAATTTCTCCAGTGGATCTTCAGTCGCCTTTTCACGATTTTTCACGTCTAAGCCTTCATCTACGAACCCTCTACATCTCGTCAGGGTAAACAATAAAATCTGTCCTATTAAAATGAAGAGAACCAATGCGAAAGTCGCCCGAAATACGAACACAGTCGAAATCCTTGGCATGGCATATTCAGTTTGCCAGTTGTCAGTTCTATTTAGCTCTGGTATACATTGCTTTACGAGTTGATTTGTTATAGTGAATATAAATTATAAATTGAAGTCTTCTCGAACGAACTAAACGATCGCTTGAATGACCAGCTACACTTACAGCTGTGTTTAATTTTGCCACATGTTTACTTCTGTTACGCACTCTCAGTGTGACAAAAAGTAACGCATTCTCAAGCAGGTAGTTATAAGCTTTTAGCTAATATTCCAATTTTTAAATCTTTGGTTACGCTCGCAGTATGACGTGTAACGCATCGTAATTGGCGTTGAATGGCCAAGCAAATTTCTTGTTCAGCCTCAATTTTCTGTAGTGTACCTTGTTATTCTACTTGTCGTCATTGTTATTGTCTTGGAGTTAGGGGTTATTGTTTCTATCGTTTGTTCTATTGTCCTGTCAAAGGGTTTCAAGCCATTCATGTGACACTTAACGGGAGTTGCAACATGACCTCAATTTTGTAAGAGTCAATGCTAATTTTGGCTCGATTTCAGAATACTCAGCGACTTCATTTACATGTCATTGAATAAGAAATATAAACACAGACATATGTAAATGAGTGGCCGGGTATTCTGAAATTGCTCCCTAATTTTAATTATCTCTGATAACTTATTCTGATTTAACTTCCCTTGACTACCAAGGCACTGATTGTTTTTTTTTTTTTACGTAAAATAGCTTTAGAAATTCTACATTTGGGGCTTATTGTTACTTAAGAAAAAGAAAATAAAAATGGTTTCCAAGGAGGCACTTATAACACGGGAGAATTCACAAACATTGTACTTGAACACCGCGCTACTTAAGAACGATATCGGGCTGTATATAATGAGACAGGTCACTAATGGAGTTTTTTGGCTTGTCAGTCGTAGGGACTATATTGACAAAGGTAAAAATACTGAGAATTCTTGGTTTTCAAGAAAAAAAAGTGTTGAAAAGTGAGATGCGCTTGGCTGCACCTAGTTAGTTCACAGGTATATGCTACTCAAACTGAAAGAAACAAATATCTTAACTCAACAGTCTAAACATAATAGGCTTGTAATGCCCTACAGTAGTTATATGGTCTCATGTAACCGAGACAACCCTCCCAACAGGCAACTTTATCGAGCGTTTATATGTGAAAACGTACTCACTGTAGGTCGACTCAAAGCTGACTCCGCATGATTATTCATAACCGTTACTGAATAATTAAATAAGCAAATATCCCTCTTACTTTGAGTTTCCCTCGGTCATTTGATCACAGTGGTTTGGCGAGTTAATTTTCACTTCTTGGATGCGAATTTCTTCTTGAAACCCTAAGGCATTACGTGAAACACGCTACGCCGGGAGTTGTCCTGGTTAGGCGAACCAAAGCGTTTATTTGGAGAAAAGTTGTCCCGCTTACTAGGGTTACCTATGGCGTCACATTTCGTGTCGTCGGAACTTGTTAACCCCGTTCAAAATTGCTCTCCGGTTCGTCGTGTTCCACTCTTCATATCGTCTTGTTCTTCGTTTCGTCGCAGCATAGTTGTCTTACTCATTTCGTTGGTTCATTAACTTTTGTCGTCGTCCAGTCTTCATTTCGTCGTAAGTCAATTCTTCGTACATAGTTGTCGTCCAGTCTTCGTTAGCTTTGTCGTCGTGTCAGTTTCGTTCCGTCGACGACGGTGTGAAAAAGTCTGCGGTAACCCAACTATTCCCGCCAATTTTATTTTCGTGATCAAACAAGATGGCGACCAAGAGGTAGAATAAATTTCTCAGTTCAGTTCAGATGTGTCACTGTAGGGTATTAGTGACTGGGTTGTCTGTGTAACCCAGCCCTGGGGCATTGTGGGTACACAATAAAATGGACATGGCGGCTTGAAAACGTGTCTGTGTTTTGCAAGTATAGAATCCGCTTGAATCGAGGACTTTGTCTGGTGTGCAGACATTACAGTCACCAGCCCTCAATTTGAAAGTATTACAATATTTCAAATGAATCCTTTGACTCTAGAAGTTAGAAGTTTGTGGCATTTTTTTGTTGACCACAATAAATATTTTTAAAAAGATTTTATGCTTCCAGATTAATTAAATAATTCTAGTTAAGTTGTTCTTTCTTAATATAAGTAATTGAGTTAATATTAAAGTATATGTTCAACATTTTTGCTATGGTTTGTTTTACTTTTTTTATTTTGTACTGACTTATCCATAGCTAAACCTCTCAAATGCTATGTTGATTGGGCTGTTAAATGTAGAGTTTGTCAAAGCTATACACATGCATGTTAACCAGGGGAACTTGTTTCATGCAATTTTGAACGACATAACAGCACTTTATCTAGCAACAGACCTTGCTTGTCACTTATTACAACACCCATCTCAAGGAAAAGTTTGAACCAAAACTGGTGCCAAAATGGAAGTAAAAAAAAAAACATGGTAATGGGCTATTGCAGAGGAAGTTTACAAAAAGTGTTTATGGCCTACAGTATTCGGTGCAACACAGACCTATTAACAAAAAAACTCTTCGTGAAAACATTGGGGTTAATAACTAGATAGTTTGTGTTCCGTCGAACAAGGAGAAGCCACACAGAGGTTCAACGATCGTATTTAATGATTGCAATTCGATCTAAATACAAAATAAATAAACTACGTTAGCGCTAGCTAACAACATAACTTCAAACGTTTACAACTTGTAGAAAAGTAACAAAAATCATGATAAACTGTATACAACTCACTTTTTATGTTGCCTCCAGGTTGCCTCTGAACGGCGTTAACTGTTGTACTGATTTCGGCTGTTCAATATACGCGATCGTTGATACGCGACTGTGAGTCGACCGTTGTTTTACTAGCGCGCGCAACATAACTGCAACAGCGCTCGCACAATAACATAACTTTTATCACCGAAACAGAAATCTCTAAACTACGTTTTTAAGAATAATGTATTCAATTTATAGAAAATTTCAGTTGTTGGTACAGCACACGATCATCAATAACCAAGACAAATTTTGCCATCGGTTTTATCTTGAACCTCGTTTCGAAATTAATTTTATTTAGGGCCTTGTCCTCTCTACGCCGGAAAAATTTGAAAACGGCGTTTTCACTCTGAATAACGCATTAAATGTTTTCCGTCCACTCTAAGCTGGAGAAATTTCAAACGAAATTTCACAGCCTCCCTTTTGCTAATTTAACACGAACTTGAAGGTTTCTTAATTGAAACTGCAAAGACTCAAACCTTTCGAAATTTGGCTTCGTCGACCAATGTCTTTATATGTTTTTTCTTTTTTCACCTTGAGCATTTTCAGCGCGCGCATTGCAGTTAACAATGACGTTATAATAACTGATGCAACTCTAAGAGCCAATCACTGATCAGCAAGGAACACTTTAAAAACAAACCGACACAACATGGACTCCACGCCGAAAGCCGGTGATTCACCTGGCGAAGACAACATTTCTCAGCCAAGCACTTCTGAGCAGGTGTCGTCGAATGAACCTGTGTCAAAAACTATCCAGAGCGAGAGCGAGGAACAAGATGTAGAAGTCGTGTCCACTGTAAGTGAAGCCACCTCGGTAATTAAAACTGAATGTCCAGAAAGTCAAATACCAAGTTCTACTGATAATGAAGAATCACTTGCTGAAATTAGCGAACATCTTCTTCAGTCAAGCGACAGCGAAGCTCCTAAAACGGTGAAAGAATCAAGCTCAGATGGTGAGAACGTATTGGGTAAAGAAAGTCCTGAAACTTGCCTTAATCAGTCAGCGCATGAAGAAATCAAAGTGCAACCTGATGATTGTAAGACTACAACCTGTAATGACGAGACCGTTCCAAAGGCAGAAGAACACGAAAACATGGCAACGATTTCTCAGAGGCAAACACGGCCGAGGGAGAGTAACGAAGTGAAAATGTTAAAAGAGAAACTTGCTATAAGTAAGAAAGACAAGGATACCATGCAGAAATTGTTGGACGACGTGCGAAAGGACTATGAAGAGTTGCAGAAAAGTTTTGAGAAACGCGAGAGCGACGAAAAGAATAAAGCTCGAGCTGAAGAATTAATGAAGGTAAACAACGAAACCAAGAAAGAGGGAAGAGTTGAGGTTAAACCCGGAAAAACGTCAAAGAGGGGTAAAAAGGCATCAGCATTGGACGAAAAAAGTGAATTGAGAGCACCCGAAAAAAAAAAGGCTGATGTAACTGAGGCTGAAAAAGAATCTCTAATAACCAGTGAAGATGTTTACTCCAGTGAAGTAACATGTCCTTGTTTCGTGCAAAGTATTCGTAAAATCGTTACGGATGTCAGAGAAGATTTCAAAGACACGATTTCAGTATTTAAACAAAGTTCTGCGGAACACTGTGCGAATATTGGCAAGGAACTAACCAAATTAAAGGAGGAATACATGTGCGCTTTGGAGAAAAAAGATTCTGGAATTATTGTAACTCAGGAAGTTGTTAAAAGTTTGCAGTCAAGAATAGTGGATGCTGAAAGAGAAGCTGCCGTATTTAGGGAGGTGATTTCATCTTCCATAGAGGAAAAGCAAAAGTTATATGACAATATTCGTGGGTTGAAAGATCAACTTTTGAGAACAAGACAAGAAAAAGAAACACTCCAAGCGGAATTACAGAAAATAAAGGACGGTTTAAAGAGATATTGTACTGCTGAAGAATATGAAGAGCTCCAGCGTTCAAATTTCAAATTTAGGGCGGGCGACTGTAGCGTGAATCTGGATGGCTGTCAATCAAGTGAAAATGAGACTCACGTCAACGAGCTTAAAAATCAAGCGACCAAATTTCAACCAGTTTTAAAGAAAGCCAAAAAGGAAATAGCAAAGCTAAAAGAAGAGAAACAAGACGCAGAAAACCGTTTGCTGGAAAAGCTTTCGGAAGGGAAGGAACTGGAGGAACTCTTAAGCAAACAGCTAAGTGCAGCTTTAGTTGAAATGAGAGGGAAAGAGCAGGCACTGAATGAATTAAAGGAAGAATTGACCGCCTTAAAGGTTGAAAATGCCAAGCTTAACGTGAACATTGATGGGCTGGAGAAAGAGAAGGAAAATATGCTCAAAGAGCACGGCCAAGAGTTAGAAGAGGTACGCAACAAATTGAAGAAATCCAATGAAAATCTACAGCTTCACAGAGTGAAAAATAAACAAATGCAAGAGGAAAATGACGCTTTAAATGACCGTTTTCTCCGACTCAAAACTTATGTGGAAGGACAGAAAGCGAAAATGAACGTAGGAATGAAAGGAAGTGGTGAGTATTTATCTGATGACGAGGACTCTGTGGAACACTTACTGAAGGTAAGAATGGCATAGTATGTAGGGGTTGGTGGGAGTCGCTCAAATAAGCCCGGAAACGGAAATCCGTCTTTCCGCTGTTTTGGCTGAGCTTCGAATCAGTTATCTGAACACTCCGGCAGACTAAACATGAACGATTAATCATTTTTTTAAAAAACAATAATCCAAACACTAAATCACACGACTACCACAGATTAACATTAAATCACTTGAATGTACTTAGTAGAGGTCCTAAGAGAGGTCAGTAGACAAACCCAAACATTACCGCCAGTGGAAGTTGTTTTCAAGAAGTTATATATATTAACGGACAAAAACAAACAACTTGATGTAAAAAATGTGTATCAAAGTTAACGCTGAACAATATTTAGGAGCCTTTACGGGAGTTAGCTTACGTGCGCGAATATAATTTCAACTCTCTGCAATGAATTTCAACTTTCTGAACTGTTTGGAACTAATTACGTGTTGTCAGCCAATCACCAAGCTGAAATTTTTGCTTGTCTTATGTAAAGCAATAAAATGATTTTTCACGCGCATTCTGGTATAAATAAGCACTCGTAAATTTTTCAAATCGCACTTGCTCTCCGGGCTCGCGCAATCATTTTTATTACCTATAGATATCTCTCTACGTTGTCACGCAACCGTGGATGGTATATACAAGGTTAATGTTTGGCGATTAAACAACTGTAGTAAACACCTAGCTTTATGAAATTATTTGTAAGGCATTTAGAACCTAATACAACAACTTATGAACGGACTCCGGCTAGAAGGGCCTGACCGCGGCTCGGAGGACTGTGAAGAAACTGCGGCGAGTTAAGTGCCCGGAGGGGGTGGGGCTGGGGGGCGAGCATCTCCCCTCTTCCTTTCCTCCTTTCCCCCTCTTATCTCGCACCCTCGACAAGAGAGCCTGTTGACAGACTACGAAATAAAGGATGGATTCTAGAGTAAGACGTATACTGTATTTCCTTAGAGAGAATTCTTACCTTTTACACATAATTACATGCTTTCTCATAAGGACGGACCACATTACTTGGACAATCAGTATTCATCTTTTCCACTTCACAAAACAAGCACTTATCTACGAACCTTCTTAGCCAAAGTTTTCAAAAAACACCACATGCATATACACGAACTTTTAAGGTTAACTTAAAAATCTATGCTTTACATGCTTCTTAGTGCTGGTTCTTACGGTTTCTGTGCTATCTAGGATGAATCTCAGCTACACAAACAACTTAAGGTTGAAAAGGAGAAAAATGAATCATGCCTCAAAGAAATAGATGATCTTAAACAGGAACTTAATCAATGGAAGAAAATGGTTCGAGATGACATGGATATAGGGACGGGATTTCTTCGGATCGAAAATGAAGAATTAAAAGACGAAATAGAAGAGAACCAGTAAGTTGAACCAAATAGTGATTTCTAAATTCTCCTTAATGATCCCTATATATTTCTTA
>OMLO01005691.1_pt1 | contig 10480 bp, 7 predicted proteins | sample 1674811 | NCBI WGS metagenome assembly OMLO01 (sample SAMN06265003, study PRJEB25207) | coral metagenome | isolation source: Coral host | place: Mexico:La Bocana,Puerto Morelos, Mexico | collected 2008-11-13
AATCACCCTCAGTAAGAAAAGTCAAGTATTCTTGCACGACAGGCCTTCACAGTCTTACAGAAAGAGCGTGTATTCTGTTCTGCACAGGTATGCAAACAGAAAGTAGACTTTTTTAATCTCAAATCCTTGTTTGGTCACAACATTATTACATAAACAGTTGTTTGTTAAACAATACAAGAAAATGGTACCTCGCTACCGGTCTCAACTGTAGTTGTTCTCCTTGCTCTGCATATATATAGTATTTCTTTGAATCTCTCTAATTTACATCGTACTCTATAGTCTACTATCTCTTGCTGTTTTTTAAACAAAACAAGTAAGGCGTTCTTTTTAAAGACACTTTCTCCCTTACAGGAGATGACTCATAAATAACTTAACACCAAATTGTACACCTAACTTTTAGTATAAAAGATATTTTCACAAAATCGTAACAAAATTCGTTCATATAAACCCTTTTTTCTTTCTTTTTTCTTTCTTTTCCTTCCATCTACCGATAACTAGGCTGCTGAAAGATTGTGTGACTCATGTGAATTTGATTTGCGCATCTCGTCACACAATCGTATCACTCGAGCGGCACAAACGTTTAAGTAGGCCGGAAACAGAAGACGAAAAAACTCTCTATTCTACAAATAAGCTGACTTTAAGTCTAGTTTAAAGCTAAATAATTGTTGCGCGACTGTCACGTGCTGTTGTTCCTGGAGTGACCACCCGCAGCAATAAGACAGCGTTTCATCTCACTCAGTTCCTTCACATCTGGATTGCTCCGCCCATAATGGCGTGACAAAAGACTAGTGGCTTTGTCAATTGTAGAGAGTGCTTTTTTGACTTGTCTGTCGTTGAACAACAGCTGCGAGAGCTTGTGGAGTTCGTGTGCGTACTCCACGCTTGATGAACCAAAAGCTTTCTCCACCGCTTCACAGCTACGAGAACAGTACTGAGAAGCTTTCTTGAAGTCACCATTCATGGCATAACACCTGTAGGAACAAGCAACAAAAGAGAAGAAGTTGAAGAGTGTTGCGTGACCCGAATAACAGCTAAAGATCAGGCATTACAGAAAAAGCAAACAGCAGGTGAACAACTGTTATTAGTCCTTGCTTCCTCTTGGAAAGCACGTGGCTGCAGCCCTTTCTCTTCTTCAGGCAACGTGGTACACAGTAAAGCAGTAAAAAGTGTGTTAAGACGTAACTTGTACCTTGCAATGGCATCGTGTGTTTCAGCCAGGTCCTTGTTATACGCATGAAGAAGAATTTTCCGCCGCCGCAAACATTCATGGAACACGTCAAGAGCCTCCTTGACTCCAACTCTTTCTGACAATCGGACTCCCTTTACAAAGAGTAACTCTGCCTCACGCGCCAGTCTGCACTCATCAAGCATGTTTTTCTCCATGTTACATTCGCGGTTCTGACACGTTCCAATTACTCCGTCACTCACAGGCGACAGTTTCATGGCACATTTACATTGAGGACACGCAAAGGCAGAGAAGCAGAGTCTCTTGTTCTCCATTTCTTCATCACTGCAAGAGAGACAGTCTCCAGTTAGTCTCCAGAATCCGCTTCAATGTGTCTGACTTACTGAAGGACTGAAAAACAACTAATTTCTCTGTAACGAGAATTTATACTTCGACCATCAATTGAATTAATAAGCCAATGTCCAGATAAAAGCCAAGAGATAATACTGAACATGACTGAATGAGGTTACCAGATAACCTCTTACCTCTTGCAGGCTGTGCATTGACAAGTGAAGAAGTACTGTTTATACAGCAGCTTTTGACGATCTTCACGACCCATGCGACTAACATGAGGACCTGCACAGAAACACAGACAACAACAAAGACGGTTAATGCCATACGTTGAAAAAAACCTACAGAACCTGTTGCCATCAAAACCACTAACAACAACAAAGGGTGACATTACATGAACAGTTCCTTTGTTTACAACATCAGCACTGAGAACATACAGTCGTAATTGAGAATAATGAGGAGATGTCGTGATTTACCAACAGTTTCTCAGAATCAATACTGAACGAAATCCATGGCAGTAGGGTAGAATACATTACTTAGCATTAACATTTCCAAGATAATTATGGGCTAAAAACCTAGAAGTTGCACATACCATAGCAGTGAGATATCTCTGAGCCTTTGGCAATGTTATGTGTTGCTCTCACCACTAGATGACCATCAACAAAGCTGAATTTGAAACAAACACACAGGTGCAATAATAATTAAATACATAAGCTGGAGACCAATGCCAGGGAGAATCACTAAAAACAGCTTTCCATCAGTTACATTTTGAAAGAACTCCTGCATTTGTCTCTCAACTCAGTCAAAGATAACAAAAATGGCTTATCTTTTAATCATGTCAAGCATGGGATCTACTCTTTAAGCTGCATGATCTAAATCAAAAGACACACTTGGCTATGATAATGACAACCATGCCAAGAGCAATGTAGGTCCTTTTCATACCTTTTACTCTGACCCATATTTTAACACACTGTCCAGCTATACACCCACCTTACAATGACATCAGGATCACAGGCATGATTCAGCAGTGATGCTGTTGGATACACTGCAGTTGCTATTCTCTTCTGCTCTCTGGAGATAACATGATCTTTGGATGGAGGAGTAGTCTTCAGATTTGTCTTGTCGTCAGTAGTAGACACAATAGCAGTGATGGCATGTACATTGCAAGCCATCTGCTGAGAGTGATGAAACAGGAGGCACCCTATCACATCACCTGCTAAGGAACTTGTGCAAGTGTCGTTAGGGAAAAAACTCTGGAAGTTTTGAATGTTGTAGTATTGTTCAAGATGTTCATGCTGCAGCTCATGTGGCTGACACAGTCTGTTCTTCGTGCAGTTCTCACAGTTCAGTGGTCTTTGATTTAAATCCTCTTCTCTAACCATGACACCTTCAAGAAACTCTGCTAGTAATGCACAGTTCTGAAAAAGAAAGAGATGAGACTTACTTCAAGACATTTTAAGCTCCTCACAAAGCTGTAGACATTAAAACATTGACAGTTAAAAGTGCGGTGACGTCACATTTATTAACAGTGCATACCAGTGCATGAGACATCAAGGTCTTCACTGGTTGTAACTCCGTGTTGGTCACCAGAGAGAACACTGAACCATAATCACCTGTCAACAAAGAAACACTGTGTGACAAACATGAAGTATCAAGCAGAATTGCATATGAAGTGTTAACTAAGCTGAGTAAAGTAAATGTGTTGCTGTTTTAGGTTCACCTAGAACAGATACATAAAAAATCCATTTAAGAGAATGTGTGAAACTCATTGCACTTGTCCGATGACCTACCTAGGTATTCTCCCTCTGGACCACAACCAGACATTCTGTTAAGATTCGTATTTTCAATCTTCTTACTTGATGATGCTTGTAAAAATTCTGAAAACAAATCAGAAAATTAGTTACAGAATGAAATATTTCAAAAAGAGAGCCATATAATGAGGATTAACCCCATGATTAACTTCTACTTTCTTGTTATAGAAATCAGTTTTCAAGCATGCTTAAGGAAGGATGAATTATTAAGTCAGTCATTAATTAATAGCCTTGAAGAAAAATCTTAGAAGAACATACCAAATATATTCTCTGTTCCTGTTACCAGAAGGATTCTCAGTGACAACTGGAAAAAGGTGTCCATCTACAAGATGCAAACATCAAAAAATTTAAACACAATATTCTTAGTTGATGCTATCTGCCACATTCTCTATGAGAGGAATTTTGAGGCGTGTCTCTCCAAGCAACCACTTGAGAACCTACACTGTCCCCAATGACAGGTGACTGCATGAAAAGACTCCCCACTCATTTGACAAGTTAGATACTGCTGTTAATCCAGGTGAAAGACATGATACATACCATTTTCAAAAGTGGACCTAAGCTGCATTCTACTTTGTGGTACTGTGACCAGGCTCTGTCACGACATGACTGCGAACAATACTGTACTTCACAACAGAGACGACATCTGAGAGGGAGATAGAAACATATGTTGACACCACGAAAACTCTTATAAATCAACTCATGGTCAAGAAAATGAATCCATATCCTGACGAGTTTACATGTTTTGTATTCTGTCCACTTACGGAAATGGAGCTACCAAAGGCTGGAAACAACAGTCACAATGAGAGAGAGTATTTTCTGGTAGAAGGACTGCAGCATATGGTGGTTCAGAGATTAGCGTGTCACCAGCACGGATATCATCAGAAGCCTAAATGTGGTTAAAAAGGCATATTACAAGAGTTCTAAAACCTGAGATAACTGAGAAACAAAATTGAAAATTGAGATGAGAAGGCATCAAGTTTGAGAAAATAAATTTTGTTTACCACCCCAGTACATTACAAATCTCAGCCAAATTCTAGTTTATTTATTAACAAACTTAAGAGGTCTACAGTGAACTGAACAGGGCCATATAACAATTAGTTCTGGGATAACAATATTTTTCATTACTACCTCTTCAATGTAAAGCACTAACATAGTTTAATCTTTAAAACTAACCTTTAGAAATCGGCCTTGAGTAGCAGTGCAGTTGATTTCAATTAACCTAGATCCATTAGCTATTTTGCCATGCGGTCCTCCTGTGACTGATGGTATGTTTGTCGATGTATCGCCACCTTCATGACATCAAAAAATAGCAGTTGGTATATAATTTGCATGACTCCATCCACAGGCTTAATCAATACCACTTTATATTGACAAGACAATAAGTATCAATATTTACCATCATTTAAGTGTTGAACAGATGTTGACAACTTCTTTTCACAAGCCTTTTGAAGGCTGTCAAGCCTCCCAATAGGTGCCTGAGGGCACTGGAGTGATGCAGCCTCTTGGATATCATTCAGACAGGCCTAGCCAAAAAGTACATTAAAAAGATTACAACAAGCCCTAAGAGTCGTGCAATATACTCAAGGTAAAAGGTCAGACAATGAGGCAAGCAGTGTGAGTTCATATCATCTGAAATACATCAACGTTGCTAAGATCCCTGGATTCAACAAGTGTTTAGGTAGGAGTCTCTTCTGCTGTTTCTGTTGTCTTTATATATATACATATCACACACATATGTACATACATATACAAAATATACATCAGCCTGCAGACATTCTAAGAAATTTCTCTTGAACACCGTCACCACTTGACCCATGAACCTATCACATAATAGGGTGCATTTTTCTTCATTTTCAAATCCCTATATATTGCTCTATATATTGCTACCCTTATATTTTTGGTGTATCCCTATTTTTAAATTTTCAAATCTGCACATCTCAGATTGTAACCATCATTTTTGGTATATCTTAGATTGTATCAGTCATTTTTGGAAGTTGTCTGTGTGTTTGAACTAGTCCAACTCCATAAACCTACATATATAGAATGAGCTTCCAAATTGGGGGTGACTTATCTTCAGGTGTGGCTTAGACAAGTGTTTTTACAGTACTCATTAATCAAAATATAGCTGAAAGTGACCTCATCCATACCTTGTATTCCTGAGCCTGAAATAGGATCTCTGCTCTTCTGGTATACAAAGCAACAAGGCTGAGCTGGCCAGGAGACCTACTGATGTTGTCAACACTGTCTGACAAAGCCAGATCACACATGTCACCTTGCTGGTTGGCAAGAGGCTTCTGGTTTTCAGCATTATACAAGAGTGCCTGCTGAATGGCCTAAAAAATCCAACAATTGACAAGGGTGTCAACCAATATTTAACAAAATGGCCAAACAATGCACTAAAAGATCATAAAAGCTTGCCAAGATTACTTGGAAATACTCAAGTACTTTTTCAACTCTCTGATTATAACTAATATGCTTCAAAGTATACTCATATTTCGAAGTGTTCAATTTAAACCATTACCAGTGAGAAGCAGATCACAGCTTTCTTGAAATCCTTTCGCCTAAAATGTTCTTCTCCCACACACACATATTCCTGACCATTTCCTGCAGACCTTGGTTTTTGTTGACCCCTTGTGTTGAGAACCTTTTGTATTTGCTCAACTATTTCTTGGGCTACACCACTATTTCTGCAAAAAGAGAAGACAAAGAAAAAACGATTACGATGATTGGTAGCCACCTGCGTGTGGGAGTTCAGGCACCATTCCTTAGCAAATACTTGTTGCCTTGGTCCAAACAGTTTATAATTAATATTAGAGCTGTGTTTAGTGGAAGCTATACAGTGAAATTCTGATTTTTCAAACCCTCAATTCTTCAACCCTATAATTCAAAACATACTTACCTTGGCAAAAACATTACAAAATGTACAAGACATCTAGTTTTTTTAAACTTATTTCTTGTCCCCTAGTTGATTTCATTAAATCCACTGTACCATTATTAAAATTTCATGAAGTTGCAGGACAGCAATTTTGTCAGCTAAAAGTCAATGGCCATGCCACACAACATTATGTCTTCGAAGATCAAAGCTATTTTGTTCTGTTTAAAATATATCTAGCCCAGTACTATTGCAGTTGGTTATTTTTTCAAGCTAAGAAGTTTAATATGCAAAGCTACTCATATCAGAAAAGAGACAGTTCCATTTTAAGCATAAGTATTCCTCAGATCTTTCCATGTAAATTATTCCTACTATGTATCACTAAAATTATTTGACCAAAAACTTAATAAGCTATCACTCAACAATATTCTAATTACCCATCAAGTAGAAATTAATAAAAGACCAAACTGCAAGTAGCAGCAAATGTTGTTGTAGATAATTTCTATGCTGCTTCATCCACATGTTTCGTATGCCTTAACTTGCTAACTACTTAAACCCAGCAAATGCCAAACTGCTTTCCCAAGTTATATTATATTATAAAACCCTGTTTTTCTTCCATAAAAATTATAGACCCTCTTTATTTCTCCCTTGTTTACTGGTGTGAAAGGTGAATAAAAGAGGGCAGATAACTTTACCCATATTTGGAAGTAAAATGAGACTTCACATTGTGCATGCATGACCGACCTACATGTAGGTATGCACGTGTAGCTGCACGTGTAGCTTCCCTTTGTTTAGATGAGAGTCTCTGCGAACTGTAGTCAGTTAACATGCACATGTTTGGTCCTCTGCTTAGATGAGCATCTCTGCTAAACAGCATGTTATATAACATGCACATGTTTTATCAGTTGTATGATGAAGAGGTAATGAAGAGATATACAATTACACTAAATATAAGGTTCTTAAATTGATGCTCTACTATGCCTTGGACACCAAATTTGGGTTACTGTTCAGGAATGAAAATGTTTGTAACTATATAAATTTAAATGTTCCTGTATGCCTAAACCCCAATCCTCCCTTGCGATGCAAGCATAGGCATTAAAAGCGTATGTGTTACCAGGGGCAGCCATGACATAAGCATAATGCTTAATACTTATGTTTAGTGAGGACATGGTTGGCATAAGCTTTTGCTTATATTTATGCTTATGTATGAAATTTAAACAGTACTGAAATAAACATATTGTGGATGTACATGTACAGTTGTTTAAATAGCCAACGATAGTTTCAAGAAAGGAAGCCAGTACAATTCTAATCAGATCAAAAGGTTCACTTTGTTAAGTCCTAGCTTCATTCCATCTCCTTTGTTTTGCTTTTATGAAGCATTGAAATTCAACAAACATCTGTCATCGCCAAAATTGCAAGAATCAAAATGTACACATCTCAAAGCAATAAAATAAGTACAGAAACAGTGCAATGAATTTGTTAATTTGCCACAAAACACCACAACAAAAACAAAAAACATTACAAAAGCATGTCAAGAGTAGGAAAGTGGCACATCCAAAGAGAAATGAGAAGCCATAAGCAGGCAGCATCATTTTGTAAACAAGATGATAAGTCACTTCTTATAATTGTATCAAAATTCTGAGACAAGTAGAAAAGAGTACAAAAATTAGACATCAATGCTACAATTTTCTTTTGTCTTCCACTAAACTTTCATCTTGCAGCCTAAAAATTTATGCTCACAAATGGTTAGCTTCAACCCTAATTTAAATATAGGAAAAACAAATTGGCCAAACGGACAATGAGATTTTGCATAGATAATTTCTTAAAACTAAATGTCATGCGATCAAACTATACTGTAGTCAGACTTTTATTTTAAGGTTGATAGCCAGCTTGGTACAAGCAACACCCTGCGCTATCCAGAAATTCAAAAGAAGAGCCATGGAGAGATTGCGGCATCCACTAAATTAATTTTCACACTTTGTCTCTTGGTACATAACAGGACTTATTATGTAGCAGTTCATTACTTTAGAGAAGGGAGCATAAATGTTGTTAAAGGAAAAACACAAGGGTGGCATGAGAATTTCACCATGCCAGCTATTGTGCTTAGTTGGTTGATGGAAAGAAACTGGTGCTCAACTCGTATGTTTTTATCGAATATGGAAAAGCAAACATCTTTCTATTTATCTGATACAAACATTCCCGTGAACTAAGACGAGATCTTCCCGATCGTTTTAGTACAGGTACCATGTCTATTTCATGACTCGATAAAAGCTCTTTCGAAGCTGTAACGCAAGTAAAGAGTAAACGAAATAAATACAAAGCCAAGCCTCTAATGATCAGCTTCTCAAAATCCTGATCAGTGATTTTCTGCACTGAAAGGTTAAAACATGAAAAACAATCAAGCGAACTATATCGAGCTACATTCAAGTCTTTCGCTTGGAATAAAAAGACGACTACTGGTTGGACTTCGACTAAAAGTTCAAACTCAATAGTCCAAATGGAGGCTATCGGGATTCCCATGGACAAGTTCTTGGCTTGTCAAAGCACACGCTTTCCGTGCAGTGTGGCACGTGCAGTACAGAAATCGATCAAGACCGGTATCTAAATATAGAAAAACAGCACCTGAAAATCGAAACGATTAGTTTATGTTGATGGTTTTTCATCCAAATAAAGGTGCGAACTATCACAGCTCCTGGTAAACAGAAGAGTGCGTTCATACATATTTTATTGAGAAGCAACCTATACAGGATTATTTTTCTTTCCGCTTCTTGGCAAAAGCAAGACTTGGGCAAGAAACGGGCCATACAGGAGCAATATAAGAAATATTTCAAGCAAATTTGTACCTAAGATAATCTAGAAGATTTCAGCTTAAAAAATATACCCAGTTGAATAAACAAGACTTTCAATACTGTGGTTGCTGCAATGAGGTACACCAATCCCCAAATTTAATTGAAATTTCTTTAAAATATGAATGTTTAGGGTCGCTAAAAAACCGAAAAAAAAAACTGATATATAAACATCGAATAAGAAGACGATCCTTTTGCACAAGGGAAATGCCATTGTGACTCATTATTGTAATGCATTTTGCAAAGTCGCTTAACTGATTGCAGGGTTACTAAAGATTTACCTACTTTGAACTCGATCCAAGGCTCAGAAGACAAGGCTCAGTTATATATTAAAGGTTAGCCTTAAATTTCCCTTTCAAGACCTTACCGAATACAACTAGAATTAAGGCCCCAAAAAACAAAGAATATACCTTACCGTACAATGTATTTGCAAAACTTGAAACGCTCTCCGTCGGTTTTTAGCTTGCCAAACTCCTTTATATATGGTCCTCGAAGCTGCTCCACCACAAAATTCTCCCACTCATCCTTCAAATGCAGTGCCATTGTTATTTTTTACGCTTGAAAGTCCCTTATCGACCCTCTAGAATAGAAAAGGACAAATAAATGCTCACTTCTGCCCGAAACGGACAGGAGCGCTGGATGATGAAACTGCCGCAGTAAAATTACTTGCAAAACCACTTGTCAAAGTTCCGTTGGTAAACAAATTCTGATTGGTCGATTGAGATAGGGAGATTTCCATTGACCAATAACAGTGGTTTTTAGATTTTGACGTCTTATTCCCAATCTCCTGACGGTAGGTCACAGGTCAGGCAGCTTTATATAATTATCACACCACTACATCTTCCTTTTAATTTCGTATTTTGACAGCTTGTTTTCTGCGCTTGAATGATCTGTTTGTCAAGGTTGCATCGTGACAGCCGTGTCTCCTAAATCTTTGTAAATGAGATTAAGTGCAATTTTTTTTGCCACTTATGTATTTGCGGTACATTTTTAACGCACGTAGCTCAAATGAAGTGCGTTTCGTCTCGCGTTTGCTACCCGCGGTAAGATGAGAAGAAATCCGCCCCCTAACACACCCCCAAACACTCCCTCAAAACTGACCAATAGCAAACCAAAGCCTGACAAGAGCTTGAATAAATTTCTTGATACAGGCGAATATTGCAAACGATTATTGGTTTTCTTAGTTTTAACAGTAATATCAAGGTTTAAAAATTAAAATATGCTTGCTAGGAATTCAAGAGTCGAGAAGACAATACTCCTTGATTACTAAATAATAATTCTTAGTTGTTCAAATCCAATAGTTTATTCAACCAAGGTCGAGAACTGAAGCCACAACAAACTACCATAACAAACGCAGTGATTAAGTGGGTAGTTTGCATTTTCGAGAGTTCGTTTTAATTTTTGGTCGAAAGCCCCGTTTGAATGGGAAGCTTAG
>OMLO01005692.1_pt1 | contig 10480 bp, 11 predicted proteins | sample 1674811 | NCBI WGS metagenome assembly OMLO01 (sample SAMN06265003, study PRJEB25207) | coral metagenome | isolation source: Coral host | place: Mexico:La Bocana,Puerto Morelos, Mexico | collected 2008-11-13
AAACAAAACCGCGTTCCTCTCCGGACTGCGGCGGCGCATTTGGTTGCACCCAAATTGCATTCAGCGCCACGTCTTCCGATTTGAACACCCACTGCTTGCCACCCCGATTTCGCCACCTGGTGACTTGTTGATTGGATATCAATATTGTTTCCACTATCTGCAACACCATAGCTTTGAAAATGTAAATTGAAACAACTTGGCCTGAGCTGCTTCTCTGCATTGACTCTGAGTTCAAAAACAACCCTGTGGTACACATCGTCGTTAAAAAGCAATTGTGGGCGAGCATACCACCTCAATCATGATTGCGTTGCTACAATTCGTGGTGAAATTTTTGCAGTACAGTAGTTTCAAACAAATGCAAGAAGCAAAACCCTTCCCAAGCAAGTGGTACCTCGCGGTTTCTAATAAAGGTGAGCAGTAGACGCCTGGTTCCCAAAAATCATGTCCTTGGCTGTGAACATAGAGAAGCTATATATCACTGTCAAATGATTCGTTCAAGCATTGCTTACCGAGATGCCTTTGTTGACATCGTTGGATTCGAGCAAAATTCCAGATTGCAAGACTGTTTGCACGGAATACCACCAGGTCCCATGGTAAGCAACGCTCCAGCTTTCGCCGCTTACAACTCTTGGCGTTTTCACATACCTTAGCTATATTTATATATCCTTCTAGTTTCGCCCTCAAACATTGCTCTGGCTTCGGCCAAACAAATCACAAGTACACCTCACAACAAAAAAACGATTTTCTTCTTACTTTCCTTTGTATGATACACCAAGTTTCTTGTAAACCAACCATCCATCGTTAGTGTTTGGAGTTGCCAACACAGTGTCCAAATCACGAGCTTCTAACCACGCTTGGAATTGAGCTTTAAACTCATCGCCTGGCCGCATTTCTACCGCCAGAAGCAAATCTCTTTTTTGTTATACGTTTTGCAAATGTATCAACTAAAAAATCGTCGCCCGCCTGATACATTGGGCTTAGGCGGTATTTGGCAAAACCGCCCCCGTCCAGGTCTGCCAGCTGCCCGCCACTTAGCGACGAGATCTGCTCTAGCTTCTGAAGCTTCGTCCAGCCTGAGACAATTCAAGCATACATACAAGTTTGGAAAGTGTTGTTTCCAGTTGCCATTTCTTTTTTTGTCTGAAATTAGAGCGACCAATGCCAAAAAGTAACGCTTTTGCGAAATCATCCTCCATGGCTTCAAGGGCGCGGTGGAAGGGATGGCTTGGGTGAAGCTAGTCTGGCGTTAAGAGTCTTTGCTCTAACTTTTGCTCCAACCTGCTATGGCTGCAGCAAGGCAAAAACATGGCAGTTGTTTTGCCCACTTGCCCTGGATCCGGTGTCAATTTCATTGCATTCATTGTATACATCCCGTGGTCCTTCTTCTTCTTCATCACGTAGTGTTTCCTCTGGCAACGCCTGCGATCCCATGTTTCTCAATCCACAAATACAGGAATCGAACGAATTGGCTGGCACCTAGGTGTGTGCATTTTCAAGGGCGATAGATCGCATCGGCATGACAGCATATGGCTGGCACCTAGGCATTCCAACTTCAGGAGCCGCGCGCTTTTTACTTTATTCAATTTGCAAAGCTATAGCAGCGACTGCCAATTTGCGATGCTGGCTGGCCAAGAAACATGAAGCGTCAGAACCAAATTAGACATTTGCGCGCGCGTGCCCAGTGCGTTTTTTGAGCTTCAAAAAATGCATGGCTAGATGTTTGCCTGCCCACTCCACGAACGGAGCCGCGCGCAATAATAGCTGTGTGCGTTTTTCAAGGGCGTTAGAACACATCGGTATGAAAGCATATGGCTGGCACCTAGGCATTCCAACTTCGGGAGTCATACGCTTTTGGAACAGGAAATGTCACAGTCAATTGTAGAAAGGTGTGCGTGCCTGCCCCATGCGTTTTTTAAGCTTCACAAAATGCATAGCTAGGTGTTTTCGGTAGTGCTCCATGCAAGGAGCCGCGCGCGACAGTTGGCAAATGCGTTTCTCAAAGACTTTAATGAAACAATTTTGTTGTGTCACCTAGGCATTCCAACTTCAGGAGCCGCGCGCTTTTTACTTTACTTGATTCAAATTCTTCTTTAGCAAAGCTATAGCAGCGACTGCCAATTTGCGATGCTGGCTGGCCAAGAAACAAAAAAACGTCAGCACCAAACTTAGAAACCTGTGCGTGCATGCCCACTGCGTTTTTTGAGCTTCAGAAAATGCATGACTCGATGTTTGCCTGTCTACTCCACGAACGGAGCCGCGCGCAATGGTAGCTGTGTGCGTTTTTCAAAGGCGTTAGAACGCACCGGTATGAAAGCATACAAATGGCTGGCACCTAGGCATTCCAACTTCAGGAGCCGTGTGCTTTTCACTTTATTCAAATTCTTCTTTAGCAAAGCTATAGCAGCGACTGCCAATTTGCGATGCTGCCTGGCCAAGAAACAAAAAAACGTCAGAACCAAACTTAGAAATCCGTGCGTGCATGCCCAGTGCGTTTTTTGAGCTTCAGAAAATGCATGACTCGATGTTTGCTGAATGTTTTCTTGTATTGTCCTCGCAGGGAGCCGCGCGCTATCTAGCCGCATTCGTATTCACGAGAGTTGTCATGTGCGTTTTTCAAGGCCGTAAAAACGCATCGGTATGAAACCATTGGTTGTCACCCAGCCATCTGTACCTCCGGAGCCGCGCGTTTTTTGATTTGAGATGTATTAGCAATAGCATGGTACGGAACGGTACTTCGCTGCGTTAGTTTGCCAAAGACAGTGAAAAATTAGAGTCAATCGTTGAAAGCTGGCTGCGTATATTGATGCGTTTCTTACGCCTCAAAAAATGCATGGCTGAATGTTTTCTTGTATTGTCCTGGCAGGGAGCCGCGCGCTATCTAGCCGCATTCGTATTCAAAAACGCATCGGTATGAAACCATTGGTTGTCACCCAGCCATCTGTACTTCCGGAGCCGCGCGTTTTTTTGATTTGAGATGTACTAGTAATAGCATGGTACGGAACTGTACTTCGCTGCGTTAGTTTGCCAAAGACAGTGAAAAATCACGGTCAATCGTTGAAAGCTGGCTGCGTATATTGATGCGTTTCTTACGCCTCAAAAAATGCATGGCTGAATGTTTTCATGTATTGTCCTGGCAGGGAGCCGCGCGCTATCTAGCCGCATTCATATGCAAGAGAGTTGTTATGTGCGTTTTGTATGGCCATTACAACGCATTGGCCGCATCGGAGTGAAACCATGTAGCTTCCACCGAGCCATCTGTACTTTAGGAGCCGCGCGCTTGCCTATGCAAGGCTGTACTTACTGGTCATAATCCGCACTGATTTGGCAAAGAAAATGAAAATTCAGAGTCAAGTGTTGAAAGCTGTCAGCTTCTCTTCAATGCGGCTACATGTATTCTTGTACAATCCACGCAAGGAGCCGCGCGCTATCTAGCTCCATCCGTGGTTGCTTTTCTATTTTTTGTTTTTTTCCGTAGCTTCCTCCCCTCCCTCCTTCCTATGCCACATACTGTCTGTATCCTATGAAACAAGTCGAGTGAATGAATTCATTTGTATTTCCAATCAACAGCATCAATCCCAACAAACAACGTCAATGTCAGCTGTCCTTTTTTTCATTGAGCTGCCACGGCTTTCAGTTTATCCACTGCAAACAAAACAAGACCAGTGTCATGGATCTTCCTCCTTTTAGGAGGAGGCAAGTCAGCTGCCAAGCAGAGCTCGTCCATGTTCAACCTGGCCAATTGCCTGCTATAATTTCTTGGACAACCTTTGGCCCACCACAACGTATCTTTTGCATCAAATTTATGGTCCATCAAAGCTTTTCGAATTTTGGCATTAGGATTCGTGTGCCCTGCCGTCTTGCAAAAATCGTTCAGTGTTTTAAAATACCGGCCCTTGAACTGCAGAGTTACGCCGGACAATTCTGAAGCCACCGGGGTCGTCTTTGCATTTTTTAAAATGATTTGACTCTTCATTCCTTGGATCGCTGCTGCTGGTAATGTCAAACCAACACTTTTCTCAAGACACAAAACCCGTCCAGACACCACAAATATATTCTCGAAGCTACAAAAGAGCTCTCGATATCCACCAATGCTTTTATATGTCACAGGGACATGGTTCGTATGTTCTTCACAGAGCTGTTTACGTTTCTCGCAAGCCGCTCCTTCGTATAATTGTCCAGTTGATTCCACCCATACTGGCAAATGAGAAGCTAAATGGCTCTTAAACCATCTTGCATTCTTTTGCGCCAAATTCTCCAAAATTTCAGGATATTTTGATTGCGCAAACTTTGGTTCGTAACTGTACAAGGCAAAATTGGTCCAGTCGACCTCGCGGCCACATAACCAGTCTAACACTGGAACCGCGCCATGCCCGACCTCAAAGGAGCGTGTTTCCTCGTAGAGGCGATCGTCGTACAAACCCAGCAAACGTCGAGTCAGCAAGCTAGCAAATGGCGGAATTCGAGCTGTTGTTTTCAGCACAGAAGCAGTATGCTCCGGACTTGGCCCAGGCGATGTATAAAATTCTTGCCAAACTTCGGCACCGACCATCCTTCGCCAGTGTTTCAGAAAGCGTATCAGACCATCAATCCAGTTTTCAGTCAGCACCAACGCTTGCAGAGATTGCTGTGTGTTGTAAGCTTTCTTCGTAAAATTGACACCCCGCCATTTGTCCCGAATCATTTGTTCGTCAAAATCTTCAAAAATTTCGGTCAAAAATGGTATTCCGCCTGCCAGTTCCAAATTTTTCCAATTCGTAAAACCGTAGGTCAAACTCACAAGCAGAAACAGCATCAACTCTGGCTGGTCCCTGTGCTGATGCAAAATGAAGACAGCCGCGCAGAGACTCGTCCTATCCAGAAGCCAGTGGCACTGTGTCCTCCGCCGCTTCATCATAAGGTCAGTTCCTTCATGCCCGGCTAAACGACTTTCTAATTCCACGGCCATTTTCAATATGAACGATCGAAACACGTTTAAACGTGATGCGTGCAGGCTAAACTCCATGGTCACCACAGCCGGATGCTCGGCACAAGCGGAAAGAACCAATTGCTCAGTAAGTTCTTGTGTATAAAAGTTCTATGACCCTCGTTACATTTGTGTTTTGCCGCATATATAGCCAGTTTCTCTTGTAATCAGATCAGTCTTTTCCAATCTTGTTTCCGATTGTATCATTATGTATGCCAATTTTGCAACAAAAGTTTCAAAATACAATTTAAGCATTTGACCACGCACGGACTTGGTTACCTCCGAGCAAAACACTGTTTCAAAGAAAGAGACTAATTTTGGACATGTCTCTCTCATACACAAACTATGTCAGCTCTGCTACACAGAACCACCAATCCCAGCAAAGATGTCTCTATTTAATACGCATATCGACAGAGGTAGGTATCAAACCGAGACTCCGTTCTGTGGCAAAGTTGGCAAAATACAAGCAAATCACAGCATAAAGCCCTGCCTCTACTTTCCGCACAGCCGTGACCAACTCCTGTCATAGTTTTCATATCCACAAACTGGCAGCAAAAGACTTTTGTTAAGCGCATCTTCCAACATTCCGTTGCCACTGTTTGATAGTTTATTGCTTTTTCGCTGTCTTTTCGTTTGTCGCTTTTTCATAGCTGCCTGGTCCTTTCTGGTTTTGTTTTGTGGCTTCCTCCCCCCCTCCCTCTGCCACATCCTTGATTCAAACATTCATTCACAAGTATGTTATTTCACAACATATTTGGTAGCAGTGACTGCCATTCAGCTGTCCAGCTTTCTTTCTGTTCGTTTTTTTTCCAGAAGTGTACCACTTCCTGTCATGGGTCTCATGTAGAAGAACCATTTTCACAAGTACAAGGATTGTGTCACTTGTTCCTTTCAAATCGGTGGCTCCCTCCCTCCCTCTGCCACGGCCTTGATTCAAATATAATTTGCAAATCGCAAGTATAACTGGTGTCCATGCTGGCGGTCGTGTTCTTTCTGGGTGTAAAAAGCATATGATCCGTTGTATCAAAGGACCAGGCTTGATATCACGGAATGCAATGACCTTTGTTCAAAAATTTGCCAGGTCCTTCCATCCAATGATACCAATCCTAAATGGAACCTTGCCCTGCGCCTGCTTTTGCCAAACCTGATCCAGAAGATTAGCTCAAATAAAAATGCACAACTCATACACACACACTCATTTCCAAGCATTTAAGCAAGACCCATCAAGCAAAGAAACACTCCAATGCATTGCATTCATTGTCTCACATTCAACGCTGCACGCTTTTCACATCCTTTGTTTTCACTAGGTCCAAGCACTGATGCCAATTGCCCTGCCGCGGGACACATGGGCGACAGAGCGAATGAAATCCAGGCATCACTATACAATCATCGAAATTCAGCGTCAGCGTCATCTTCCAGCACAGGAGGCTGGAGACCAAATCCTTCATCCTCCGCCACTCTGTCAAAATTCGCAAGCCCAAGCCACTTCCGGCAAGCTTGGCGCAGCGCAGCAGCATCGCCACCAGGCAGTTCAGTCTCGCAAACTCTTGCCTGATGACCCGATTTCAATCTCATGTTGGAGCGTTCCTGCAGCACCTCCTCCAATGCATCAGCAAGTTCTGGCGGGCAATGTTCGAAACCATTGACCTTATCCATGATGGCGCAATTGCTGCGGGTGTCAGAATCCACCACCCGCCTGGCCCGAGAGAAATAGCGGCCACCAATCAACAAACCTCCAACTCGAGGAACTCGGGACCAAAAATCATCCAAAGTATCATCAGAAGAGTCCCTTGACGAAGCCCCATGGTCATTTGAATGCTCCAAGACATAGAAACGAAGCTTCTGCGAAACTTCTTTGAAAGAGAACCTACGCCGCTTCTTCGTTGACTTACCAGGTGCACCTGGTTTTGTACTGGTTTGAGTTCCCGAATTGGTCTGCGCTTCTGGCACCTCGCCGTCTACCGGCACATGTAAATCCAGATTGTCAACATCGGGCCCCATGCAAACGCAAGGCGGTGCAGAGACAGCAGGGTGGCAATTCTGGTCAAAGCCGCCACCCCCCGGCAAAACATCTGCGCTGGCGCCACCATCAACAACATGTCCAACATCACTTTGATCGACATTTGCTGCTGCAGCATTTCGCTTCATTCGTCGAGCTTGACCTCTTGCCTCATTGAAGGCCTTCCAACGATTGTTGTTTGGCCAGTTGCTTTTGCCGGATCGACGGTTCTGTTTTCCTGCCATGACAAAAGGAACCGATTTCTGTTGCTTCTTTGCTTGAGAAAACAAAACAGAGGCAGAGCACAAATAAGTGTATGGGTCAAAGAGTAGCAGCCACTAGACGCAAGTTTGCAATTTCCAATGCATTTCTCAGGCTTGATGACTTCACAGATGAACAGAACGCAAGGCAGCTGGCAGTTGTGCAAGTTTCTTTTTCTACAACCCATCTCGATGGCTCGTACAAAATCCGCATTCAGTGGAGCATCCAATGCTAACGTCAGACAAATCACCCCAGAGATCTGCCTCGTTTACAAATCGTAATCATCTGCGAACTCTTTATCGAGTCTACAAACCTGGCTCCGTTGAGACTATGTCCATCAACCCAGATGCGTTCACAAAACAGTCATCCTGACACTGATCCAGCTTTTTCAAAGCATGAAAATCCACCGCCTCAACAGTTTTGCCCTTCCTGTGCTGGGCCAAGACGTTGAGACGAGAAAACACTGTGGCGCAATGAGATTCCGCAACCCGTTGCAAAAGTTTCATTGCAGGCAAACTAATGCGAAAGCAAATCGTCTCAGAATCATCTCTTTGAAGCGCCCGCCGTTCTTCGGTGACATTGTCCAACGCTAGGTTGCACAGCCTGCATGCCACGCGCGATGTTCGCTGATTTATGAAATCATGCAACAAAACAAAATGACAGCATCATGGCAACTCAAAGTCCAAGCCTTCGGAAATTCAAATCCGGAATGCATTGTAGATCCAAATTTTGCTGCAGAAACTGTATTTCAAATGCAGCATCGCGCTTCTGTCCACCATACTTTCCACTGGCCTTTACCACTGTGTTGGAGCCTTTTTTGGGGCGTCCACGCCTTTTTTGGCCCACGGTGTTTAGATCGGCTGATGTCTCTCCCTCTTGCTCTACATGAGGCTGGCACAAGAATCGGGCCAGCAAGATCTGCACAGCAAGTGTTGCCACCTTGCCCTGCAACATAGAAGGCAATAGCTTCTCTGGGAACATGGCGGGAGCAAGTGTTTCTGAACTACCGGATCTGGCTCAGTGATGTCCACCAAATTGCTAATACGATCAAGAGCCACGAAAAGCAGCCAGGCTACAGTCTCAATATGATAAATGTCATCTAACCTCTATCCAGTTGATTGAATACACCCAGACAACTTGGATGCGAAGACATCACACAAAGACCTGACACCGCTATTAACTCCGACCAATCAGAACATGTGATTTCGTACTGCATTGCAAGCATCCACGGAAAAAAGTCCGTTATTCCAGTTTGCTTCTCAAGAACAACTGACAGTTCAGGCAAGAACAACTGACAGCTCAAGCAGCAAGCGCAGGCAAACCGTTTTTTTTGAATGGAGGAATTTATTTCGAAGTTATCCTCCGAACCGTCACTATGCATACCTCCCAGCTACTCATGAATACACTGACTTGGCCGACGCACATTCTTTCTTTTTGTGTCTTCCGATCTCGCCCAGTGGCTGTCCAGAGAAAGCCAATTTTCCCACATGAGCTGATGTGTCTTTATCAGGCGCTATCAAAAACAGGATCACACAACAAGGCTTTTTTCTTATTTGATTCCTGGAATTTTATCACAGCGGTTTTGTTACCAATTTGGTGATACCAAAATGATAGCCTTGGAAGCATGTATATGCTTTTACATGTGGCCCTTGCCAAAAACATCTCTGCTATACGCAGGTGGTGGAACTCAAGCATCTCCAGCATCCAAAGTCTTTGTTACTTTCAATCGCTTAGCCGATCTCGCTGTGGCCAACAAACTCTTCACAATATCTGGATCGAAGGCATCCTTTGCACCATTCATCCTCAAGAGTTTCTATTCTGCTGCAATTGCGCCTTATCAAAAAATGCGCACAATAATCGGCCTTGGCAAGGATCTGGGAGCGTGGGACAACCATTGCAAAAAAATGGGGGGACACAAAATTCACACAAGTTGAGGCTTAAAGAGGCTGAAGGTAGATTCAATGAACGAAGTCATACATGTGGTCAAATGATGAAAGGTGATATACAACAAGATTGCAAGCATTATCCCCACTCTTCAATTTTCACCCCCACAGCGCCTGCATTTTGCAAGCATATCCCCCAAAATCTTGACTCTACCCTATTGCAAGGGGAGCATCAAACTTCAAAACATCCAAACATCAAAAATGGGAGAGGAAGAGCACGCACGCAAGCAGGAGAATACGCGAAGCCCCCCAAATCCCGTCCCTCCCCATGCGCACATGCACGCAGGAGAACACGCAGCGCACTTTCGCACTTTTTTTTCCAACCCATAGTGCTCACACTATGCCCGTCCCAATGTGGGATCAAGATTCCAAAAACCAAAAAGGTCTTGCGGCACCTGTCCAGTTAACTCAGTTTTTGCCAGAAGCAAGCATCAGGAAAAGAAGACGCACCTTCGGAGCCAAAGCAATCCGTCGCTGCCCGGTCTCCCATCTCTCACCTGAAGGAACAAAGGAAGAGAAAGAGAGAAAGAAGAAGAAAGAGAAAACGCAGGCGCGCACTTGCCGCTTCCAATATTCAACAACTGGTGGCGGGTTATGTGGCCACATCTTCCTCCACAGCTCCAGTTCGTAGATGTCCTGCACAAACCCAAACACCAACATCTTTCGCGCAACCCCAGTCCCAAACCCGCTCCTGCCAGTACGGCCCTTCATTCCAGCACCGCCACTCCGCAAGCTGGTCGTGTAGCCACCACCCTTCTGCCACAGGAGAAAGTTCAAATCCATCTCCAGCCCAAACCTCCTCCCAGACCCTCATCTCTTCCATGCTCACACCATCCGTCGACGCTCGTGAACGGCTGCAAGTCTGGGCTACACGCCGACCGCAGTAGTCACATTGAACTTGTCCTCCCGGATCTTCATACCTAAGCGGTCATAAGTCACCTCCAGCAAAATGGGCGCAAAAAGCACACGATAGCTAGAAAGCGAAAGATCAGAGATCAAAGAACTCTTGAGCCAAAATGGCTACGGCAATAGTTTTATTATAAAGGACAAAGTATATAATATGTTTCATGTTTTTATATCTATAAACATTGAGAGAACAAATAATCCAATAACAATCTTTAACTAAAATTTGACGTGTTATTTAAAGATATCTAAAACCTTGGTGGTCACTGGCATATTGAGAGGGGAACCCACCCAAAAGGAGCGCGGAAATCATGGATGTCTCGGGGGTGTCGAAAGACCGAGGATGCAGGTGACCACCAGTCAAATCACATTTGATGTGCTGGGCCCTTTCTCTTACCACTTTAAGTAGGT
>OMLO01005693.1_pt1 | contig 10479 bp, 9 predicted proteins | sample 1674811 | NCBI WGS metagenome assembly OMLO01 (sample SAMN06265003, study PRJEB25207) | coral metagenome | isolation source: Coral host | place: Mexico:La Bocana,Puerto Morelos, Mexico | collected 2008-11-13
TTGTTGTTGTTGTTGTTGTTGTTGTTGTTGTTGTTGTTGTTGTTGTTGTTGTCGTTGTTGTTGTTGTTGTTGTTGTTATTGTTGTTACTGGTTGTTCGCTGCTTGTTGCGACTTGCTCGTTGATTGTCGCGGGCTGCTTCTTGTTTGTTGCCTATTATATGGTTTTGGTCTTGTAGCAACTTGTTTGTGGTTTTGTTACGTGTTTCTGTGCGTGCGCTCGGGTTTTGAATCTGGTGGTTGTTTGTCGTCATCGTCAGCCGCGTCATCGTCGTCAGCATCAGTGTTGTTGGTGTTGTTGTTGTTGCTGCTGTGGCTGTTGCTGTTGTGGCCGGTTGCTCGCTGCTTGTTGCTACTTGATGCGGTTTTTTGGTTATGTTGCGGTTGTCGCTGGCGTTGTTCATCGTTAGGACACGGTTTTGTTTGTTGCAAAAGTTTAGCACTTTTTTGACATGCAAGCAGTTAGCACCAGCGCTGTTGCAGTTTGCATTTGCAAGCACTTGAGTGACAATAGCACCTGTGAACTTTTTGAATGTGCTGACAGGAGATGTGTTATATCAGGGGAATGATATATATATATATATATATCTTACTATATATCTTACATTGTTAGGTTCATGACTTGCAGGTCTTTTCTGACTGCAAGGAGTCCTTTTTATGTTTGCATCACCAACTTTATGAACAGCGGCTAAGTTGCGGTGTGTCTTTTCTGACCACAGGTGTCCTTCGTTCCATTCTTTGCAGTCCTTCGTTGCCGCGCACCAAGCACTGTTTGCAGATAAACTGTGTCTTTTCTGACCAGTTGGAGATTGCGCTAGTAGTCGCAGTAGGTGAGCATGATTATTTCGAATGAACTCTTTTTTCAGCCTGAACATATGGTATTTTTCAATTTTTTGATCGGGGTTAAATGTGTGTTTTGCATTCAGGAGATCAGGATGGGTGTTTTCTACACGAAATGTTGAATATGTGTGTTTTGCATTTAGAATATGCAACTTGAAAAGTAATCTGTTGATCTGTTTTCGATGGAAATACTATAAGAAATGACTAGTTTTTTTGGTGACAATGCAAACTCATTCTGATATGCCTGTAGGTGAGCACCTTACGTGTCTTTACTGATCGTAAATGTGCACAACCTGTGTGAAGTTTCACCCTTACATCTTATGTATCTTTTCTGATCGTAAGTGTTCAGACTCTGCGTGATCGTAAGTGTTGCATTCGGTGCCATACATGCCTTTTTGCATGTGTTGTTGCATCCGCCACCATCAGAACTGGCAGGTGCCGCAAAATGCTGTATGTGTTTTGCATTCAGGAGATCAGGATGGGTGTTTTGAAAGCTTTAGAATATGCAACTCGAAAAGTAATCTGTTGATCTGTTTTTGATGGAAATAATATAAGAAATGACTCGTTTTTTGGTGTTATTGCACACTCATTCTGATATGCCTGTAGGTCAGCACCTTACGTGTCTTCTTTGATCGTAAGTGTGCACACCCTGTGTGATGTTTCACCCTTACATCTTTATATCTTTTCTGATCGTAAGTGTTCACACTCTGCGTGATCGTAAGTATTGCATTCGGCGCCATACATGCCTTCTTGCATGTGTCGTTGCATCAGCCACCATCAGAACTGGCAGGTGCCGCAAAATGCTGTAATGAACACAAGTGTTTCAGAACAATCTATGGTCACATTTGGACATTTTCCTACATGAGTCGGTCCCACACGGGAGATGTGATGATAATGCTCACAGGCTGCCTTACAGGCTTACACCTTACGTGTCTTTTCTGATCGTGAGTTTTCACAGCCTGTGTGATGTTTCATCTTTGCAAAAGGATCAGTGACAAGACCGCAAGCTCGAACAAACTACAGCAGGAAACCACTGCATATTTTGGTGCATACGAGTGATACTACGTGTGAGTAAAAGCTCCTTTGAGTAGATGTGGGCGAGAACTGAGCTGCTCTTTCACAGCACCAAGGGTGCAGTCGTGCTGCCACAATTCCAAAATGCTTTCGTGTCAGCTATGAATTTGCGCTCAAATGTGCATTGCCGCATTTGGCTCTTTCTTGTGGCAGGATTGTATGTGACCGTAGAAATGCTTGAATGTGACCGTAGATTGTTCCGCCTTTCCTCTGTGTTTTGCATTCAGGATATCAGGATGAGTCTTTTGAAAGCTTTTAAATATGGAAGTCGATGGATAAAATGTGGATCTGTTTTCGATGGACGAAATGTGAGAAATGACTAGTTTTCTTGTTTTTACTTCACACTCATTCTGATATGCCTGTAGGTGAGCAGCTTGTGTGTTTTTTCTGATCGCAAGTTTTCACAGCTAGGGAATCGGGATGATAATCGGGATTTCATCATTTTGGTAGAGTAAGCTTTCTATGTCAGAAAAGAATAGCAAAGCAAGTTTCAAGAGAGAGTTCGTTGTTGTAATTTCACAATCATCCTGATTTGCAGAAAATCGAGTTTCACCCATACACTTTCGTCATGGTGCAATTTTGACACTAAAGGCGTTCATTTCCGCACGCAGCAGCGGACGTATGTCTTTTTGACGAGTTGGTTGTTGTTGTGTGACTATAGCAATCTGATTACGTCATGAATTAACATATTTATTTTCAAAATATAAACTGATTGTTCCATTGGATGTTGTTTGTTGGTTTTGTTTGAACATCTTTTCTGATTGCACCAAGTAGTGACATTGGCAGAAGATCGGGGTGATCATATTGCAACTGTTAGAGTCACAACGCAATTTGTCTAGTCGATCGAAGAACATGAAATCCATATATATATATATATACTTAGATATGCATAAATTGAGAAAGTTAGGTGTTGTCATTGTAAAATCACCCTGATTTGCGCAACTTGTTGCGTCACTTTGTACGGCAGGCGCACTTGTTTGTGATTTCTCGGATGTGTCTCATATGGTACAGTTGTTGTTTGTTTCAAGTCACTGCCGGCGCAATGTCTTTTCAGACGCGTCGGTGGCGTCGACGTGGGATTAGTTCATGAGTTGATATGCAGATTGACATAGTATGTCACATTCCCTCTGGTTTTGTTAGAACATATTTTGTGATTCGCGCCATATGAGACATTAGTTTTAGCGGCACGGAATTCGGTTGATCTTGTTGGAAATGTTGAATTGTTAGATTCACATTCAGTTGCAACAACACGTGCTCAAAGAAGATGAAGTGTTCTACTTTTGTGTTGTCATTTTAAAATCTTCTTTCAAGATCATCCTTAATTATGTAACATGTGTCATAAGGTGCAATATTTGTTCACTTAGACATGCTGCAGTCGACGATGTCTTTTCTGACGAGTCGGTTGCAGTTGTGATTAGTACATAAATGGGTAATAACGTTGTCATACTTTGTTTGTTGCTGATTGCACCATATGACACATTTGTTTGATCTGCTGGACTTGTTGCGTCTTTTTGTACAGCAGGCGCACTTGTGCAGCCGTGTCAAAAAAGCGAGGCAGCAGCTTGTTGGAAGCCAAGGGGTCTGGGCCATGATGGTAACATCCTTCAACAGGTAAGAAATGGTGACTAGATATATCTGCGTGATGTGTTTGAATCATTATGGATTCCCAATGAAATTGAAAATACTTTTTAGTATGGTTCACGAATGAAGGGTTTGGAGGGATCGTCAATCAACATGTGTAAAACAGGACTACGAATAGTTTTTTGAAAAAGTAAGGACCCCCAACGGAATGAACAATACTTTTCACGATGGTTCGTCTATCAACGTCATTCGGATGGTTGAGACTGTTCATCCATGTCTGCTTGCATCCTGTTTTCGGTTCAAAGTTATGATGTGTTATTTGTTATTAAAATATATAAGATAAAGACTCTTACAACGATATTCAATGAATTCATATAAGCGGATTCAGACAGTTTTCTTTGTATAACAAGAACGGAACGCAATAGCACTGCAAATTCCCATTAGTTCTTCAACGCTATTTGTTGTTGCCTCAACTCAGACAGGAGTGGCTTTTCTGCCGTCTTGTCGCCCTGAATTCAGGAGTGGCTTTTCTGCCTTCTTGTTGCCGTTGAAGCCATGGCCTCCTTCGCCAGCATTTTTCCCAGTAAATCCGCTTCAGGCATGTCTTTTCTGACTGCTTCGAAAAGTCAAGGCAAGGATGCATCGGCAGGAGACAAGAAAGCTGTGGCGGTGCAGCCGCACGAGCTCACTAACGCGATGCGTCTACCTGATAAAAGACGTCTGCTTGGTCGAGTGGTTCGGGTTGACCAAACAGACACTGTGTTTACTTGCTACTTAGTCTGCGGTCCCACGCGCAAACAGGTAATTCAAGTTGAAGCGTGGCGGGAACTGAAACAGCCAGCAATGGAGAAGCTGCAAGAGGGTATGCTAGTAAGCTTGACGAACGTTGCGCTGTCGATGCGCAGAGCTGATAAGATGAAATACAGTTACTCTGGGGTGCAAATCCTTGTGCGTTTTGACAATAAATTGGAAGTACATTGTGCAGACGATGAGACGCAGAGACCTGTCAATGGATTTCCCGAGCTGCAGGTGGGCACATTATGTGAAGATATACCTTTCACACCATTTTCAGTCGCAGCATGTTTGCGGGAAGGCATTGTCCGAATCAAAGGAGTCGTGATGGAAATGCATACTTCGACCGGCAAAAGCGCAACAGATTTTGGAAAAGCAGTTTTGGAAGAGTTTGGTGAAGATGGCATCAGACTGCACGCAGAATTGGTTGGATTTGGCGAATTTGCTACGTGGATGTCGGACCTTGAAAAAGGTGAGACCTACGAATTTATGGGAATTGCCATTCTAGCAGCAAATGACAAGAATGGATTTTCGTTCAAATGGCAGAAAGGTGCAAGTAAAACTAAAATCAAAGTGGAAAACAACGCAAACGTTGTGACACGCACCGGCGAAATTAAGAAGCTGTCAAATTGGGCTCCCGGCAGTGGAGGCCAGTCTGCAACGCGACCGATATTGGTAACAGCAGCAACATTAGAAAGCATTGTGCCCAGCAATGGAGCTCATAAGTTTGACAATGATGTTTCATGGGAAATCCCTTGGATTACTTTGACTGATATCAGCCGCCGCAACCATGATGAGTGGCACTACGTAGGTTGCTCGGAATGTTTTAAAAGCGTGTGCACACAGAATCATGGTTCCTCGAGGAATTGTTACGCAGTAGACATTCAATTTGTTGATCACACCAGCTTATTGGAAGCCAAGCTTTTTACCAGTGCGGCAGACGATCTCTTCGCAGCAGGAGGAGTGGATCAACCTGGCGGTTTGAAACCAGAGGATCAATTGCAAATGTTGCAAACATTGAGAGATATGAATTTTTCCATTCGTTTGTCTATTCGAGAGGACGAAGCGTATGGAAATCGACCTGCTCGAAATAGCCTACAAGTGGTGTGTATTCGAAAGCAGGATGCTGCCTGGACTGGAACAGCCAAACCTTTGTTACGCATGCCATGCGCTTTTCAGAAATGCGTCGGGTTACCAGCTGTCTTTGTAAAAGAGGTTCAGGTTGATGCTGCGGATCAAGTCCAATTACCAGACAACATTTTCGTAGATACGGTGGAATTGCTGGCGCGAATCGGAGAAGAGAAGCCACAAAATCATCAGCAGGAAGATGAAGCAGGCTTGCGGTTGACCGTGAAAGCTTTTGATCATGAGGACAAAGATAGTTCATTGTCTATTTTGCTGATGTGGGTGGTTTCCATTGAGGCATTGCTGGATCTGGCGCGGGAGCTCTTGGCTAACACGGTTTTGCGGATTATCGCGCGACCGGTTGTGGTCACAGGAAAAATCATTGCCTGGCAAGTGCTGCATCACTCATCGAACGTCGATACCACAGCTTGGCTCGAACGACTTCAATGGCAGAGAGCGGACATGGACCAAAAAGGAAGCAAGAAGCGACCAATGCTGGAGGCTTTCTCCGAAAAGACACCGAATAGTAAAGTCAAGCTGTTGAAGGACACGTTAGAGTCGCCAAGCTACACTGCGCCATGATCAAACATTAACTTTGACTGTCAACTGTGTCTTTTCTGGCCTGTTGTATGTCATCCTTTCGATTGTGTCTTTTCTGATCGGTCGATCGGTTATATTTATGGTATCTGTTTATTCAAAGTTGCTGGTCATTGAAATGCAATGAAATCTGCGTGCAGTCTGACACCATTTGAAACAACGTGCTGCGAGACAATTGTGTCTTTTCTGACCAGTTGTCCCACACTAACGTTCCTGTACAACGACTGTGTCTTTTCTGACCGGTCGTTTGCTCGGTCAATGCGTGTAGAGTCTTCGCTGTCATTGTTTCACCCAGCAGTGTTTCGACGATACTGTCTTTTTGGTGCAATGTTTCCTCTTTTGGACGTGCTGCGGTCGACAATGTCTTTTCTGACGAGTCGGTTGTAGTTACATTTAGTTTGTAAATTATGATATTATGTTTCTTCCAGAGTTTTTGGTTTTGTGAATGCACCATGCAGTGACAGTTCAGTGACGCGCAGGGCTTTGTTGCGTCTCTTTGTACAGCAGGAGCATTCGTTCGTATCTTCTGTGGGTAGTAGCTTCTTTGAATCTTTTCTGACCGGAAGTTTCAAATCACAGAAGATGATAATGTTTTTTTGGTGCAATGTTTCTTCTTTTCGACGTGCTGCGGTCGACGATGTCTTTTCTGACGCGTCGGTTGTAGTTACGATGAGTTTGTGAATTATCATACTATGTTTATTCCAGAGTTTTTGGTTTTGTGATTGCACCATACAGTGACGGTTCACTGACGCGCAGGGCCATGTTGCGTCCATTTGTACAGCAGGAGCACTCGTTCGTATCTTCTGTGGCTAGTAGCTTCTTTGTGTCTTTTCTGACCGGAAGTTTCAAATCGCAGAGGATGACTGCGGTACACTTTGTACAGTTGTCCGAAAAAAAGCAAGGCTGCAGAGTCTCCGAACTAGGAATCCAAGGGTTTTGATTCATGGTTGGTTAACTTAATAAATCGACACTTTTTAGTTGAATAATTTTGACACGAAAGATTTGCCATGGTTTGGTTGTCAAGGATTCTTTAGAATTGCATCATAGAACTTATACATAGCATCCAGGGAGAGGAATAATAGTAGATTGGTGTTGAAACATATGACAAGAACTTGTCATTACAAGTGTTCCACGAACAGGTTACCAGAAGAAATCATGTTACTCGCTCGCACGTTTTCGGCTCATTTTGTCAACTCACGTACAATGCACTTGCAAAGCACAACACGTAATTAGGTTCAACGAAATTAGTCTTAATATCGAGGAGCAGTTCATATTTTTAGTAAAATATTCTACTCTTTCCATTTGTTCTTACAGGACGGTTTCATGTAAGTTGTAAATCATTCCTTTTTTCGAACTTATTGTTTCGTGTGGCTCTTCTGCCCCCGACTTGTGTGGCTTTTCTGCCCACAACAAGCAATGGTGCCGCCACCTCCGCTGTTATCGGTGCCGCCGCAGGCTTTTGATGCCTATCGGCAGCGTATGCGAGCGCACTTTGGGATCCCAACGGCCTTGGACACAAGCAGGTGCGTAGCATGTCATGCCCCGAGCACCATATCTGAAGCAAGTCGACGGGAACACTTCAAAACAGGATTGTGTGAAGCATGCTGGGATTTGTTAGCAATCGCTGATGCGCCCAGCCGCTTGGCTGCGACGCAGCGATGCTCACGTCTGGCTGGGTTCTCTGCATGTAGTTACATGACTACTTGGATTGCAGTCAACCGTGTTGCGCCGGGAGGTCGTTTGACTTGCGTGGAACCGCTGGCCCGGCATATAATTTCTGTGGCGACAGGCCGCGAAGGGCCACCAAATGTGTGGGTTCCGGGGCAAGGTCCGGAACAGGGTTGACGCTGTCATTTTTCGGAACTTGTCTTCCTTTGTCGACCTGTGTCTTTTCTGACCTGTGTCCGCTTTTTCGTTGCATCCGGCAACATGCTTGTGTTTTGTATGTCTTTTCTGACTACAACTAGGAAAAGATTTTGGTTTGAATTTCGTTGCATCCGCCACCATCCTGGTCTTTTCGTACGTCTTTTCTGACTACAAAAGAAAGGATGAGGTTTCGTATTTTAATTTCGTTGCATCCGCCACCTGCCTTTTCTTTTCGAATGGTTTTTTCCGACTATGAGACGGATGATGCCATTTGGTTGCATTTCGTTGCCGACATTGTGCCGTTTTGTGGCATCACGTGTGTCTCGTGTGTCTTTTCTGATCTCGAGACTCATGTGGTGGTAAAACTGAGTGTCGCCACTGGAACAAAGAAAGCATGCCGCTGCTTCGCGTGGTCAGGGTTGGGTGGGATCGTGTAATGGGTTGGTTGGCATGGTGTTTTTCCCCAAAAAAACAGTTTCGTAGAAGTTAGATAGCGTAAAGGAAAAGGAATAATAGTAAAATTGCGTTGAAACCAAATGACAAGAATTCGTGAGAAGGAGTAGTACATGTGTTCCACGAACATGTTACACATTTCAAATCAGGTTGTTCGCTCGACGCATTTTCGGCTCATGTTGACATATGGACATGCAATCAATGTTAAAGCATGTGTGGTTAAGCGCAATACATGTACAACGCACGTAAAAAGCATCATATGTAATGAGTTTCAAAGACAAAAAAAATATAATAATGACAAATCAACATAGGAACAATACATGTTTACTAAAAACAACCTTTCTTCTTTCGACTTGTTCGTTTTTTGGTTTAATTGTGTGGCTTTTCTGCCCACAATCTTGTGTGGCTTTTCTGCCCACTGTTCGTGCAACGTAGCTTTTCTGCTCGTTGCCGCCATGGCCGCGCAAGAAGATCCTTTTCTGTACATGTGTCGCGCCTTCGGGCAACACCTGACTCCAGATGAACTTCGATATTGGGACTTTGCAATGCATAATTATGAAAATGGACTGTGGAGTCAACAATTGATGGTGATGACTCTGGAAGGTTTTCAGTCGAGACAAGCGGCTTCCGCGCCTTCGACGCCATCAACCACTGCCAGCTCGTGGCCCAACGCGAGGCCGCAAAGCTTTCAGCCACCACCACAGCAGCCGCAAAGCTTTCAGCAGTCACCGCAGCAGCAGCCGTTCGTGGACCTTTTTTCGCCAGGGACGTGGCCGAAGCTTTCGCAGCAGCAGCAGCAGCAGCCACCCAAAGGATATCCCAAAGGAAACAAAATGGGACCCCAGCAGCAGCATCAACCGAACCAGAAGGGGCAGAAAGGAGATGGTATGGCTTTTCTGCCTACCAAAGGAGATCCAAAAGGAAAAGGAAAGGACAAAAACAAGTTTCGTTTTCCAGTGCGTGAAATTAGTCGCCACGGATAGAGCGGACTCAGTGAGGAGATTAAAGCGGTTTATGGATGAGTATGAAGCTTATGTCTTCAGACCTCGGGAAGACGTGCCACGGCAATTTGAAACAGTTTACGAGTCCCTGGGGGAAAGCGGGCCGCAAATGTATAAAAATTTAAGGCACCATTTAAAGGGCGAGGCAGGTCTGAAGATTACTGGCCGTTTGTTACAGTTTATAGCTGAAAGAAGTCACTGGAAAGTTGACAAGATGAACCACATCGAAAGAAATAGGAAAGTCAAAAGAGAAAAGGATGCGCAGTCATCCAGAATGTCCGTTGCGAGTGGTTTCACGGGCATGAGCACGCAGACAGCAGCGTGAAGCATTGACAATTGACTGTGTCTTTTCTGATCAGTCGAAAGTGGTCGCATTACGCACCAACAAAAACTGTGTCTTTTCTGACCGTTTTTTTGTTTTTGCAGTTTCACTTTTAATGTCGGTTCTTGCGATGGTGCAATCATGGCGAAAGCAGGCACAGAAAACAAAAAACAATTGTATGTAGCAGTTTTGATTTCTTGTTTTGTGTTACATTTCGTCATGATTGCGCCACGCACCAAGGGCTCTTCGCAGATGAACTGTGTCTTTTCTGACCAGGAGTTTGCAGTTTCACCTTCCATGTTCACGTAGTCAAGCGGCATGGTGCAATCATTAATTTTTTGATGGTAACGAAGAATCATTGTATGTAGCAATCATTGTTTTGTTTTTCAACGTCGTAACGATTGCACCATGCACCACGCACTCTTCTCAGGACGGTGTCTTTTCTGACCGCTGGTTTGCAGTTTCACCCTTTATGTTCACGCAGTGCAATCATTTTGTTTTTTGAGAAAACACCAAAAATAATTGTTTGTAAGAATTTTTGTTGTTTCACATTTCTTAATGATTGCACCGCGAACCAACCAGACAGTGTCTTTTCTGACCTGTGGATTTCTGTTTCACTTTTCACAAAACAACTGTGTCTCTTCTGACCAGTTGTCTGCATTTTTGTTTAGCAGTTGAAAAAAGAAGGTGCGCTGCAGTGTCTTGTCTGGGTTTAGCATGGAGTCTGTGAAATCGTAGAGTTCGTTGTTGTTGTTGTTGTTGTTGTTGTTGTTGTTGTTGTTGTTGTTGTTGTTGTTGTTGCTCTTCTTGTTGTTGTTGTTGTTGTTGTTG
>OMLO01005694.1_pt1 | contig 10478 bp, 8 predicted proteins | sample 1674811 | NCBI WGS metagenome assembly OMLO01 (sample SAMN06265003, study PRJEB25207) | coral metagenome | isolation source: Coral host | place: Mexico:La Bocana,Puerto Morelos, Mexico | collected 2008-11-13
GCCTCTGGCTCGGGAGACTTGGGCAACCACTCCCCGTGCTTTTGACGTAAAATAAATTACCTTACCTTACCTTACCTGATACAGGAGCTTGTACTGGTGGATCCCAGTCTAAGTTGACGTGGAAAGGGTGAAGTCCTTTCGGGAGTCCTTTTTCCTCCCTGTAGAAGATACATTGTAGGTGCATACGTCTAGCATTTTCCACTCCGCGTTTTCCACACTCCACATTTTCCACACTCCGCACTCTGCACTCCTCCTTTTTCACCTAACATGATGGTAAGTATACGGTTAAAACAACAAATTAAGTTTCGGTGAGGTAATTAGCGTTGCCAAATATCTCAAAGATAATAAGGTGTCGATTTGAGAGAGAGAAACTTGTGCTGCTTTCCTTTGGTATTTGTACGATCAGCGGAGTGCTTTTAATTGCAGCTTTTAAATGAAGATTTGGGACTGGATTTTGTTCTATACAGTGTCGGATAAATTTGCGTTCGCGGGCAAACTCGTAATAACATACCTTTGATACATGCAATTTTAGAAAGACAAGCGGGCCACACAGGCGATATTACAAGTATATGGTTTTAAAAACAAATTAATTTCCAGTGAGGTAATTAACTTAGCGAAATATTTTGAAGTTAATAAGTTCAGGGAGAGGAACTTTTCCTTCACTGCTTTCCTTTGCTGTTTGTAGAATCAGCAGAGTGTTTGTATTTCAACTTTTAAACTAAGATTTGGGGGTGGATATAGGTTTATACAGTGTCGGATGTATGAGTATTGTAGTAGGATTGAAATATACGGGTTACAGTAGTGATAATAAAGTCATGGTACAGTTCATTTGCAGTTTTCAGACTTTTTATCAAGCTTGACAAATTTTATATTTTGTCTTTGAAAGAGTGGTTGTGATTAAACAATCGATAATGGTTTTGCCGAACTTTCACTGATAATGGGTGTACTGTTAAAACATCAAATGAATTTACGGTGAGGTAATTGGCTCCGCCCAATGTCTGTAAAGATAATGTGTTGATTTCAAAGATAAATAATGAGAATACTGTTTGTTTGTTTCCACGTTTATCGTTTTGGTACGTTGTTTATGTGCTTAAAATAACACTTTATCTGCAGAGACGGCAGTTGATTTTGCAATATTTAAGTTCCTTGAAAGAGTTTGCCATTCTGATATTTATATTATGACACTGAAAATAGAAGAAATTTGTATTGTTGGTAACGTAACGCTTTTTAAGCGATGACGTGTTGTCGCAATAAGGTGGCGTGGACCATTGTTTTGGTTACGTGATGAGTGATACCTCAATTATTTCTTCCTGCACGATTTATCTTTCTGTGGAAGCAAAATGCACTCTGGGAGTTGGTAAATGAGACTAGCCCATCTTTAGTCTCGGAGAATGAGACACTTGTCATTTGCGGTTTTCCTTTTCAGTTCATAGGATCTTATTTAAGCCAAGATTTTGAGTGGGAATTGTGCTTTATCCAGTATCGGATAAATTTACGCTCAAAGGTAAACTCAAACTAAGCTGAGCATATCTTCCATATATACAACTTTAGATCAACAAGTAAGTCTCACACACGATAGGCCAAGGGTCTACATAAAATTCACGTATTGGTGAGCGCTGTTTAGGCTGGACCTTTGCCGGTCTTGATGTGAACTGAATTAGTACTGTCAGAGCACAGTATTAGCATTGTATTAGGACTGAAAGATCTGAACTAAACTTATTTGTGGAGCGAAATATTGATGAAGTTTAATGGAGAACAGTGTGGTGTAAAAAATATAAGCTACCTGAAGTTGGGAAACCCTAAAGGTAAACCCTAAAATTTCTAACACAAACGTTCTATAGTCACTTTGTCTGCTTATGTTCCAATCTTCTAGGAACGATTTTTAAATGTCATCGCTTCTGCATGCATTGCGTGCCATTTATAACTGTTCATGACATTTCAAAGTCATCTTGAGTCAGTTATCAAGTAGATAAAATGAAGGGGTCAAGTTGACTTCTAGTCTCCTTCCACTTATTTTGTAGGTAACTATATTTTAAAATAATTCCTTGTCTATTTTTACTAATTTATTAACATATATTTATTTCAACTAGACCTACCATGTTACAGCCCAAATGTCAGTCTCCCTAGTTTATCACCAAGTGTTTCTTCAGCCTCAAATATTCACCGTTCAAGCAACTTTATAATCCAGTCTGATGTCAGTCTGAATTGTGAGTTGTCTCTCAGGACCAAATTCACCTGGAATGTTTACCAACTATATGCAGAAGAGATGCCAGTGCTTTCAAGAAACAGCTCATCTGAACTGCAAATCACCCCTCATTTGTTACCAATAGGTGTTTATATGGTGCAACTCACTGTTGACATGCTGGAAACACCACTGTATGGGGTTGGTCAAGGCTATTTCAATGTAACCAGTAGTCCTCTGGTTGCAATCATTGCTGGGGGAAGCAAGGTGGTAAGAGGATTGAACAGGACTTTGGTTTTTAATGCTTCCATGTCATATGATCCTGATGAGGAGAATCAACATTTATTAAGTAAGTAATTTAATTTATTTTATGATTCCCAGAAGACATCAGACAATCTCTGTAGTTCATTGGTTCACGATATTAATGCTTGACTTTGACGATTGACCATATTTGGAGCTGAAGAATTGATGATAACTTACAGTACCACTTTGGACTACTTGGTGTTTATTTAAGATAAAGCAGCCTTATTATTCATTTATTCCTAATCTCCGTCTTTTGATTTACTGTTTTTAACGTTTCTTTGTGTGTTTTACTTTAGTTAGCCACCGACTAAAACTTTTAGGTACATATGTAATTACTGGCAACCTGGCCTTTTTTAGCTACATGTATGTCAGGTTATTTCAGGTTGTCAGTTACCGTTATTTTAATTTAATTATTATTATTATATATATTATTATTATTATTATGATTTTTAATTTTTGTTGTAATGAAATTAATGAAAGAATGTTTTCTCACACACTGCTGGTAGCCATGTCAAGCTGATGGCTGCCACATCATAAAGCATAGAGTAGCAAAAAAAACTTGAAACGGAACAAAAGGAACAAATTTACTCTTAAACTTCTTGACCTATCGCTATTGTCCAATGCCACTAATGAGGAAGTCTGAACAATACTCCACTGTCAAAACTGTAAAACTAGATTGAAAATGCATGACATATTGTAACCAGTCTAGATACCTCACTTGATCAAAGTTTTACTGGGACGTAAATGTTAACACTTTGGCAGAAAATGGCCTAACAGTCCATACAGTTCTCAGCCTTGAATGGTCAGTCAGTTTTGGACTTATCACTATGTCATCCTCCCTGCCGTTGGAATAGCCTATCAGGTATACCCAGGACTGCCGCTGCCGATAGTCCCCCTGCTCTAAGAGAGCTATGACTATGGATACCATAAAGGCTGTGATCAAGCCTTTCCTTCCACAGCCCCTGCTTTATTAGGTTATTAGCCTATTATTAGTTTATGGACTCCTTTTTGATTTCCACCCTCTACTTGGTCTTCAGAATTCGATGAAAAAGCCTTCAGTTACTGTCGTAGCTACCTATCTTTATGAACTTCTCGATCACTAGAACAGGGCATTGGAATGTGTCGCTTTGTGCTCTGAAAATCCAAGAATCATTACGGAACTGGTCATTTTTCCTCAGCGTAAGAAATATAGCCAGACGAGTGTCTGCAAATTGCAGATTGTCCACAGTCAGCCTGCTCAGGTCATCCCAGCGGAGGAATCCGTAAAATCCTAATGCAAACAATGCAGCAACTTGAACTTCACCAAGATCGCCTTGCCCAAGCCTGTTGTTAACCTTCTTTACTTGACAAAAACTCAAAAGCCATCTTGCGATTTGATGGTTTGGCTAGCATTATCCTACCAGCTTCTGCTACCTGTTGGACCAATGGGTGATCGCCCAGCTCTGGGTAACTTCTTCTCTTATGAACCCAGCTAGCTCTATATATGGTAGAGTTAAGCAATGCAACTGAACTTCCTTGCTGGGTAAGATGCACCAAATACAGGGCAAAGACACCAGGATCAGCTGGTAGGGCAGTGACATTACATTGAATAGCCTATTTTTTCCATGTTTGATACCCTCGAAGATAACAAACTACTATTTTTGGTGCTCTATCTTGGACTACAATACCTGGCAGAGACTTCGCCAACTGCTTCAGTCTCCTCTCTTAACCAGACAGCCAGGTTTACCTCCTTCTGGACAGAGTCATAATCAGGCACTGCAATTTAAGTATGTGGAGAGTAAACAAGAGATTCCAACACTCGCATCTATGCTATTTCATCAACCATGACACAATAACTCACATCAAAACAACAGGTACAACGTGAGGCAGGTACAGCTCCATCCCAACCATCCTCGGCTGCCAAATCATAACTATGCTCTTGTGTAGAATACCGTGCTTTTAGTAGCACGAGTAATCCTTTCAGCCAATACAGCTAGAGGTAAGAACATGATACAATGTGTATGACCACATAAAACTATTTATTATCAGCTACCGGTACCACAAAGCCAACATGGAACTAGTGGTCACATCGCCCAATGAACTCCTTAGGTCAACACGGATGGGGATTGTGAAATGTCACGGCAGCGTGATATGTGCAACTGCCAGCACTATATAGCCAACATGGCAGTGGTGATCCCATCATGTGAGTAACCCCTTTGGCCAACACGCCTTGTAGTAAAACGCCCAGACAGCAATACCAAACCAATTAATGTTAAAAAAGCAAAGACAAAAACTCATCACAGGATGATAACGGCAACATGAACAATCTCAGTACGTTATGAAGACACTTAGTATACAGGTAATCCTTGACAGTCATATGCAATGATACCAGATACTAGCATAGTCCAAAATGCTAACAATGACACATGGATCACTGCCAAGTGATTTGAACCACAAATTATCCTTGCTTGGGCCACTAAGGAAAGCCAATATTAAGGGCTAGAATCGGAAATGTTTGAATGTCCGATGCTCACCACAGATCCTACTAGGAAAATCCCTTGGTAAGGTTGGAATGTAATTGAGCCCGTAAAGAGGCTCTCCAAGATCCATCTGTGTTGACAAGGAGCGGCCACCACACAGCTGAGGGCCAACGAACGAGGTAAGGTACCAATTTCACCTCAGCTGAAATGTGCTTCAGAGCATGTAGAATAAGGTACTGGAGAGAAAAAATCCAGTTGTTTTCCTTCAACCGAGAGATTGCGTCACCTGCTTCACATGGGTTGCCGTATCTACTAAAGAACCTTTCTATTTTGTGGTCTGCAAGCTTTCAAAACGATCCACTGTGCAAGGAGCCCGCAACTGGTCAATATATCGGAAGCAGGCAGGATCTATCATGTAATCATTAGGGTCATTAAACCTTGACAACTACTCTGCTTCAACATTGTAGTCCCTGCTCACCCACTCCACGGACTAAAGCATGTTGAATTCTCTACACAGTTTACAATCTGCCACTGCTTCTTGATGTAGCTCCTTGTTGTGGCTTCTAACTAATAAAACAACTTCCGCATGTATACTTTTTGTCCGTTTGATGAAGCACTTCCATCGCTCTCACTTCTTAGGAATAAGACTCCAGCACCATTCTAATACCCTTCACTTCAAGGAATGTAGAACTTTTCATTCAATCAGCAGAAGACCAGCAACCTCTGGCAACTTTATCAAAAAACTGCACTGCAAATCCTCCCCAGCTTTCTCCTCTAGCATCCGAGTAAGCTAACACATGCACCCTGGGGCTAGTAGACAAGATTGAATACCCACTGCTGTCAAAATTGTCCCTCCAGAACAGCACCTCCTACTGGCTGTCTAGTGGCACTAAGAATGGCTTATCCCAATAATTAGCCTAGCATGTTAATTACTTTTGTAGATGCCTCATGTTCAAAGGCGATCCACTGGACCAAGTGCAAGACCCAGCAGAAGCTATAAAGTGTTTGTCTTAATTGCTTAAGGGCTTCCTCTCTTCTTGCTGGGACCTGAAAAATTCCATGTTGTAAGTCCAATATAAAACCCAAAAGTTCTCCCACCTGAGAGGGTACGCATTTGCTTTTCTCCTCATTTGCAATGATATCACTTAAAGCAATGCCCTTACAAACCACTGTAGACATCTTCGTAGCCTTATTTGGGAGTTGATCTGTACCGGCCCTATCATCCAACTATGTAAATATTCTAATCCTTTACTCCTCCAGTGCTTGACAAGCGCTCTTTCAATCTTAGTGAAAAGATAAGGACCCACAGATAAACCAAATGGGAGAATGCTAAACTGAAAAAATCTAAGCATCTTGAAAGAACAAGGAGAATCCAAGAAATTGACAATGCTGACTATGTGGTGGTAACCGTTTCGGTAAACAAACTTGAAAAACCAGTCACCTTTGGATAACAATTCTGCAGCAGTCTTAAGGACATTTGCCGAAAAACTTTCTACTCGATAGAATTTTTTAAACTTCTATTGCGGACAGATAATGATTTACTTGTTTCACAAATGGACTAAAAATTGGGGGTCAACGACTTCGTTTCTGGGATAAGGCGTGTGGAAAACTAGTCTGATTTTGATAAATTGGTGTACGTAATTCAGCATGGTCTCCAGGGTTTTTAGGTTAAAATATCAAGGATAAGTCAATAGAGGCAAGCTATCATAATGATAATTTGTATAAGTGAATCTGTGGCGTTAATTATTAATCATTTTCACAAACATTAACCCTTAAAAGAGGCATTTAAGACTGCTGCAAAGCTAAACGACGAGGTCAAATGAACGGAATTTGATGGAGCGTTTTGCAAAAAATTCACACGTCTACATGATAGATTTTCTTAATTTTTTCGGAAAACATAGAACATCGGTAGAGAAAGTGACCAATTGAAAGAAAAATAGGGGTTACCGAACGTCCAAGATCATTAAATCCACGCAAAGTTATAATGATGGCCATTTTTCCTATTATTGTTCACTTGACTATGTAGCCGGCGCGCTTGATGCATGACGCATGACGTGGTGTGTGAATTTTGTGTGCAGTAAGGGTGCGCAGAAACAATTAGCGCGAACATCCTTAATGTCCTCATACTTAAACTTATGTGACCTTAGATGCTAGTTAACATAACGCAAATCAACAATCAATCGCGGCTTGCGAGCAGAGTTCTTAACACCCAGTGTGTTACAAACCATTTTCTCTCTGTCGCCGCACCAGATGCAAGCAACAGGCAGGCAAAAAATGACTTCTGTGGCAATGACATAAATGGTAGACTGTACCCATCCCTTAGGTGTCCAGCACTTACTTGATCGCTCCAATATCCTTCTAGAATGCAAGACGCTCTATAAGTCTCTCCTTCACTAGGTAGCACAGGCCAACTCAAATTTTCAACAGTAACACAATGATCAAAGTCTACACAATCAAATTCAACAGAGCAATGTTCTACTTCATCCACTACGGTCGGCAGAACATAGTTATTGATGGCTTCCTGACAGCTGTGCTGCGTTACGGGCCCATTCTAATGCTTTACTTGTAACTGCAGCTCGACCCTCGCTGGTAAAATGGCCGCTTGAGAAGCATCGCAAACAAACTTGCTGCAAGTCAGGTGACAGGTTGCTGGAAGACTGTCCCGCCGAAAATTTGCTACGAGGTTTTTTTTGAACTACGCGCCTCGACCTTGTGTCTGGCTGGACAGATTTCTTAGCTGTTCGCTTTGCTGCCGCTGATTTTCACTTTTCCTCCTGTAACGGCTTACTTCCTTTTGATCACTATTTTTATGGTTTCTCTTTGCCGGAGTTGCTTATAAGCGTCTTGACCGTATAACATTCGACAGTGTCCCAAAAAAACGCAATTAAGTCGGCAATAGAATATACAACAAAAACAAGTGCCCACCCAATCGGTCACATGACCTATACTCGGGCCCCAACGGTGTATGAGAAAAACGATTTTTCACCTCGTTTCACTCAGGCGGCAAAAAGTTACTCTTGTCAATTGACAGACTGACCAAGACAGACTGACTGGAATAACTGACTTAATGAATGAATGAATGACAAACAGAGAGACAGACTGACGGTATGATTGAATGGGTTTATGAATGGAAAAAATGAATGACGTAATAGATTCATTGGAGTAACTACAAAATGCAGGGTCACTGTACCACATGTTTTACATGTGTCAAAGCCTTTTGAAGAACGAATAGCACACTACGCACTATGTGATTCAGTAAGACGTATTCTGTAGTTTAGCCGAATAATTATTAATCAGTTCGTTGTTAATTGATTAACATCATCATCATTATCACCACCACTAATTTTGCTTTCGAATCTTTCACCACAGCTCTCAATTTTACATGGCTGTGCAGGCACGAGTCAGATCAAGGAGGCTGCTACAGGACTGGTGATGTCAAGGTAGGGTCTAGGGAACCTTTACTGCGACTAAACAGCAGCCTGATGAAAGAGAACAGCTCATATTTTGTGACAGTTTTTGCTGGCAAGGATGAGAGGCAAGCTGAATACACTCAGGAAGTGTTTTTTGTTCCTGGTGATCCGCCAGAAGTACAGATAAGGTTTGTTGAATATGCATGGTGCTTGAAGATAAAAAGGTTCTCCTTACTTGTGTGACTTAGTTACATAATTAGTAAGGTTACCTCATTATTTTTTTTTTAAATTACCACTAGATTACATCACAAGATTATAAAAATAAAATTTAAAATTGATAAATGCAATTACTCGATTTTACCAAAATTCCTGGGAATTATCTACTTAGCAGTGTCAGTACTGCTTATTATACCATTTAGGAGATATACATGTTATTTTCCGGCTGGGAGGTCCGTATAGTGTAAAGCTGTGACCAAGGTTTTAAAAATGCTGCCCAAGGCCGAGGCAGACATTTTCAAGGCTGAGGAAACATTTGTGAGCATACGGACTGACCCTAAACCAGTAAATAACCTATTTTCTTTTTTTTTTCCCACGTTAAGCAAGTGGAGTTGTTTACGCAACTTGTCATTGAATTGGCATACGTGCTGTCTACAAACCATCAGAGAAAATCTAACGAGCAAACAAACGAGTAACTCAGATACTAGGGAAACAAAGATGTATTAAAGAACAGAGTTATTTCAAACTATTTTATGTTAATTTTATCTAGATCACCAGTTAAATTCACCAAAATTTTGCTTTTTTCAGCACGAAATTTTGTGCAAAGGAAGTCGTACTACAAAAGCAATTTCTATCAGTTGTTGCGAATAACTCGAAACCAGTCATATTTTACAATGTACATTAAAATCCCAATTATACTAGGGCCGCGAAGCGGCCTGCCAGTATAATTGAAATTATATGAACAAACGAAGTGAGAAATATATGAGAAAACGTTAGTTAGAATTCTGCTTATTTTTGCTTCGAACCACTTTTTAACGCATAAAAAAGCCTTTCCATGGTAGGGGCAGGTAAAAGAATGACGTACTCCCATAGTGCCCCTGTACAAGCACATGGTCCCATGTTCTTCTTCATCTTTTTAACGCTGTGTGAGGATAACAGAGACTGCATTTGAGGGGTGGAACTCATATATTTCTCACTTGGTTTGTTCATATAATTTCAATTATACTGACAGGCTGCTTCGCGGCCCTGGTATAATTGGGATTATATTACACAAATCCGTTTGAAATATATGACAAACCATTAGGTAGAGTTCAACGCCCTGATACATAATGTTCAGAAGAGGGGCTGGGCATGATTATATTACACAAACTCCGTTCGAAATATATGGCTAAAATCATCTGTTACCACCATAATGTAATCACCAGAAGGGAACGGTCCTGCAAAGTCTACTGCAACGTCCTTCCAAGGTGCACTAGGAAGTGGAGTCATACGAAGAGGTTCCAGAGGTGGTAATGTGTTGGATGCAGCCTGACAGGAAAGGCAGTTTTTGACCTTCTCTTCTGCTAGCTTGTCGATTCCTGGGAACCACACTTTGTCTCTAATCAGTTGCTTTGTCTTCACAATTCCCTGGTGACCTCCATGTGCCAAATCTACTGCTTTACTTCGGAGAGTAGATGGTATGACAATTCTGTTTCTTCTCAACACTAGTCCATTGAACACTGATAGTTCATCTTTGATTTTCTTGTAGTGTTGGACTTCTTGATTACTCCACTGGTCAATTTCTAAAGCTTTGATGACAGCTTGCATCTCTGCATCATGTTTGGTTTCTTGTTTGATTTCTTTAAGTGTCATTGCTTTTGGTACAGCATTAGAGCATACATAGTTGACATAATCTTCAGCGAGATTTTGTTGTTCTGGTACTGTGGAACTGGGATGCCGGCTCATAAAATCGGCAGGGTTTTCTGCGTCTCTTCCAGGTCGGTAGATTAACTGACAATCATAGGGCATGAGTCGAAGTTTCCACCTTTCAATTCACGGTGAAGTTTGCTTATGGTTCTTGAAAATAGCAATGAGGGGCTTGTGATCAGTGATGACAGAGAACTGGGCACCATAAACGTACAGATGAAA
>OMLO01005695.1_pt1 | contig 10478 bp, 8 predicted proteins | sample 1674811 | NCBI WGS metagenome assembly OMLO01 (sample SAMN06265003, study PRJEB25207) | coral metagenome | isolation source: Coral host | place: Mexico:La Bocana,Puerto Morelos, Mexico | collected 2008-11-13
GGGATCAACCCCTTCATGCAATGGTGGTCTGGCAAAAAGGCTGCTGAGTTGCTACTCTTTGCGCTGCCGAGCTTTGCATCAGACCTTTGTAAGTTGGCACCGGAGCCGCTTCTGGAGGTGCCTTCGTGATGGCGATGTTTGATGATGATGGTGAGTTTTTGCCATCCTATGATTGGCGAGACTATGACCAATCCGATGCTGCTTCACATGGCCTTGGCTCCCCTTTTGGTGATGCCCAACCTCCAGAAGAACCGATCCAAGGAGAACAGTCTGAGCCCAATGAGAGCTGGACCTGGCGCTGCTTGGCTTGCGATGCTGTGGAGAGTGCGTGGCAGGGATCAATGTGGGTTTGTAGCCAGTGTGGTTCTACCGACTTCTACAAGACCAACTCTGCCGCTAAGAAGATGAATGATCATGGCACGTGGATGTATCTCCCCTTTGACTCACCTGAGCAGGGTCGAGACCCACGTAGGAGAAGACGACGTCGACATGGCGGCCCTCCTGGTGGATCACCTCATGGCAGTGAAAGAGCTGAGTCTGAGAAAATGACCAATGATCCTTGTGTAGACCCAGACCTACCTCCTGGACCTCGAGGACATTCTGAAGGCCAACGAGGAGCTTCGCGTGGACACCAACCTCCTTCTCGACGAGATCAACATTCGGGACTATCTCAAGGTGCTTCACGTGGTGCTGGTTCTACTGAAGATCAACTACTCCAAGCACTTCGCAAGCTGGTGGGAAGAATGGCAGAGCGCTGCTGGTCCCCAGAAGGGGGTGAGATGGCGTGGTGGCCAGATTCCACAACCTCCTTTGTGGAAATATGATCGTGAGGACGTCAGAGCCTACACCAAATATTGCAAGAAGGTGGCAATTTGGCAACTTCAAGCAGCTCCGTATGTCTCTCCAAAGGAGATGTCACTGCTCTTGTACAATTCTCTTCAAGGAGAAGCCGAACAAGAGTTGGAGCACACCAGCATTGAAGAGATCCATCGAGATGACGGAGTACAAGTTATCTTGCAGGCCCTGAAGTCGCCCATGGAACAAAAAGTCGTCTACCACCAAAGACGATTCCTCCACGAATTTGAGGTGCTTCGAAGATTCTTTGGTGAAAACATGAGAGCCTACATCACCAGATTCCAAACACAACGGCTGCTGAAGAGTGTTGGGATAGATATCTCCCATACCTATGACAGTGAGAGTCTTGGAGCTCGACTGCTAGACCGTTGTGGTTTGAGTCAAGAAGCCCAGAGAATGATTTTGGTCGGCGCCGGCCAGAAGTTGGAATTCGAAGCCCTTGCTGAAGCTATGCTGCTTCAGTATCCAGACTTTCGTGGAGCTCCACCCGTCACCAACCGAGATGGAGTCGTTCAGCAGCCCAAAGGCCTTGGTAAAGGGTCCAGCAAAGGTTCCAAGAGCTCTTCATCATTGACATCATCTACGGCATCCTTCTCAAGCTCGTCTTTGGGAAAGGGTTCCGGACCTCGCAAACAGGTTCATCTGACTGAGGTTCCAGAGGTTGAGGATGGTGGTGATGAGTTCCTGGACACCATAGATGAGAATGATGATGATCAGCAGAACGATGATGATGCCGAGGCTTTTGATGATCAACAAGAGCAACCTGGTGATGAAGAATATGATGACTCTCCGGACCTTGGAGAATTAGCAGAGGTTTTGACGCTGACTGCCAAGAAACTCAGTGGCATCACGTTGGGTAGAAAATTTAGTGGACGGCCTGACAAGAAACCAAAGGGGCAGTCCAAAGGTTCAATCGCTGACAAGAAGCGAGTTACAAACTGCTCAGCCTGTGGTGGTAAAGGCCATTGGCATGACGACCCAGAGTGCCCACTGAATGGTGGCAAGGGCGGACAATCACAGCCTCGAGACAATACCAGCGCTGCGTCTTCTTCGAGTTCCAATCGGGTCAACAAGGTAGGCATCATTCATCATGAACATGGAGCAACAGATGTTTTGGCGGCACCCTCCTCCTATGGCAATTTGTTTACCGTTCAGATGGTTCAACATCCTCCTCAACTACCACATGATGTGAATGAAGTTTCAATTAATGGTCCTGAGGGTTTTGCCGGCTACATGATTTTGGATACTGGTTGCCAACGTACTTGCTGTGGGGAATTGTGGTTTCAAGCTCATACCCAACGACTTCGTGAGTTGAATTTGCACCCCCGAGTCATTGAGTTCCCAGATTCTTTCAAGTTTGGCAAGGGGACACCATCAAATTCACAACTCAAGATGTACACCCCATCAGCAATAGAAGGAGTTCCTTTACTTTTGGCAGCCTCAATCCTTTCAGAGAAGATTCCGTTTTTGGCATCAAACTCATTGATGACAGAACTTGGTGCTGTTTTCAACACTGTGGATGATGTGATTGTTTTTGCAAGGCTTGAAGGTGCAAAGGCCAAGATTCATCGAATTGGAGGTCACATGGCTTTGTGCATTACTGAGTTTTTGCATGACAATCCTTCTTCGTGGAGTGCTTGGCATGAGTTTTCACGTTCCACAGTTTGGACTTCACCACATCCGGAGTTCATCTTGAGCGCTCAAACGCACCCAGTTGACCTCCCCGTCGCTCTTCACCGGCTTTTGGATGATTCAACCTCCTCCAGCATGGTTGAAGGCATGGCGGCTGATCGTCACTCGCATGAAGTTTCTCTTCAAGAACATGGTGATCAACATGCTGCAGGTGATCAACCTCGGCATGGCCCCCAGGAGCTTGCTGTTGGCAATTCCGCCACAGCTGGATTCAATGAAGGTCCATCCCAAGGACTGCAACCACAACAAGTGCAAGCGGTACGGCAATGCTCACGGCCGTTACGCCGATTGCCTGGAATGCGGAACAAAATGGATTTGGAGCAAGGACAAGCAGCTGTGGGTGGACCGCTTCGAAGCAGAGGCGATGAAGTCACCGCCTGATGGGTCAAAAAGTCGCTCTTCGCGATCGCAGCCTTTGCCTCCACCTTCTTCAATGACCATAGCTCCAGTGGAAGCAATGCCGAAAGCCGGCTATACACCAGCCGACCTTCGGAACTTCGTACTCGAGCAAAGACACGACCAGCATCCCCTCGAACATTGATGAGTGGACCTTCGACCAATTTCTACCTGATGGATCACAACTTGGACCATCTCAGCGAGGAGAACTACATGCTGGCGTGGAACATCATGGAGGAGCAGGCCTCGGAGCTTCGCAGAGCACGCCTTCTACAACGAGGAGATCTATGCCGAGGAGCGGAAGAAGATCACAGCAAAGGCAGATCAGGAAAGATGGGACAAACTTCTCGAGCTGGGAGTTATCAACACCGGAGGCAACGAGATCTACGATTGGGAACAGGTGAATCCTTGAAGCCTGGACAAGCAAAGCGCATCAGAGGACAATGGCTTCGATCCGCAAAGCTGATGGAGGCTGAACATGAAGTCTATCATTCTCAACCTTCAACACGGCAGAGACCTCCACCTTCAGTTGACCTCTGGGAGCTTTTCGCTGGTCAGGCACGTTGCTCAGAGTTGGCTCATGAGTATGACTTGACAGCCCTGCAGCCAATGGACATAGTGTATTGTCAGGATTTCTTTGATCAGAAGGTTCGATCTCGAGCCAAAGAGACTCTGGACAGGCTCAGACCGACCCTTCTGATGATTGAAACCGACTGCACTCACTTCACGCTGTTCAACAAGAACTTGAACTACTCCCAACGTTTGGATGAGTGGCATCGTTTGCAGCAAGAGGATCAACCTTTGGTGACTTTCTCAACTACCATGGCAACCCGACAACATCAGGCTGGAAGATTCTTTCTTTTGGAAAATCCTTTGAAGTCCGAGCTCTGGCAGCAACCACAGGTGGTTCGACTTGCAAGTCTTCCTGGTGTCTACTCCTTTGTGCTGGACAGTGGTGCATTTGGAGGCCAAGTTCAAGGACACGACATCATCAAGCCCTTCAAGATCATGACTGACTTTCCAGGACTTCGTGATGTTCTTGAGCGGAGGCTGACGCCAGAAGAGAGGAGTAACTGTACCCCCATTGAGGGATCACTAACTTCAGGGTCTCAGGCATATCCAGAGCAGATGTGTCGTGCTATCTTGGGACATCTCAGGGAGTGTGTGAAGACGCAGCAACCAGCACGCTTCTGCCTCTACAGCCAGGTTCTCCCAGTTCAACTTCCAACTGATGATTTGAGCCAGTGGGATGAGATTGTGGAGCACGTGGCGAAGACCTTTGAGAGATCAAGCAGAAGGCCATTCACTATGCAACCTGAAAGCGAACTTGGCAGGAAGATTCAAGACCTCTTCCGCATTGATGCCATCAAGACCCAAGCGGTATCCGCACCGACTACCAGAAGGATACCATCCAACGTGGACGAGTACTACACCAGAGCTGCTTTTCTCTTCTACAACGATGAGACCAAGGCAGTTGAAGTTGAGGACTTGGGTGATTTGCAATTTCCACGGCAAAGGTTCTCAAAACCAGTCAGGTATGGGCATCGTCGACTACAACCTGAACCTTCAGCATCGACCACCCAGTCTCGAACTCCAACTATGGTGCTCAATCTGCCCACTGACATTGACTTCCCCGACCTTTCAAAAGATGTTCCTCAAGAAGTCAGATCAGCAGCGGCCAGACTACACCTCAATTTGGGGCATCCTTCAAGACAAGAACTCAACACATTGCTGGCATATGAAGGCAACTTCCCAGACGCAGTCTATGAGTGTGCCTGGAAGCTCAGATGTTCAACTTGTGAAAGGTTGAAACCAAAGCAGCCACCAAGACCGACCGCACAGCCCTCTATGGTGGTAGGACAGTTTGGAGACGAACTTCAGATGGACATCTTCTACTGCAAGACTTTGGCATCTGAGACTTTCATGGTTTTGGGCATGGTGGATCGTGCAACTGGACTCCAGCAAGCAATCATTCTGCCTGACAGGAATTCTGAGACAACATTTGATTGCTTTGAGAAGGTTTGGTTGCGCCCCTTTGGTTTGCCACTTCACTTGTCGCGCGACCCCGATAAAAGCTTCAGAGGAAGTTTTGAAAGCAGGGTCCAGGCAATGGGTTGCATCATTCAGCATTGCCCTCCAGAGGCACACTATGTCATTGGGATGGTGGAGCGAAGAAACGCTTTACTACGCATCATCCTCGAAAAACTCATCGACCAGTTTGCAGCCTCAACAGTGGACCAATGCAGCGCATTACTCGCTGCTTCTTGCCATGCAATCAACACGGGTATTCACACCCATGGTCGTTCGGCTTATCAAGCCGTCTTTGGCAGACAACCTCGACTGTTGAACGGCAACTTCAATGATCCTATGGTTTTGGCAACTTCACCATCGATAGCTCAGGTTGATCAGTCTGCTGGATTTCGGGCTGAGTTCATCAGATGTGAGGCTTTGAAACGGCTTCATGAATTGGACTGCAGTCAACATCTTCGACGAGCCCTACTTCGGAAGACAAGGACCACGAAGATCGCTGATTTGCAGCCTGGCCAAGCATACTGGCGGTGGACTCGCAGAGGTGCAAAGAAGCGTGGTGGCTGGGTCATGGCACGGTTCCTTTCATGGGATCCATCATATGTTGGAAAACAAGCATGGTTGAGGACAGGAGCTTCAACAACTTTGGTGACCGCAGAGCAGCTGAGAGCGGCTTTTGGTTTCGAAGATTGGGTTCCTGACAAGGAGGACGTGCAGGCCGCAGCCACCAAGTTTGAGTCCTTTCTGGACGACAGAGGACCTGACCCACCACAAGACCAGCTACCTGAAGATGATGAGTTGGAATGGCCCGCAGAACAACCAGATGCTGAGATGCCAATGACACCAAGCATGGCAGTTTTGGCACCATCAACCCCAGCTGAACCTTCTTCTGTACCACAGCCAATTCCACCTCAACAACCATCTACACCAACCTTACTACCTCTTTCTGAACAACAGCAACTTTCTTTATCACAACAGCAAATATCACAGCAACAGTCAGTACATTTCAACATCGACAGCCCAACCAACATCAACCAGATGATTCAGCAACAGCATCACCGATATGGCACAGTTCCAGAACGATCGAGACGACCTTCGCGAACCCCTACCTTGAAGAGGTATGGTTCAACAGCAGCAGCAAGCAATGCACTGCAGCAAACAGAGCAACAAGCTCTACCACAAGCTGAACAAACAGCTCCAGCCGAACAACCGGCTTTGCATGACGTACAGCACCCACCAGTAGAACAAACAGCAGGTGAGGAATTCGTTGAAACAAGCCAGACACCAGCACCAGTTTCAACCCACCAAGAGGTTTCACAACATGCCACCGCTTTGGATGAGCAGCAAACAGAGCGCAACACAGGTGACACACAGCAACAGCAAGCACCTACAGACACCCAACAAGTTGTCGTGGTCCCTGACGATGACGTGCAGCAGGTTTCTTCTTCGGCATCATCTATGTCAACTGGCTAGCTTCCTCAGAAGAGACCTTTCGATATTATGTTCACACTTGTGATGGACGAGCAAGGCCACATCACCACACCTGACGCTTCCTGGGATGGATCACCACCCATTGATTTTGGCCCTGCACCACGTCTCTTCCACAAGGCGTACCTGTCTTCATCTCAGAGACTTGAAGATGTGAAAGACATTGGAAAGGCAGGTGATGAATCTGATACTTCTCAAGAATCAGATGATGATGACCTTCATGAACCAACGTCAACAACGATGGATGCAGTTCCTGTCTACAAGCAGGGAATGAGCCGCCAAGAATTGAAGGCCTTAGACAGGGAAATTCCGTGGCGTCGCATTTTGGAGATGTCACCTAGCTACATCGACAAGTTCATTGAAGCGGTCATCAAGGAGGCAGAATCTGGGGCTACATGGGAATCGGTGCAACCCATCGAAGAGCAGGAAGCCAGTCGGATTCTTGCCGATCCCATCCTCAAAAAGCGATGCATTCGCTCCCGGGCCTGCTACAGGGACAAGGCATTGGGAGTGGGGGAAGTTCGTGCGAAGTGCCGCATAGTGGCACTGGGACACACGGACCCGGACTTGGCCGTGCTAACAAGACATGCCCCCACACCGGGGCGAACTGCAGAACACGTTGTCTATGCAAGCATCGTTGCTGGGTACAACTGTGAGCTTTTTGGCTCCCATCTTCCTTGGCGAGCGTGGGCCGGAGATGCTGCCACGGCATTCCTCCAGGGGAAGCAAGCAGAACGAGACCTTCCTTTGTTTATCCTTCCTCCAAAGGACGGCATTATTGCCTTGACGAACACTTGGCAGCATCGTCTTTACCAAGTGAGAGGCAATATATACGGCCTTGCGAATGCGCCGTTCACCTGGAGCAGGGAGGTGATTCGGAGGTTGGAGTCATTATCCTACCGCCAGCATTCATTTGACAAACAGCTCTTTTACAAGGTGGTGGACTCTCAGGTGGTCAGCCTTGTGCTGGTCTACGTAGACGACTTCATCGGCCTGCACAGGACCGACCATGACATAGGCGAGCTTCACCGTTCCTTCAAGTGGGGCTCATTGGATTTCTTTGAGGAGAACAAGGCGGTGACTTTCAAGGGCAAGGAGCTCACGGTGTTCAAGAATGAGAACGACCGCTATGTCATGAGCATCACTATGAAGAAGTTCATTGACGGCCTGGATGGAGCCAAACTACATCGTGGACGTCTTCAAGGTGATCCGGCTTTGACTTTGGCTGAGCAGAAAGAACTGAGATCAGTCACAGGTTGTCTCCAGTGGTTGGCGACGCAGTCGAGGCCTGAGATTGCTCCAGTGGTGAGTCTGACGGCTCACGGAGCTGCTGCAACAACCGCTGACTTGAAGAATTTGTACTCAGCGATTGACTACCTCAAGGACACATCTCATTGTGGAATCCTTCTACAAGACATCCCCATCAATGAGGACACGGTGGTCATTGGATACGCTGATGCATCCTGGGCTAACGCACGCCGATCCGGCAGCCAGATTGGTGCACTGGTAGCCTTGACTACAAACAAGGTTTTGGCAGAGCCTGAAAAGGTGTCAGTCATAGACTGGAAATCATCACGCAGTCCTAGAGTCTGCAGGTCGACGCTGGCAGCTGAGGCTTCTGCTGGAGATGAACTTTCAGACCGGGCATCCTACATCAATGCCTTCATCTCCGAGTTGGTGCACCAGGTTCCAGCACATCGTGTGGGAAACAGACTTTCCTACCTTCAGTGCACAGATGCAAAATCACTGTACGATTGCATCATCAACGAAAGCCCCAGCGTGGCCGACAAACGCACTTTGGTTTCAGTGCGTGCGATTCAGGAATCTGTGGATGCTTCACAGGTTCATTGGGTTCCCACAAGGTTCCAATTTGCAGATGGCTTGACAAAAGTCGAAGACAAGCTGAGGGCAAGCTTCAATCGATGGCTTCAATTTCCTATGGCAGTTTTGGTTGAGCACCCATCCAACTATTTGCTTGAGGACCTCTATTTCGAGCCTGCTGCTGGAAAGAAGCAATCTTCAAAGAAGCCTGATGATCCTGAGAGCGGTAGCACAAATGGCAAAAGGCCAACAAAATAATAGCAGTGACAATTTCGTGCTATCCGTTTCTGTCAGGTGGAGCACATTGTCCTTTTGCATTTGTGACTTGGATGACCCGCAACTTGGTTCCAACCGCACCTAATCGGTGCTTGTAGGGCCCTGAGTCATTTCCTTCCTTTTGCGGGGATCAACCCCTTCATGCAATGGTGGTCTGGCAAAAAGGCTGCTGAGTTGCTACTCTTTGCGCTGCCGAGCTTTGCGTCAGACCTTTGTAAGAAAAACAATTTTTGGGCGATTTCTTGGATTCCAGAACCTGTCCTCTATAATTTTATTTTTTTCGACCCGTTGGTCGGCGTTTTATAGAGAGTGTCTAAGTCTATGTTACTAGGCATTCTATAGAAAAGACTTGGCCACACCATTTTACAGAAAATGTATGAAGATGTGAAGGTCTGTAAGCAAAAATCATTTAATAGAGAATCCACTTTTTTGCGTTGAATATAGATTTTGATAGCCTTTCTAAATGTCGGTGCTGTCCTGCCTCATTATGTTTCATTGGGTAGAAGATGGGAGGCTGGGGCAAGGTTTTGAACCAATGTTATTTCATAGAGGGAAAGTGGGGGAAAACAAAATTGACCTGGAAACTCAAGGTGTTTTTGTGCGGAGAATTTCTAAAGCAAAAACTTTCGTAATTCCATCAAACATGGAAGTACGGGTTCCCTCGAAAATGTCCCCTAAACAGCCTCTAGAGAATGTTGCGCACGCCCCCCCGTGCCCCAAGTCAGGAAAGTATGTTTCATCCTGGTTATGGGTCACAGATACGAAACCTGCACCCCAATATTCTATAGAGGCGTATAAAAAAAAAAACAGTCGTCCAAAGTGCACTCATGCCCCACCATTCTATAGAGAAAATGGTGTCAAAAAAAACCAGTGCAACCCCATTCTATAGAGGTTGCTTTGGAGGGGCGACCTGTACCCCCAGGATTTATATCTATAAAACGGCGGGGTGCAAGTGCAGGCCTGAAGTCACGGAGGGATAAATTTACGACCTTATGATATGTTGACGACGTCATGATTTTTTCCACATCTCGTGAAGATTTCGTTTTGGAACAATCGATTTTCTGTAAACGAATACTGCTTGGCGGCTAAAATTGTTTCAAATCAATTTTTTTGAGGCTACAGCCATTGCTTCGATACCTTTTGAATGATTGATTGCGCAACTTCGTGTCCACACCGTCCAGAAACACAGGCCGACCGCGCAAAAGGTGGGATCAGGAGATGATTTGAACGGGCGACGGAAAAAAACGTTGCCCGGTGACAATGGAATGCTTGCGATGCAGCTTGGCAGATGATGATCAACATTCTGTCGTTGTTCCGTCGCCGTGGGAATATTCAACATGACTCATGACATCTCTCGATTTTAGGCCGAAAATGTAGATTTCGAAACCAGCCGGGGTTGAATGGAATGATGGCAATCATCAGCTGGGTGTTGTCATCGTTCAAAGTGGTGCCAACCTGGGCTAAAAAAATCACAAATTCATCCAAAAGGAGGCCGGCGTCAATGTATGTGGGAGCACAAATCAAAATATCATCAGCAAGACCAGGATAGCCATCGCCAAAGTGGAGTCCAAGTCTGCCCTTTGCGACGCCACGTGCCCAAAACCATTTCCAATACGGGACAACATAGTCGAGCATTTAATACAACCTTTGTCTCACGACCCGCTTATTGTCACAAAATTTGGTTCCTTAGTTGATTCGGGAAATTTGCTTTGTTTGATTTTTTGTACAAAATTTGCAAAACTAATCAAGGGGTCAGGGATGCTTGGTTGGGACAAAGCACGCCAAAATGACAGCCAATGCACACGGTCAAAAATTTTTGAGCCTCAGGATTTGTCAACTACCCAACTTGCTGGCACGTAGGTAGGTAGGTAGGTAGGTCGGTGGGTAGGTAGGTAGGTAGGTATGGTATGTAATAGGGTAGT
>OMLO01005696.1_pt1 | contig 10478 bp, 7 predicted proteins | sample 1674811 | NCBI WGS metagenome assembly OMLO01 (sample SAMN06265003, study PRJEB25207) | coral metagenome | isolation source: Coral host | place: Mexico:La Bocana,Puerto Morelos, Mexico | collected 2008-11-13
CTTTGGGTGTGGAGCGTGCAAATTTTTACTCCGCTCAAGAAGACCCGGAGCCGAAAGCAAGTCCCAAAGATGTCATTCGCTCCAAGGCGGCTACATCCAAGAGAGTTACCAATGTTCAGGTGATGGAGCTTTTGAACACTCTGTCCAATCAAGTGAAAGTGTTGGCATCCCGCCAGGACTCCTTCGAGAAAGCTGGTACTGGCCTTGTCATGGATGTTGGAGGTCAACAACTTGGAAGCACAGCAAATGTTCCAGCAGTTTCTGCAGGTTTGCCAAAGGAGGCAGGTGCAATGCCGCCTTTCTCTCCCTTTGCAAAAGCTGTGAACGTCGTCGGCCCTCCTCCTCGAGTTCGGGGTCAAGGCAGTGTGTTGGTTCCATCTCCTTTGGTGATGCAGGGTGGACAGGATCCTCAACAAGTTCAAGATCCCAGCATCGCTCAGGCGATATCGCAGCAGTCAGCTGCAGTAACAGCTCTTGTGGCGCATTTGGCCAGTCAGGCCGATCCGCTTTCAGAGTTGCAAACTGGAGGAAGTCTTTCTTCTTCCACCAAAGGAGTACAGCGCCGGGAGCGCATGCAGCAAGATTTGGCGGCGGGCAGCAGCTCCTACTATCTGCAGATGATGCAGCAAGTCCACAAGCGAATGTGCCCATCTCGTCCACTGCCCAAGTCGGAAGCGGAACTCAGTCATTTGAGTTTCCTTTCCTATCTCGAAAAGACTGGGGGGTACAAGGGGGCGAAGGAGGCAGGTCTTTTGATGTGGCTCTTAGGCTACGCGATCGACGCAGCAGCTCAAGACGACATGCACCAGGTGAAGGAGAGGTTAGCTCTTGTGGTGACGGCTTTAGAACAGAGCGTGGTGGATGGTGGAGATTGGAGTGTGGCATACCTCCTCTCCTTAGCGGAGGATCCCCCTCTATCCCTTTACCAGGAGAAGAGCGCTATCGTATCTCCCTATGGACGGCCATTTTCGAGCCTGGTGCCGTCTCAGTGGGCAGCGGTGATCCTTGCCTACGTCAAGGAATTAGAAGTGTTGACCACCAAGAAACAAGAAGCATCGCCAAAGAAAGCTGCCAAGGTTGTGGATCCCGATGCAGCTCCATCACCGAAAAAGAGGACGAGATTTTGCAGGAAACCAAAGGCGGACTCACCGCCTCCAAAGATGTGATGCCTGACAACAATGCCTTAATTAGCAGCAGGCCTTTTGATCGTGCCGATGTGCCCAATCCTATGCCTGGTGCTCCTGCATGCCCTCGTGTTCCTGGCCCGTTGCCAACCAAAGAGATGTTCAGCCAGAACATCTCTCTTTCGTCGTGGTGCGCCAACCTGGTGACTTTAGTGTTCCGGAGCCGCACTCCCTTTTCAGCCTTTGCACGTGCTTCCATTCGTCTGACTCGAGATTGCACTGTCTCGAAATCGCCTGCTTTCCCTATCCCGCTTCCTTGTTGTGGTGTGTTTGATAGGATGCCCTCAGGCCTTTCATCCAGCAAAAGGTCCAAGCTTCACTTTCGTCGGGCATTGGTGCTCATTGTCCTGGCTCTCAACTTTTGGTGGAGTGGCGGTAGATTCATCGATAGTGAGCTTTTGAGGAGGACCCCTTCATGTCAACAGCAAAGCATCATTAGACGTGTTGTGAGTCTTTTGCAGGTGGACGGCCCACGAGTCCCTTTCCCTTTGGTCTCGGTGGGTCGACGTGTTCCAAAATTAGTTGCAAGACTTGGAGAGCTCAGTGAAATGTTGACATCAGCTGGGCCCAAAGCTTCCCCTTATGAGAAGGGCTTTGAAGGTCGTGAGATGACCGTCCCTGTTCGGAATGATCTTGCCGAAGAGTTGGAGCCTTACAGGTCGTTGGACGCCTCACGATTGAAAATAGTTGGCGCAGGGACTTGGGATCCTTCGGAGTTTTTGTCGGATGGTCTGGTCATGGCCTACAAAAATCCTGACTGCCTTTTGTTTGCCCGTGATCCACCTTCGGAGATTCCCAAGATTTCTGATCCTATGCCTGAGGTCTTAGCTCTCGCAAAACTTTGGGACAGCTTTGGACTTCTTTGTGTGCATGATTGCAACGTTCCTGAGCTCTATCCAGATGAGCAGGTCCGCGTATTTAATTGCTATAAAGACCGATCATCCGATCGGCAGATCGGAGATAGAAGGGGTAGGAATGCATATGAAAAGCGGCTAGCCGGCCCATCGAAGCATCTTCCAGCTGCAGTGGACCTTGTGGACTTCGACTTTGATGCAGCTTCGGAATGGGTTTCCTTGTCGGTCACCGACCGCAAGGATTTCTACCACCAGTTTGCTGTTTCGTTTGTCAGATCCGTAAGCAACACCATAGGCCCTGGACTTTTGGCCGATGACCTTCGTGGGACCTTTGCCTTCGATGCATACCTTGCTAGGAAAGCATCTCGTGGTGATAGGCTTGATGTTGGTGACCAGCTTCAAAGGCATTCCCGTTTTCCAGCACCTGGTAAGAAGGTGCCTCCAGTACTTTTTGCATCATTTGGCTCTATACTGCAGGGCGATCACGGAGGAGTAGAATTCGCCTGTGACTTAAAGTGTCGGGCTTCTCCAGCCATCATCTCGAGTTGTCGCCAATCGGCCCTTCCAAGGCCGTCAGCTGCTTGACGGGCTGGTGATAGACGATTACTTTTCTTTGTCGTCTTTCTGTGTTGGTGATCCTCCTCCCACTACTCTGGATGCAGTGTGCTTCGATAAGGCTCAGAGTTGCTATGATCGTGAGAAGCTCCTAGGGTCGGCCGCCAAAGATGTTCGTTCGTCTTCAACAGGCAAGCTGATTGGTGGATTTGTGAATGGCAGTGACAGGGCCAAGAGCTTTGGAATTTGCACCTTGGGTTCACCTCCCGAAAAGAGGTTGGCCCTTTCGTGGATTTCGTTGCAGGCAGCCTGCCTGACTCACACGTCGGATGCCCTCCACCTGTGCCTCATTGGAGGCTGGGTTGCTTGCCTTGGATTTAGGCGCCCGCTCATGTCGCTGCTCAACGAAAGCTTTAGGCTTATCGATTCAGCTTCCTCCGATCCTCTTCATCCGAGGTTAGTCGCTTTGCCGCGTCCTGTGGCCAACGAGCTTGTGTTAGTGGCTTTGCTTTCTCCTTTTGCAATCTTTGATTTGGCTGCTCCATATCTCCCTGAGCTTTTCGCCACGGATGCTTCGATATCCAAAGGAGCTATCTGCTCGGCCCCAATCAATGTGGACTTAGCTCGCGTTGTCTGGAGAACTTCCCGATCCAAGGGAGCCTATCATCGGTTGCAGACTCCTCTTGAGAGCTTGGCCAAGCACCTTGGGGTAAAAGAAGAACTGCCTCCAGAGTCTGTGCCTTCTGTGGAAAGGCCACTTGCTTTTGTCTATGACCTGGCTGAGGTTTTCTCGGGAGCCGCTGTTGTTTCAGCTGCCGCTGATAAACTTGGTATGGTCGTCTGTCCACCGATAGACATCAGCATTTGCAAAGAGTATGATGTTGAGAAGGCTTTTGTTCTAAGCTGGCTTTCGTTCATGGTGAGCGAAGGCCGTCTCGGCTCCGTGGTTGTGGAGCCACCATGTACCACATTCTCAATCATGAGAAAACCTCCCCTTCGGTCGAAGGAGGTTCCGTTCGGGTTCGATACATCGCATAGACAGACTGCCAACGGGAATCTGCTAGCTCAGAGGGGGTTGCAGCTCCTGTATCTTTGTTTGATCTTCGATATCGCTGGACTTTTGGAATCTCCTTTTAGCAGTCTGATCAAACACCTTCCGTCTTATAAAGCTCTGCTCCGGCACTCTCAGGTGTCATTTTGTCGCACGGACTCCTGCATGCTTGGCTCCATTCATCACAAGCCCTTTCGGTTTTTGGGTGTCCACGTTTGCTTGCGGAGACTGCGTGTTAGGTGTGACAGGTCTCATACTCATGTTCAGATCTGTGGCCAGTATACCAAAAAGTCGGCTACCTACACTCCCGAGTTGGGTCGTCGCATTGCTGAGACTTTATATGAGCAAGTTCGTAAACGCAAGGCTTACGTGGACTCCCTTGATGATCTGCCTGTTAAGGGCTTGGAAAGCCAACTTGTTAATAGCCTTGCATTGAGAGCTTCATGGAAAGTTGTGGATGACTGGACTTTCAAAAAGCAATCACATATCAACATCTTGGAGTTTTCTGTCTTGGAGCGGCTTGCAAAAAGGCTCATCTCTGGTGGGCACTACGGCCGGGTTTCCTGTCTGGTGGATTCTCATGTCGTATCTGCTGCCTCCTCCAAGGGCAGAACTTCGTCTTTGGGACTTGCCCCCGTACTTCGTCGTTTTAGTGCACTGTGTGTTGCAGGTGGACTTTTCTGGCGCTCTCCCTATGTGCCAACGAGGTTAAACGTCTCGGATGACCCCACTCGCTCTGTGGATCTTCGTGGTGCGTCTGGTAGCCTCGATGTCTCTGCTTGGCATGATGATGATTTGTATCTCCTGGCGGCCTTGCCTAAACTTCGCAGATGGTCCTCAAATTGGGTCCGCTTGGTGTTGAGCCTTCTTGGCCCTTCCGTTCTTCGACTCACTGACCGTTCTCAGTTTCGGTCACTTTATCCCCTTAGCATGCTTGGATTTTCTCGTCATGACCCCGATAGCAATATTGACTTCGACAGCTCACTTGGCTATCCAGGTGAAGGTCCTCTTCGTCCCTTCACCTGTTTCCTGCTCTATGTTGTTGCCCAGGGAGCTCTGTGCTGCACTGTAGATGTAGTTCCCTTTCATGCTTTAGGTCTTGTTAGCGCCATGGCTTTTCTGGAGACTGCGCATGGGATGCAGCCTCAAAACAATGCTGACTTGACACGTCAGATCAGGAGAAACGCCGTTCCTCTGGCGGAAGGCAGGCCGGTTTTGGCAGCAACGAATTTCAACAGGGAGACGCTATTTTCAGTTTTTCTGGAATGGTGCAGTAGTCAACAGGTTGATTTTTTGGGTCTTTTGGAGAACGCTCTTTTTAATGCTGAGGAGATCAACACATGGCTGTCGTCCTATGGGCGGCAGCTTTACAGATCTGGTCGTCCTTATGGCCATTACAGTGAGACGATAAATTCGGTCGTAAGTCAGAAGGCAATTTTACGTCGCTATTTGCAACCCTCTTGGGACGTGGCTTACTCATGGATGAGGAACGAGCCGCCATCTCACCATACTGCGATGCCTTGGCAGGTACTCCTGTCGCTTCTTTCAACTGCAATTTTGTGGGGGTGGATTCGTGAAGCAGGTCTGCTAGCTCTAGCTTTTGGTGGTCTACTACGGCCGGGCGAATGCTTAAATGCAGTAAGACGTGACCTGCTGCTACCTGGGGACACTAGGTTCTCGAACACCTTCGTTCTACTTGCACTTGAAGAGGCTAAGACGAGGCTTTCAGCTGCACGGCATCAGTGCGCCAAACTGGATTCTCCTGATCTTGCTAAACTGGTTGTTTTAGCGTTCGGGAACTTATTGCCAAACGAGAAATTATGGCCACATTCGAATCAGACTTTTCGGAACCGTTTTCGACAACTTCAACTTGCAGTAGGTTTACCTCAACGGATTTTTCAAGGATGTCGACCCCTGGACCTGGGTTCCTTACGCCCAGGAGGTGCAACGTGGCTGCTTCAAGTTACGGAGAACTCTGAACTGGTAAGGCGACGTGGCAGGTGGACGACAACGAAAGTCCTTGAAGTGTATCTTCAAGAAACTGCTTGTGTGAAGTATCTGAATTGTCTGGACGATGCAGTGAAAGATAACGTCTTTCATTTGGCCATGCTCTTTCCTCGATGCTTGGTAAAAGCAACGAATCTGGTTGACGCACAGATTCCACCCTCCGTGTGGTTCAAGGTTTTTAGATGGTCTTGATGCGCTTTTTACAGAGCAATGAATGGGCTGGAAGAATTGGGTGAAGTGAAGCCTAAAATGGGCTTCAGCTGTGTACCACGAGAACTCAGACATGGAAAAGTGGTGCTTGCGAATTCCTATATATACGTACATATATTGCAGCTTGTATTCACAACAACAATCTTCCTAAGCTTCCCTCCAAGTTTTGTGGCAAGATTTGGAGTCATCATTCCACTAGGTCTAGTGATGATCTTGGAATCTTCATCAAAAGTGTTTCGTTGGTTCCAAAGATCAAGAAAATCATCGGAAGCTTAACTGTTTTAAAAGAAGCAAATTTTATATTCCCTTCTTGATCGGATGTGATTGTATTAAACTACCGATGATTTGGTGATTTGATGGTTGGACTGGTTTCTAATTTCAAGCACCAAAGCTATAGGACTTTTGCGCAGGCAAGACCCCTAGAAAACACATGTTGGTTTACTAAAGCCATGGTGGATCGGAGGCCGCGGTGGTTGATCGCTTTGTGCAAGAGATGGAAGATCCTGATCCTGAGACCGTTTGGGATCTTGATGCCAACGTGGCAATTTTGGGAGGTGAACCTGTGAGGATCATAAGGTTGGAGAAGTTTATTTGAAAGGTAATTTCCTTTTGGGTTTTACAAAAGGACTACTTTTTTTTCCCCAATAGCAAAAATGCTATGGGGTCTTTGCCGTTCCCGGAAGGAACCGGGTTCTGGGAACCGGTTCCGGGAACTGGTTCTGGGAACCGGTTCCGGGAACCGGTTCCGGGAAACCGGGTTCCGGACCCGAGGCATTGCCAAGGTTCCGGGTTTAGAAGGTTTCGTGCCCGAGGTTTCGCAGGTTTCGGTGTTCGCTGGGCCAGGTCAGGTTCTGTTCCCGAGCTTTGGACGGAACCGGTTCTGGGAACCCGAGGTATTAAGGTTCCCAAGGTTCCGAGAAAGTTACTGTGTCATTACTTTGAAAGTATACTTGTGTACTTGGAAAGTATATTTATACTTTTGTACTTGGAAAGTCTACTTTTGTCCTTTGAAAGTATGCTTTTGTACTTTGAACGCATACTTTTGTACTTGGAAAGTATACTTTTGTACTTTGAAAGCATACTTTTGTACTTGGAAAGTATACTTTTGTACTTTGAAAGTATACTTTTGTACTTTGAAAGTATACTTTTGTACTTTGAACGCGCACTTTTGTGCTTTGAAAGTATAGTTTTGTACTTTATCACAATGCTTGCTTCAGGTTGCATTGAAAATCAATACAGCAGGGGAAAAGAAAAGGTGGTAATAAGTGTCCACTTTATAATGCAAACCTCCTTGCTGTTGGGGATACCACCTACGCTTATGTATATACGATGTTTCGTTGTGTAGTGTGCCAACTAGCACACCCAACAATTTTGCAACAAAAGCTACCCAACGTTCGACATCCTGATCCCACTAGATGACGATCTAGTGGGCCCCAAATGGCATTTTCCAATGTTTGTCATTCCAAATCTATATATTCTTACTGTTGGTCCAAAATAGTAGATTTTTCTTGCTTAACAACCAAGAAAAGTAAGGGATGACCGGGATGACACTGATATCCCCACAATTGTTGATGACTACCTTTTCCATTTGGCAGGATTTTGCTAGAGCATACTGCAACAGTGAAGAGTTGCGCCTCTTTGGTTCAATGGAAGCAATGCCTGGACATTTTGCAACAGCTGAAAGAAGAGGAACAGTGCCTTGAGAATTTATGGCTGTTGATGATGGGGAGGAATAGGTTGACGTATGTCTTAAGAATGTTGCTGGCACAAAGTGGGCAAAAAAAAACGTGACTTGTACCCAGTTATAGGGACCCGGGATCCCCAGTTCACTCCATTTATTTCGGGGTGACACATTTGTTTTCGTTACCCAGTTATGTTCGGCCATTTATAGGGCGGTTACCTGGGATGGTGCTAAAACCTTGTAAATGATGGGATAATCTACCAACCTCAGCTGGTGATCGCCGGATTTTCCTCCATCATCAGTAGCTTTTGACTCAAAGGCCAGCTTCAAAAGTCTGAAACTCCTACAGTTGATGGTTCGTTCGAAATCCGGTAAACTCACCAGCTGAGGGAACCGTGATTTATCCCATTATTTACGAGGCTTTAGCACCATCCCAGGTGGTGATTGCCGGATTTCTGAACCATCAACAGTAAGAAGGCTCCCAGCTTTGGATCTAAAAACCACCGGCAGGTCTCCCGACGTGATCTTGCTCACTTCCATTGTGACGGCCTGCGGCCGTGCGACCGAAGGCTCTCATGCAGTGGATGTCTTCGAAGAGTTGAAGCGGTATCGCATAGAAGCCACAGTGTGCCCTGGCCATGTTGGATTACTAGCTGGTGGTTTCAAAGGTTTTTTATTTTCACCCCGAAACTTCGGGAAGATGAACCCATTTTGACGAGCATATTTTTCAATTGGATTGAAACCACCAACTAGATTACAACAAGTGCTACTTTTTTGTTGATTCGTTGTTGTTAGGTCAAATCAGACGTTTAAAACTGGTTGAGCAGAATTGTAGGATAATTTTTTTGTTTGCCTATTTTCAGGGGTTTGAGAAATATAATATGTGTCTCAACTGCTGATTTTCCTTCGGATTTCCGAAGCAATCACATTTGACAAGTTGTGAATTGCAAAGAGTAAACTAATTTGGCCACAACGATTCGAAAAAACATGTAGGGTTCTTAAGGGGGGTGTTCAACCAGAGGGGGTAATTGGGGAACCCTAAGGATTCCTAAGGAAGATTGGGGAACCTTAGGGAACATTAGGGAAATCACCACCTCCCCCCTTAAGAATCCTATTAAAAAAGAAGTGGCCTTGGAAGTTACAGCCCCCCGGAAGATGAAGGGCCAGGCACCTAAAGGTCATTTGAACCCATCCAACCTCCATGACTTTGGGCTTCATATTCCAGGGCCGTTTTTTTTTTTTCAAAAAAATGTTTCAATCTTCCAGATTTTTTGTCAAAAAAAAGGTGCATCCTCCCATCCCACCAAAAAAATCCAGTCATGGAGAGTTTCTTTTGAGAGTCAGATGGTCACCCAAGCGACAATGCACTGGGTATGGAAGGTTGTTGAATTACCCTCCCTAGAACTAGCGTAACATAGCGTAAGATATACCTGGATCTTCCAAGTGTGTAAAATTTGCGCGTTTTCACCAACAAAAACCTACCAAATGGCAGAACATTTTACATATCTTGAAGATCCAGGTATATACACAACCCTTGAAAAGCGGGGCGGATGGAAGACTAGTTGAGTTTCTTTGTTGGGATTTTTTTCCCCTTATTTTCAGGGGCGAAAAAAACGTTAGTTTTAGGGCTGGGCTGACCCAAGGATTACGAGTTACAAAGTTACTGACTGACAAAATTGGCAAAACTGGAAGGTTTTCTATTGTTCTACACTGGATATGTTTTACATACCTACCTGTATATGAGAAAAATATCAATTTTATAAACACCAAACGGATATTTTATCTACTTCCGTGTTTTTGGCCAGGTTTTTTTAGATGCCATGACTCCGTTCAAATCTTTGAGGATCAGTTATTCTGCAGTGATCAACGCATGTTCCAAGTGCAGCGATTGGTTGAGAGCCCTCAGCTACTTCGATGACGCCTGGGACACCGTGGCTGACTCCACCTCCACCAAGGCGAGGCGACGTGACGACGACTCTGATGGGAGTTTAAACAGATAACATGGCGATGGCTGGAAAAGCACCATTTTTTTCATAGGAGATACATCTTCAAATGGTTGTTTTATCCCATTGTCACGGTGATTTTCGGAGGTGTGAAAAGGACAAGCATCATCTTCAGGAAGTCGCCTAAATATTTGCGGGAAAAAAAACCAACGGTGTTATTTTGGGGGTTTGGATTTTGAATGTCCGCTGGACATTTTGTGGGATTATTGAAAGAAATTCCAAGAGAAATACTGGAGCACCTCACCTGTTACGCTCAACAACATCTTGCACCGGTGGCACTCTTCAAATTTTCGCACCAAATTATATATCTGAAAAAATCGACATGGCCAACAACTCAAGAACCTATGAAGTGGGCCCAAAAAACCAGTTGTAAGTAGGGGGAAGCCATAAGTCCACTTTATTTCGATGCGAACAAAAAACCCATTGAAACCCATTGAACTTTCGGCCGTTTACAGGGGAGTTATTAAAAACATATCTCCATTTACAACAACTGGCGACGGGTGTTTTCTCCCCTTTTGTTATAGCAAGTCACCAACTTCAACGCAGCTTGCGCTACACAACATGCATTTCACCTTCACCAAAAAACCCACAAACCCAAACCGCAGAAGGAGGCCGCGTCGTTTCTGACGACTGCCAGCATCAGCGCCTGTGGTCGAGCAGTACAATGGCTCATTGCCTTGGAGATCTTGGAGGTGAAGCTGGGGCGAGTCGGCTTTTGGGTGGTTGGTGCGCCTGGCGGTATAGAAACCTAAACCCCTCGGAAAAACCTAACCAGGAAGATACGAACATAAATGTTTGGTCCTATAGGAAAAAAAAGGTGACTCCCGATTTCACTAAAGATAAATGGCCCATTTTTTGGTATCTCCATGTGAATGTTGCTGGGGTAGTAGTGCTCTTTATCCAACCATCATGGAATCTCATCTTCTAGGAACC
>OMLO01005697.1_pt1 | contig 10476 bp, 13 predicted proteins | sample 1674811 | NCBI WGS metagenome assembly OMLO01 (sample SAMN06265003, study PRJEB25207) | coral metagenome | isolation source: Coral host | place: Mexico:La Bocana,Puerto Morelos, Mexico | collected 2008-11-13
ATTATATCGGCTATTAACCTGATACTTTCCCCAATGAACCTTCCTTTAACATACCCAGATTGACAGGGATGAATTAAATTCGGTAAGACCTTCTCCAAGCGCAGAGCAATGGTTTTTGTTGCAATTTTGTAGTTTACATTCAGTAAAGATATAGGTCTCCAATTTTTTAAGTATTCGGTTTTTTTCTTCTTCTTTGGAATTAAGGAAATAATTGCTTGGTGTTGAGAGATGGAAAGAGTTCCGTTTCGAAAGGCGAAATTAAAGCTACTTACCATAAATGGACCGAGCAATTTCCAAAAATAGCGGTAAATTCAGGCGTTAGCCCATCCGTGCCGGGAGTTTTGTTATTTTCCATTGTTTTTAAGGCAATCTCACCCTCATGAATAGACATGACACCTTCATACGTTTTCGCGATTTCTTTTGGTAATGTGTTTTCTATTTTAAAGAACTCGTTGAAAGTTGGGCAGTTGGGGTCCACATTTCTCGATGTATAAATCTCTTTGAAAAAAACGTTCTTCTTCCTCCAGAATGTCCTTCGGGTTTGTGATTTTGTCACCCCCGTTATTAACTAAGGACGTTATATGTTTCCTTTTTTGGTTCCTGTTTTCTAAATTATAAAAATATTTACTATTCCTCTCACCATGTTCGTACCAACGTGCTCTACTGCGCACAATTGTTCCTCGTGTTTTGATATCCGCAATTTTAGAAAGCTTGAATTTTATTCTCTCCAGCTCAGTCTTAAGAGAATCACTATATGACGTCTGGAGTTTGGTCTGCACTTTCATCATTTCTGACAAAAGAATTGATTCTTCGTCTCTTTTTTGTTTAGCTTTCTTCTTTGAAAAAGCTATTGTAAAGGCACGAATTTCCATTTTAATCATTTCCCAAAACAACCCTTTGTCGTTGACTTGTTCATACTTTTTTGCAAACGTTGGAATTTCAAATGTTAACAGTTCTACATAATTAGTATCCGACAGCAAAGAGTTGTTAAACTTCCAGAACCCTGGTCCTCAGGGGAACTCACTCTCGTTTAAAGACACGGAGAGAGCAACGGCAGAGTGATCTGAATAAATGTTTGGAAGTATTTTGCACTCTTCTAAGTGATCTTTTAGCTGCATTTGAAATAAAGAAGTAGTCAAGTCTACACTGTATTTTCAGTGACGGGTTCTCTCCTGCAAAGCCAGGTCGATCTGGATTCTTTAAACGCCAGGAATCAAGTAAATTGTGTGTTTTAATTAACGATTGAAGCTCGTTAAGAGAAGCTTTTTTGTTGTCAATCTTCCTGTTATTACCGATATAATTTTCCCTCTGCTTTAAGTCTTATCGAGTACGTGTGGTTGATTAGAATGCCCGAAGTTTCCCGATTTGTTTACATCGTAAGTCACGTGACACTACACGTGAAATCTAACGACGAAAAGGTGAATTTTTGCATGACTGAAACACCATGTAAAATCTTGTACAAAACGAAACATATCAGTTAAAAACGTTTGTGTTTTTTCCCTTTTAACTAAACAACCAAGGTCTAAATATAAGCATTCATAAACATGTGTGTAAAACAGAAATTTAAGAGATAAAATAATCACCATATCAAGAACATTATAGCATAGTAGAGTATTTATTTAAAGTCGCTAACGTAGGGAGTGGTTGCCCAATCTACCGAGCCAGGGGCTCATGTTAAAAACGCGCGACTATTTAACAGCACAATGGATAAAGACCAGACCACAACACCGGGAACTACGTGCCCTATTGTTTACGATAAGTGTGTAGGTCCTTTAACGTCCCCTGCTAACCAGAACAATGAAGATGCAGGAGACGGGGCCTACGGTTTATTGTCCTTATCCGGGAAGACTAGAATATCTAACCATTTGCAGATGTCATTGCAAAGGCAGCATATTTTAAGACCCTGAGTGTTGGTCCGGTCTGGGAATCGAACCCGAGACCTCCCGCACGGTAGTCCGACGCTCTACCAACTGAGCTGTCCAAAAAAAAGAATTTTCAATAGCAATGCAAGTGAAATCATTTGGCAATACACATACACTGTAAAGCCACAAAAGTCAATTTTATTCTTGGAAAAAAGAAAGTAAAAAAATACTATCACATCTCATGGCAACTCGAAAATAACATTTCCTGAATTTGTCATGGCCATGACAATCCTGGGAGTACTTATGTATTACACATAATCATAGTAAATAGAGGGAAATGGTTATGAAGGCTGATGCCAACATCTATCTTGTAAGGTCAACACAACTCAGCACCTATTGTGTCTTGTGCATAGTCAATGTCAAAACAGTGAACAAAGGCATATAACAAAGAACTCTTCCAGTTTCAAGACCACTTCCCTCTATTACCAAAGAAATAATTAAAAAATGGCGTAATGGAACATATTACCAGACTGAGCCCAACATCACCTGTCTATCAATGTTCTAGGTACCATGAAATAAATCACGGAAATCTCCATTAAGGTCCTCAAAGAAAAAACAGGAATGACTCCAAAGTAGCTCAAGGTCTTCAACGGAGTCTCTCAGGTGTAACAGTTGATAGACATTGTACGTTAAGGGCAAGTAATTAGTTTGACTATATCCTGTCCTCTCCATTTATTTTTTGTAACCTGATATTTAATTCTACAAATAGCATCTTAAATTTTTCAATCTTGTAATACAAGATAAATGGCTTGTAAAATAAATAAATGGAAGAAAAATAAAAAAAATTACCTGTAAGAAGAGCATATATGTAAGGCATTCAAAATTTTCTTGCACCACATACAATAATCTTACGAGAATGAATAAAAAGAAATGTGTTTAAAGATGTTCACACAAGAACTTTCTGCAGTCATAGATATATTTTTAATTTCTTCTGCAGTTAGACAATGAGTAAATCATGTCAGAATTATTAATTTTTATATCGATGATCAAAAGTGAGTAAATTGTGAGGCGGCATACAATAGAGAGCAGAGGCCTGTACACAAAACAACTTCAAGAATGCAGCAGAGCTCTCTCTGTCATGAAGGGAGGTGGACTGCTTTAAAGCCTATATACAACTGTACTCCTCCAACTAAAAGCATCAGATGAACAGTGTAAACATCAGGTAGATATTTCATAAGAAGTGGCTCAGCATAATAAAGCAGAAAGTTCTGATCCTAAAGAAAGTAAAGTGATACATCAAGATTAAATCAATTTGTAGTTCTAGGCCTTCATAGACTTAAACGAATAACTAGTTAGTTTTTTAATAATCCAGTGGATGTTGTCCTTCTTTAGAAAAGTGACAGAAGTTCGAATGAGGCCTAAAATTGCCGTCAAAATCCTTTAAAATCCCAGCTTTCGCCGATCTACGGCATCATCAGGGATAAGAAAGATATTCCGCGTCAGGCTTATATATAAAACTAAAGTAAAGATGTGTGAAGAGCGTAGGAGTGCGGAAAGTATGTGAAATGTATAGCAATAAGGTACAAATATGAAAGAGGAAACGAATAAAATTAGCTAATTGACGAGTGTCATTGTACAAAGAGTCTCTCTATGTGAAATGTATAACAAGGTATAAATACGAAAGAGGAAACGAAGGCGAACTTGAAAGCAAGATCCACCACAAACTCCAACTTACACTTAAGGAACTACAGCCCCAAAGAAGGTGGTCGAACATCAGCCACAGAGACAAGAAAACAATTAAAGAACTCAAAGAAAAGAACTACGTATGCCTCCCCAGCGATAAAGACACAGAGTTCTGCGTAATACAGCAAGACACCTGTACCCTGCATGTCGGTCAAGACAATCGAGAACAAAGTCAACACAACTTGGAGAAACATCTGCATACAAAATCAGTCACCTTCTTTTGTCCGAAAGAGCTTCATCGCCTCAAACACCGATCTGCCCAGATTCTACCATCTCATCAAGCCCCACAAAAACCGGCCTATATATTAAAATACGACCCATTGTATCTAACACCAATGGACCAACCCAACGCATCTCATGGCTGCTCACAAACGCTCTTAAACCAAAGTTGAATGACGTCCCAGCACATCTGGAAAACAGCCTCAAGCTCATTACGTGCATCCAAGCTGGCGATTTTACCACCAACAAAACACTACCATATCCATACAGCCTCGATGTGGTGTCCCTATACACTTCAATACCTATACAGGAAGCCATCACCAACGTCGCCAATAGAATTCGAGACCCAACGCTCCATCTCTCCAAACAAGACATAATAGACTTTCTCACAGTTACGCTAACCAACATGTATTTCTCTTTCAATGGTCAAGTCTTCCGCCAAAAAGAAGACCTACCTATGGGTTCCAGCATCTCAGGTATTCTGGCCATCTCAGGCATTCATGGACAGACTAGAAACTATCGCTCTCACCTCATACTTATTGATAAGCCCCTATAAGAGATATGTTGACGACATCTATTTCCAAACACCTGGCGAAGAAATGGCAGACCGATTCCGCCATACAATGAAAAATCTACACGCCAAAATGAAGTTTGAAATTGAAAAACCGGAAACCACACCTAACGGCTTCTCACTATCACTACTCGATTTCAAAAACGTCTACAAAGGCATTAAAATCAAGACCATTGTACTTGAAAACGACCCCGCGAATCTATGCCTATTTGAAGCATTTTACATAAGAAAATACAAACCTACCCTCAACTCCCGAGAGGAATGGAGCGAATTCGTGGACCTTTTGTTCTAATGACTATTTCAGCACATCTAGAGAGACTCTTTGTACTATGACACTCGCCAATTAGACAATTTTATTTTATTCGTTTCCTCTTTCGTATTTATACCTTATTGTTATACATTTCACATAGAGAGACTCTTTGAACAATGACTGTAATGTGTGCGTAAAATATGCGTGACGTTTGTTTGTATTGAGTTGCATTATGGGATTAAAACCAGTGAGTTAAGCACACGGCCGCCATCGAGCAATTGTTTATTTTATTCGTCGCGTTGCTCCTCCTGATACACTTCATTTGGCGACGAGGAAACGTGATGACGACTATATTTGGTCGAGTGGAGGCGTTCAAAGAGACGGCGGAAACGTGGGAGCATTATACGGAGCGATTAGGACATTATTTTGAGGCAAACAGTATCGGTGATGAGAGCGCAGCTGACAAGGCGAAAAGAGGAGCGATACTGTTGAGCGTATGTGGAAGCAAAGTGTATAAATTAATGTGTGACCTTTAGGCACCTGTTAAACCGGGAGAAAAGTCGTATCAAGACCTGGTTCAGCTGATACAGGATCATTCGGCTCCGAAACCGTCGGAAATTGTACAAAGAATTAAAGTGCCACTGAGATCAAATTGTCGATATCCATTTTTTTACATTTTAGTGCTCAGTAAGTCAGAAAAAAAGGTCCAAAAAACGTGAGTTCTAATGTTCGTAATAGATTGAAATTTGGCAAGATCTTTCGGAAAGACTTATTGTGCAAGAAAATGTAAAAAAATGGATATCGACAATTTGATCTCAGTGGCACTTTAAGTTCAAGAACCGTTTTCGCAACGAAGGAGAATCAGTGGCAGATGTTGTGGCGGCGCTTAGGAATTTAGCCGAACATTGTGGATACAATGATACGCTAGAGACTATGCTACGGGAAAGAATTGTGTGTGGAATTAAGAATGAGAAAATACAGCGACGTCTTCTCGTGGAAAAGGAACTAACATTTCAGAAGGCCTTCAAAATTGCAACATCAATGGAAATCAGTACGAAAAATATGGCTGTGCTGCAGGAGGCGAAGCTGTCAGAGGCGGTAAATCAGGTCACTATGCAAGCCGATGGAACAAAAACTGAAAAGAAATGGGCTGAAGATCGACGCACACCAAACAAAGGTCTGTGTTTTAGGTGCAGAGGGAATCATAGTGCACAAACGTGTAGGTTTAAGGAACTGAACTGTTACTATTGCAAACAAAGAGGCCATATTACTGACCGATGTCCAAATCGCACCAGAAGTCAGTCCAGGGGTGAGAGGCAAGGATTTCAACTGAACAAAAGTGATCAAAGTAGACACCCGGTTCAACAGAGGTCAGGCAACTTGCACCAATTATGAAGTTCTTAATGTTTGTGATGGGCATGATGGGGATGAGGAAGATGTTTATAACCAGTTGTTTTGTGTTAGTTCAAGTGGTGGCCATAACCTGTACAAAGCAACAGTGATAGTTAATGGCATGAAAGTGAATATGGAAATTGACACTGGGGCATCTACAACTGTTGTCAATGAGAAAACATTCCACCAGTTGTCCCAACAGTACAGTGTGTTAAAACTGAACGCTGTGAATACAGTACTGCGTACCTATACAGGGTAAGTCATACCTGTAGTGGGGGAATGTGAGTTAGAGGTGGAATACAATGGGTCTAAGAGTGTTCTACCAGCTGTGATTATCAGGGCCCATGCTTGATGGCTTTCACATATGTCCTTAAATCGGAGTGAGACTTTAAATTTAACTACCATGGATAAAGACTTGAATGACATTTTAGAGACACACTCCTCTGTTTTCCAAGTGGGTCTGGGAAAAGTCGAGGGAGTGAAGGCAAAATCTACATCGATTCTTCTGAGAAGCCATGATACTTTAAGGCTAGGACTGTAGCTTATGCCCTGCGTGAGAAAATTGAACTGGAATTGGATCGACTTGTCAAAGAAGGGACTATAAAACCAGTTGAATTCTCAGAATGGGCCACGCCCATTGTCTCCACTGTCAAAGAGGATGGCACAATCAGAATTTGTGGGGATTACAAGCAAACGGTCAATCAAGCAGATAAGTTAGACAACTGCCCCATTCCCAAGATTGAAGATCTGCATGCAACCCTAGGGGAGGGTAAAGAATTCACGAAGCTGGATTTAAGCCAAGCGTACCAACAGCTGGAGCTGGATGAGGAGTCTAAAGGTTTTACAACCATCAACACCCACAAGGGTCTCTTCAGATACAATCGTTTTCCGTACGGCATTTCTTTGGCCCCAGGTATTTTCCAACGTACCATCAAAAGCCTCCTCCAAGGTATACCACAAGTTGTTGTCAGGATTGATGATATCCTTGTGACAGGCAAGACAAGACACAACAACCTGAAGCATTTAAAGGACGTCCTGGCACGATTAACTAAGGCGGGCGTGCGCCTAAAGCTGAAGAAGTGTGTCCTACAAAAAGAGGTGATTTATTTGGGGCATCGCATCAACAGCGATGGCATTCAACCCGTAGAAAGCAAAGTAAGAGCGATCCACGAGGCACCTGCACCTACAAATGTCAAGGAAATTCAAGCCTTTCTGGAAATTTTAAACTACTATGCCTGTTACTTGCCAAATCTGGCCACTGTCTTGGCCCCCTTGCATGAACTCCTTGCCAAAGACTGCAAATGGACTTGGGGTAAAAGACAGGTCGAAGCTTTTATTCAGGCTAAGAGCATGTTAAGCTCATCAGATTTGTTAGTCCATTATGACCCTAGCAAGGAGCTTGTGTTGTCCTTTGATGCCTCACCATACTGGGAGCACTGCTCTCTAACATCATCAATGGGGAGGAAAGGCCTATTTCGTATGCATCAAGGACCCTATCACCAGCAGAACGAAACTATGCTTAACTGGGTAAGGAGGGAGCTGCTGTGATATTTGGAATCAGGAAGTTTCATCAGTATCTCTACGGACAGAAGTTCAAGATTTTTACTGACCACAAGCCACTTTTGGGTCTGTTTAAGACAGAGAAAGCCGTTCCCTCGATGGCATCACCAAGAATTCAAAGGTGGGCGTTACTTCTGGCAGGCTATGACTATGACCTCACGTACCGAGAGGGATCTAAACATGGCAATGCTGATGGCCTGAGTCGTTTACCTTTGGCCGACACAGTAGTGAAGGTCCCCGTACCCGGTGAAACTATACTGTTGATGGAGTGGTTGGAGGATATGCAAGTGTGCGCAGATCACATTGCAGAGTGGACCGCCTCAGACCCAGTGCTACAACAGGTCCTTAGAAGAGTTCAGCAGGGCTGGGGCAATAAATGCCCCAATGGAAGTTTGCAGCCATTCTTTGTAAGAAGAGATGAATTAAGCACACACAATGGATGTATTTTGTGGGGAAACCGTGTGGTTGTTCCAGCTCAAAGTCAGCGACAGCTTTTGCAGGACCTGCATGCTACTCACCCAGGAATAGTGAGAATGAAGAATCTGGCACACAGCTACCTATGGTGGCCAGGCTTAGATACAGATATCGAGGAAATGGTCAAGTCGTGTAAAGTATGTCAGCTGCATAGCGCCGCACCTGCTGCTGCACCCCTCCATCCTTGGGAATGGCCTGAAAAACCCTGGTCCCGCATACACATTGATCATGCAGGGCCTTTTAAGGGACAGTCGTTTCTTATTGTGGTAGATGCATACAGCAAGTGGATTGAGGTATACCCACCATCGAGTACCAGTGCGACAGCTACTACAGAGAAACTCCGACAGCCTTTCGCCACTCATGGATTACCTGAAATGGTGGTCTCAGACAATGGCACTTGATATACAAGTGAGGAATTTGGTGACTTCATGTTTTTTCAGGTTTTTGTTAGCCTATAGATCAACACCTCAGACAACTACTGGAGTGACGCCGGCCAAACTTCTATTCAACCGTCGTCTATGAACTCGCCTGGATCTCATTCGACCAGATGTAAGATGACGCGTGGAGACCCAACAACAGTCACAGAAGGGACAGCATGACAACACCAGAAAAGAACGACAGTTTGCCAAGGGAGACAGGCTCCTAGTAAAGAATTTTAACTCTGGGCTTATGTGGAAGAAAGCACACATTGAAAGTCGAACTGGCCCACTATTGTATATTACCAAGTGTGAAAACGGGTTGGTGGCTCGTCAACGTGTGGATCATCTCCTTAAACGACATGGTGTGCCCACTATTGATCCTGAGGATGATGATTTGCCTGAATCAACCATTCCTGCTGAGCAAAACTGCGTACCTTCCAAGGTGAAAGTGGAAGAGAAGAGTGCATATTGTGAAGAAGTTTCCAGCGAGGGAGAGGTCCCTACCCCAGGGCCTCAGGCGGAACCATTAGTGCCAGCACTGGCACAGTCTAGGAAGTCTCAGCGTTCCAGGAGAGCTCCAGAGTACCTCAAGGATTACGTGACTGTGTGAACATCGTCAAGATTGCAAATTGTTAACAAGTGTAGGATTTCTAAGGACATTGAGGCATTATGGAACAATCAGTTGAGTTTTTGTGGAAGGGACTGTGTTTCTGAGCTAAGGGGGAAAAAGATGTAATGTATGCGTAAAATATGCATGACGTTTGTTTGTATTGAGTTGCATTATGGGATTAAAACCAGTGAGTTGAGCACATGGCCGCCATCGAGCAGTTGTTTATTTTATTCGTCGCGTTGCTCCTCCTGATACACTTCAATGACACTCTCCAATTAGATAATTTTATTCATTTTCTCTTTCATATTTGTACCTTATTGTTATACATTTCACAAACTTTCCGCATTCCCACGCTTTTCACACATTTTTACTTTACTTTTACATATAAGCCTGACGCGGAATATCTTTCTTATCCCTGATGATGCCGTAGATCGGCGAAAGCTTGGATTTTAAAGGATTTTGACAGGCCTCATTCGAACTTCTGTCAGTTTTTGACATGTATATGGCCATTTTCACTCCTTCAGATGAATCGAACGAAGCATTTCCGGTATGAAGGCCTAAAAAAATCAAATGAGTTTACTTGTAACACAATTTCCCATTAGGACTCATGAAACTTGTAATGTTGCATACAATACCATGATGCAACGCGGGCATGTTTCATAGAGTGAACTAGAGATTGTGATGTTACAAAAAAACATGTGAAGAGTTACATCCTACATGTCATTTTTAATTTTGATTTACAATATATTGGTCCCAATATCATCATGCATAATCTCCTGACTTGTCTGTATTGTAGCTTTAGTTACTTTGCTTTATTCTCATGACCTGTATACCGTTATTTCATCATGTAGTGGTATTGTTAGGAGAAGTTATCTACTGGTCATTATAGAATTAAAGGGTTACTTACAGTGTACATGTAACAGTTATCATGGTCAGTATCTCCTGGTAAGTTCAAGGCTAAAGAGTACACTACTGCTGACTAATTACATCAATAAGTGATACATTTAAATGATCAAGATAATGTACTTAGAGATGAATGTGCATTTAGTATATTGATCTTTCAAAAACCAATTCAAGTGGACTATACATCTTAGACCTTTTCAGTTACAAGTGGCTCTATTTGGATGATTTCAATTGATGAATCCTTACATCATTGTTCACTGCAAAAATAACTCTATGGTACATGTAGTTCGATCCTCAACAAATTTGGGAGAGCCACCAAATGTATTTTTAATTACTAATCTTCAATGGCTTAATATATTAAAATGTACTCAGATTTGTCTACAAGCACAAGAGTACAACGCATCGGCTTGCAAAGCTCACTGGAAGTACGTCGTATCCAGGACATGTTAATAACAATAAATAGTTGCTTTTGC
>OMLO01005698.1_pt1 | contig 10476 bp, 7 predicted proteins | sample 1674811 | NCBI WGS metagenome assembly OMLO01 (sample SAMN06265003, study PRJEB25207) | coral metagenome | isolation source: Coral host | place: Mexico:La Bocana,Puerto Morelos, Mexico | collected 2008-11-13
GGCTGTTTGTAGGCGCTATGAAAGCTTATTTTGTTTTAATGTCCAAGAACACATTCCCCCAATAAAACGACTTCGGTCAGGGCTCCAACCGTTTGGTCACCGCTCCTCCAGGAAGGTCCTTTCAAATTTGTTCTAACATTTTTCCTTTTCTTACATTTTAGTGGCCGGCCATTTTGGAGAGAGCTCGTGCGACCTGGAGCTTATTGAGTCATCATGTATGAACAAGGAGCTAAAAGTCGTGTCCTAACTACACGTTCCTACACACCTTGGTAGCGTTAGTTTATTCGAAGAACAATACACAGCCATCTAGTTTAATGCTCAAAAAAAAGTAAAAGCAGTTTTACGTTTTATGTTGTTTTTATTGAGCTTTTTTGTAAGTATGGATGCTCTTTTATCTTCATGGAATTTTAGCAGAATGCTTTCCAGGAACAGTTGGCATAACCAAGAGTTTCCTGACTGTAACGTGAGCTACGTAGAGGCTTGTAAATCAATACCAATCAGGTTTGCTACAAAATATTGATCATGAAGAGCTTGTAACGTGGTGCAATACTGAAGTTTTGCCGTTGATATAATTTGAAAGTTAGAATTAGCCTTAAATAAGAAATATGCCATGGAGCTAGTGTTCAGTCTGGTACTCTTTATCTTTATCTCATAGCACACAAAGATGGCCAACGAATGTTCACTGTGATAGCATTGTAGATTACGATAGGGTTGATGCGTTGTTGATCTTTTGCTTTGCTAAAACACAAGTCTATTAACATCAAGAACGCCAGTTGATTCCAACTTTTTAAACGGTTTGCTTTAGACACCGTGCGACATAGACACTTAGTACTTTAGCATGGAGTGACAGAGACGTGATGTTTTCGATATCCATCAGTGAGACACCAAATGTGTTTATTCAACAAATAAAGAAGCGACTGTGCTCTGCTGCGTTGCAAAGCACGCAGAAAGAGGTAGAAAAAGTAGTGAAGGGGAAAACACGAGACCTAGTCGAGTGTTTTTAACTACTTATTCAGTGCTCTACCGTTTCATAGCTGCTTTACAACCGAACAAGGTATAGTCGTAGTAGTTTTTTTTAAAGAATGCAACAATTTCCCACGCATTCGGCTGAATTTTTAAACCAAACTTTTTTTTGCCAAAGGAGTAAAAGTTCACTTATTTTAATAGTTTTATCAGGAAAGGTTTCTAGTCCAGTGAAATTACGAAACAGAGAGCTCAAAGCTTGCTCCCGCTATTTCTATTCCGAGCACAGGATAGAATATCAAAGAAAGTTTTCAATTGATCACTCGTCGGGTGAGCGATAATTTGAAATTGTTGAGGTTCACTTCCCTGAGATGACCGGAGATCGTTGTTATAGCAAAAGTTATTACTCAGCATGTAAGTGTTCTTTGCCAAAGAGCGTTTTTACAAAAATAAAGCTTCTCATCATAAGCAGAGACAGCTCAATTGGTTTTTTCTGTCGTTGTTTTACTTCTTAAGTATTTCTGCCTTTTATGGAAGCATTCGCTAGGTTAAGAATTTGTTTACTTCACTACCTGCTTTGTCGGAATCTAGCAAAAGTTATTTTCGTACAATTTTTACACTAACTGCATGTTGTTAACAATGGTCTCCGTGACCCACTGATTTACTGTTGACAAATAGCTCGTTTACATTGCATTTATCTGAGTCACAGGGGATGTTCAATTAAGCTGGCTTTCAAAATTTTGCTTGACCCAAATTAATGTTATCAACTCGTGTTCGGTTCTCTCATAAAGAGCGCGCGTTATACGGAAACTTTATTATAAATAGAAATAAAATCTCGTTTCAGCCACGTCTTACGTGTATGCTACTTTCGTTCTGCCAGTCATTTTCAGCAGCCACAGCAGCCACTGGCATTTTCCTCAAAGGTGACTGCCTAAGAGGATTTTTTTCCTAGGATTCCAAGGCTGTCTCCTTGCTTCTGCTTATGATCTGCGTTACGACTTGTTGCTGTTATCCTTCGCCCCGAGTCAGAGGTATTTTCGATAGGTTTATTTTGTAGCATGTAACATGGGAATTTGTCTAGTGAAGCATTATTGTAAAGTAAAAGGCCCAGATATAATATATAAAAACCAAGTGATTACCTGAAAAAGAAAAAAAAATAGGTCTTTGCTGAATTACTCATAATGGCAGACACGCGATTTAACTCATTGTCTTCTAGTACAAGCTCTGATTTTATGAGGCATTGTTTTTTGTTTTTTTTTGTCATGGAGGGGTCTTTTCTACAATCTCTTCGTACGTTTACGTGTGCATAGGTTGATTCCGACCTACACAGGGCAGGTATAAGTAGTAATATCAAATTTAAATTTAAATGTTTATAGTCATATTGTATCCATAATGATGATTCTCTGAATCTGGCAGTCATGGCTATACTTCACACGGATATGGATTTAAGGACTTGATATTATACAATGTGGTCAATAGCTGCCGCTAAAGAAGCATGACATAACCATTCACAATAAACTATTTCGTTGCAAAAGATTAGAAATAGGCTACATCGTCACCAAAATATCAAGAGCTATAAAACAAGCAAATTTCAGACTACTGAGACTGTTAAATTGCTTTTCAATTTTGTTTTTCTTTAGCTTTGTCTTGTTTGTTTGTTTGTTTTTTGCTCGTATTGTCTTATTTCATTTCAATGAAATGGAGGCTTTTTCAGCTTCCCCTTTTTTGTTCTTAAACCGAAGAGAGTGTAATACTGAACACAGTTCGAATCATTTCATGCCTGTTACTTCTTCTTTAGGTTCTCAACTTTTCTCTACAGCATCTGCATTAGTTTACTAGTTGAGTTCTACTAATTCATGCTAGAGTAAGGATTAGTTTCAATATAAAAATGTGAGACATTATTACAGTAGACAAAGCACACATGATATATTTTAATATTTTGGTCGTCATTCAAGCAATTTCTAAAAGAGGGACTATTTAAAATGGTATAATAAATCCGTTTACTATGTCTATCTCCATGGTCTGAGTTGAACTTTTACTTTAGCCACGATGGCCTGAGAACAGAAGTTTTACACTGTGTACTCATCTATCATGATCAGCTTTCTATCATGATGCCTGCAACAAGCTCATGTGTTTTTGTTTTGTTTTATTTTGTTGTTCAGTTGTTGTCTTTTTGTAATTATTGTGGTTGTTTTTTTTCAGGGGGGGGAGGGTAGTTTTGGTGATTTTATCGGGAATTTGAGATTTTGGATACAAAAAAGTCGGAGCTGTCCACTCTAGTCAACCAGAAATGCAGCATACAGCGAGATTAAACTTCATTATTGCATATTTTTCAGTCCAGACACCTTAAATACCAAGCCAGTGACTACAAGAGGCTCGTTAAACGCCTTGATTATCTATAGTAGTCGTTTCAGTGATGAATCTTAGTTTTTTTTAAAAAAAGCCGCGGCTAATTAAAATTATTTATTGTATAAGGAAGTTGGTTATTATTTTGGTTGTTTTTTTAAAAATGGAACATTTTGCGAATGTAACGTTTATGTTTTTTTCCCCTTGGGTTCTTTTTATAATCAAGTGACAATTGTAGTTGGCATGTAACAACGCGTTTCACTTCCAGTAGGGATAATGTTAATGTAAATGCCCTATCCCCTCTAGGCAAAGTTCTTGCTTAGTAACATTATGCAGGTAGGTGTCCATTCACTCAGATATCTCATGATGCGAATTCTCACCTCCTCCCTTTTTCCTGTGCACGATGTTGTATGAGAATTCCAAACCGTTCGGCGTTGCATTTCAGTGGCTCTCTCCTTTACCGTCTCAAAATATTTCTAAGAGATTTTAACAATTTTATATGAATTACAATGTGGCTGTGGGATATCCCTAAGCCATTTTACTCCAAACCTCAGTGCGAGGGTATGTTTTGCTGCCCAGTAAACAAACTTTGATAATACAGCACTTGTCCCGTTATTTGTTATAAAAGGGGACCAGGTGGGAAAAACATAAATCTCATTAGGTAATAAAGAAGTTCGCTCGAAGATATTCTAATTAAAATGCTACTCGGTAAATTCGAAACTAAATAAAGTTTTTTTTTGTTTTTTTTTCCCTTGCAGTGTCAAGTTTCAACTTCTGTTATTCGAGAGACCCATTCTATTTTATCCGGGGCACTTGTCCGAGACAACCCTGGGATATTGAGTGCAGGTTTCAAATCAAAATCAAATGTAAAGAACAGACAAGTGTTCGTGCCTGGGACTGCTATCCTCACCTATCACCAGATTGCTGTGACTATGTGTGCCCTACTTAACAACTTGGCTCAGGACTGCTCTGTCCCATCGTCATCGTGACTGTGACCATAATTGCTGTCATTCGTAACCTTTCAAATTAGAATAAATAAAAATGGCATGTTGGAAATTTGAGCGCAAAATATGTAGAGTACAAAAGGAATTGAACGATCTCGAGTGTTTTCTATGTAAGAAAGTACTGCAATGGCGTTTGCAAGTACTTGTTTTGATTACTTTGTGGGAGGGGCAGGTGAAGAAATCCAAATAAAATTCAGTTCAAATAAGATATAGGGATAATGATTGACCAACGGACTAAGCCAAGATGTAACACCGCATCCTCGCTTATCTGTCTCGCCTTTCAAGGATCACATTTCCCCATGCGATAGACAAACTTAGTTTTCTGGAACACCCCAATCTTTCAAAACTCCAAGAACTAAGTGGCTTTAGTTGCCCCTGTCAGATAGACTGCAAAACAGTCGTTTTTTCTTCCCTCTTCAGAAGCGCGAAGCGCCGTAACCGAAATTCTCGCGTGCGAAGCGCGCGAGCCTCACGCGCCCTTAGGTCGCGTGAGGCGAGAAAACGACTGTCTGCTTCTTATACAACGAATTCGTTCTGACTATGGGTTTGAATAATGACATTAAGGTGTCAAAAATTTCTTGACACTCGTATTTTTTAGCCTCTTTCCCCAACTTTCCTCGCCGTTTCTACACTCGCTCCAGACCTTTCGTTCGAAGTCTCCCTATGTCGCTCGGGTTCGCAAAAACGTGACCGAGCGGCAACAAAAAGCTAAAATAACTGTCGGATACTCTCATTTCAACATGCAGCTCGAATACTAGCTTACAACTTGAATACAACTTGAATAGAACTCACACTATTCAAACAGTTCGCTCGACGGTAGATCAATAATTATGCTAAAAGCACAATAGGCCATTTCCGAGTTCGCTCGAGCCTCCATTTCAAAGCGAGTCTAAGTGCGAAAGTTTTGCGATGGTAATTAGTTCTGCTCTCCAAATGAGCGAAAACTCATTTTCATTTGAAAGACTTCGCACTTAGACTCGTTTTGAAACAGAGGCTCGAGCGAACGCGGAAATGGCGTATTCTCACGAAATATGTCCCAAAACTATTAGTATTCCGAAGCATAAACAATGTCTTTCAAACACAATGTTCAGGCGTTTATTCTTAAACAATGTCTTCCGATCACCCGCCTTTTGAAAAATGTTCTATCTTTCTGCTGAGATTATGTGCTGTTATCTCACCGGCGACTTAGCGGGATTTCCGTGATAATCAACCCATGCTACTATCGAGGTGTCCCTGCCCAACTTGCAGAGAGATTTGATCTCAAAGTCAATACGTTACTCCACAGTTCCGTGCGCGTGGTATTTTATAAAGCAATATCGAGGCAAACAAAAATGGTCATCTACAATTGGTAAATTAAACGAGACTTACCTGTAAGTTGAAGTTTGATTGAGACTCTATCACATGATGGACAGAGCGAGGAGATCACACGGGATAGCAAAGCGCATGCGCAAGATTATTCTTCAAAGGTGCTGGTATGAGAAGGGAAGCAACCTGCCGCGCCGTCGAGCGGGCTCAATGGCGGCGCTGGACACATTTTATGACAACTTATGTCATTGGCGCTGCATTGCCATGCATAAGGGCGTGCGCCCCGATCGGAGCACACAAGCACACAAGAAACCGAGAACAGCGCCAAACAATATCGCAAAAACTTCTCTCGATCGATGAGGGAGGAGAGCGATCGCAGAATGGTGCGATCAGGTCCCCGTCCTCGGATTCAACAGCGGGCGTCATGATCTGAACCTATTAAAATAACATTTTGGCTGACACAACGGTCAAGTTGCAAGTGGGGAAAGAAGTGAACGCGACTATGTTCATGAAAATCTGCGGCTTCCGATTTGCGGACATAATAAACTATCTGGGGCCGGGCACGAGCTATGATAAGAGGGTCAAAGCGCACTGCGGTACCGATTTGAAATCAGGCAAGCCTTATGAGTGGTTCGATAGTCCTGACAAGCTAGAGAAAAGAATACAAACCTTCGTAGACTGGCTGCGCGTTAGTACAACGACCGCGAAGTGGCCCTGGGGCATCCCAGGATTGAGCAGGATTGAGCCTGTATCACATGCTAGGAAGCACGACAGAACACGGCGCCAAACTGTTCAACCACGGCAAAGAAGCATACGGAAGGTGAAAGAAGCGATCGTGGGCGGACAAAGCCTGGTGTTCACGCGGTACCACGACTCCGGCGTGACACGCATCAGATCGCATCGGTACTCGCGCCTGCGATTGAGCAAGCGCATCATAGATCACGATGCCAAGACGATCTCTCAACAATGTTGAGAGACATGCCCTGTGGAAATGAAAAGGTCATGCATTACGACGAACCGGCCCAAGCCGCGCCAAGCTTTACACAACACCTGAAAGCCGGAACGTGGTTAGTGGACATTGAAATCCCGAAAAAGGCTGAGGATGGAGTTTGAAGAAATGCCCCCCCTCCCCCCCCCCCCTTCTTCCTCTCCAAACAGATCCCCTCGAAGCGGTGCCCCAGCACATAAAAGATTACGGGCCCCACAACGGCAGAACAAGAGGCGACGGGAAAAAGCTGGTAGGCGCCTTGTCAGCGCAAAAGCTGCTGCTGTATGCGCCGCTGCTGCGCTGGTACGTAGCTCGCACGATCGACTATCAGACGACGAAGATCTTCACCTGGTTCGTTTAGCAGGTGAACGAAGCCCGCCGAACCGGAGATGCAGACAAGAGCAATGTTTTGCTTGCCGAAGTGTTCAAGCTACTCGCCAACAGCACGTAGGGCATGCTCATCGAAGCGCTAGAGGGGCAGACATTACTGGTGTACACAAAAGATGAAAAGGTGGTGGACAGGGCTCTGCGAAGCGCGTATTTCAGCGATCTTGAAGAGGTGGGGGAAGCCTATGAGCTGGAAAGTTGTAAGGCGTGCATCACAATCACTAGCCCGTTCCAGATCGGCATCGCGGTGTATCAGCTGGCCAAGCTGAGGATACTTGAATTCTATTACGACATCTCGGATCGGTACCTCAACCGCCGGGACTTCGAGCTCATTCAGATGGACATAGTCCGCAATTACATCGCCATTTCTGCTGATCGGCTTGTGGACATCGTTTGGCCAGATTGGCGGGCAAAAAAGAACGAGTGGCTTGCCTGGGTCAAGTGGTGCGGGAGCACGCCAGTGCAGTTTAAAGTCGAATGCTAAGGCAGTCGGATAATCGCGCTCTGTTCGATGTACCGTTTTGTCACCGAACAAGACGGCGAAAAAAAAGAAGTTCATTGCGAAAGGCACGTCGAAGAGGCAGAATCTTTAGTACTTGCAGAGTTTCAAGGCGGCCCTGGAGGGCAACATTGAAAGAGATGAAAATCGAGGATTCTGTATGGTTCGTTCTGGTGGAGCGATGCGAATGGCCACTCATGAACAGCAGAAGCTAAGGCTGAGCGCGTTTAGACGACAGACCAGAAACGTGTGAGTTGATAGGAGCTTACATGCTGTCAGTAGTTGCATCGAAATTTATAGGATGAAGCTGGGCTTACCGTGACGACGGTTAATAGCAGTTTGCAAAGCCACCCCGAAAGAAATTGAAAAGATCAAACAAAGCAAGAAGTCAGCCATGTGTTTAGATCAAATGGCCGTAAGATCACAATCGACGCTAACAAAAAGATTGTGAACTTTCTTGACGTAGCCTTCGACTTTAAACCATACATGAAGCCCAATAACAACTGAGTATTGTACGTTCACCAGCAGAGCAACCATACCCTACATTACTAAAAAACATCCCATTAACAAAAGGCTAAGTAACATCCCATCCAGCAAAGAAGTATTTGAGGAATCCATCGCCTCTAACCAGCAAGCACTGAAAGAAAGTGGATTTGCCCACAAGCAGTAACCTACATATGACCCTTCACCAGATCCAGCTCCGAGAAACAGAAGAAAGAAGAATCATGACAAGGCACAACCCTCCCTTTTTAACGTTAAAACTGACCTTGGTAGAAATTTCCTACACATCGTCGACAAATGCTTTCCAAAGAACCATCCCTGCTCCACAAGATTTTCAACAGACACACGCTAAAACTAAGCTTTCCATGCATGCCAAGCATTAAATCTATAATCTCGTCACACAACAAACACGTTCTTTCAAAAGCAACCCGACACAGCAACCCGACACCTGCAATTTGCAGAAAGAAGCCCTTGCCCACTCGAAGGAAAATGCCTTCAGACAAATGTCATCGATACAGCCACAGTAACATGCGAGACAGCCACTGAAACTTACTTCGGACTAGCAACAAACCTTAAGGAACGTTACATGCAGAAACCATCAGACATCCTTTCGACAATCGAAAAGAAAAACAAAACAGAATTTGCAAGACGCCAAGATTTGGAATTTGCAAGACGCCAAGAAACCGTTTCGAATAAAATGAAAAGTCCTAAAGAGATGTAAACCCTAAAGCAACATTAGCAAACAATTGTAATCTTTGTCGGTACGAAAAATTCTTCATCATTTGTAAACAAACAAAAAAAACCAGAACTGGGTAGTCTTAACAGACGAAGCGAGTTAGCGAGTTCATGTCCTCACAGAGACCGATAGGTTCTTCAAAACCTTAGAGTGATTAAGATGTAATCCCTTATATATACTGCATCTGTTACCTGGCAACGACTCGATTAGTTTTAAATAGCCTTGAACGTAACGCATTTGCTATAGTAACCACTCAAATTTTCGCATTTAACTGCCAGCTTTTCAGTTCAAATGTCGGTCGTTGAAGTTGCCCCTATGAGTGTGGTCCTTATAGTTTTGGTCCTTACGAAACAGAACTGTCGCAATAAAACGATGATTACTCTTGAAGCCTAAGCTCTTGCGAAGTTTTTGTCATTGAGTCGAGTGCCCTACGAAGTACATTCTAATCAAGAAAGAAAGAATTTATGTACATACATTCATACACACTCTTTCAGCTGCTTTGACTCTTTCGTGTTGCTTCCACCGTAGTTTGGTAGTTCTGAGGCTGGGTAGAGGGAGAACCAGAAAAGCGCGCAGGAAAACCGGGAAAGGGAAAGAGAACTTACGCATCTGCCATATTTCACGCGGTTGGCTGGTTAGATTTGCGGTACGTTCAGCAGTTAGTTCAGTACTTAATCTAACATATCTTGGTTTTGTCCCTCTTATAACATAAAGGATGATGCCGGATTCCTACCATATTCCCATAAATTCATTACCATTACCATTACCATTTTGTCCCTCTTATAACATGTAAGATGATGCCGGATTCCTACCAATCACTAGTATTTCAGCAGTGGGCTAGCATTGTTTTAACGCATGCTCTGTTTAGCCTGAAAAGTCAGGCATCTCCCGCCCTCAGCCTAGTCCCCGGTCCAGAGACTGAATGACCTGAATGCTGAGCGGTATCATTTTGTCCGATGACGTCCCTTACTGCTTCTGATATTTAAAGTAGGTTCTTCTTGGTTTTTAGTTTTTATATAGGATAGATACAAGTTTCTTGTTGGTTAAAAGAGATCAGGGCTGTCGGATTTCTAGAGGGTGTCGCAGCATGGGTCAGTTACAAATATATCGTATTAGGAATTACTGGAAATGTTGAAAAAAATAAACATTGGTTGTAACAATGATCTGACAATAAATGTGTGTTGAAGAAGTCACTGAGAGGCAGAGTCATTCAATACAAATTTTTGACTTTGACTTGACTTTGACTTTAATAGCATTTATTTTTTATCACTATAGCAAAACTAATCGAGGAGAATCAGCCTTCTCAGGATTTTTTATTACTCTTTTTACATAATTTTCTTGATTTAGAGTTTAGTTTTTTTTTAAAATTAAAAGTAAGAAGAAAGAATAAAAGGAAAATCGTTTCACTAGTTTGAGAACTATTGGGTATTTGATTCATTGAGGAAGAGAAAAGGAAAAGGAAAACACAACTGCATTGGCATAATAATAACAAATTGAACAGTAGATCTATCTCTAACAACTGATATTCAGAGCATTTCTTAATTGAGAGATATTAATGTAATCGTCTTGCTTCGATAATATGTCAATTAGAAAAATATGCAGTTTTGTTTTGAATTCATTTTTTGTGCTCCCCAGGAAACTGATAAGTCGTTGCACACCAATGCTCCGACCCTCGAAAAAGCTTTTTCTGGTCTTTTAGGCACTGTTTACACGGACCCGGGTTCATTTGTAGCCGCATCACTTCGTC
>OMLO01005699.1_pt1 | contig 10475 bp, 6 predicted proteins | sample 1674811 | NCBI WGS metagenome assembly OMLO01 (sample SAMN06265003, study PRJEB25207) | coral metagenome | isolation source: Coral host | place: Mexico:La Bocana,Puerto Morelos, Mexico | collected 2008-11-13
TGTAATTTAACCTGGATGCAAGGCAATTTTGGGCTAATTTGTTCCTCACATACACGCTAGATTATATTGTAATGAGAAAAAATGAGAAAAGTCAAACGTAAAAAGAAATGTGTTGTAAGTTGCTGAAATGTCACATTTTTATCTAAGGGGAAGTAGAAATACTCCTTGTTGCTTCACGCTACAGAAATAGGGATAAGCTCTGGCCTGATGCTCCACTTGGCTCAAATGCAGACTTTATGTATCTTATCCCTGTTTATTCTAACACCAACCTACATGAATTTTTTGTAATACCGGTAATTGTAGAAATAGTGCAACTTAGAAGCAATCAATCAAACAACATGCATGCAGCAATGTCAAGGGTAATTTGCATGTACTTTACTTTAAAATCTAAATTCTTACCTTTTAACAGAAATGTTAGTAGCCCAAAAAATCCAGCAAGTAGGGTTACATTAGCAACACCACTGATAGGTCCAAGCTTTCGAATGCTCCGCACATAGGCCATAGCAATAAGGAAAGGCAAAGGAATCAGCACAATAAGCTCAAATGGAGGTGCTGTACTTGTCCCTTCTAGAGGAGGTATCATTGTTGAAGAGTTCCTTAGCACAGCAGTGGAAACATATGGTGACACTGTGTCTGCACCAGTTGGATATAAAAGTGTTGATTTTTTAACAGGTGTCATATTGCGAGATTTATACGCAATGGGAAACATTTCCGCTATGGTATTTCCCATGAATATAAAATAAGCAACACAGAATCCTGTCTGTGTTATAAGTAATGCAGTGTTAACAAGTCTTAATCCCCATGGTCCAACAGCAATTTTTCCAATGTCACCAAGCGTCATTTCATTCTCAATAGTCTCCTTTATTTTTGCCATCTCCTCATAGCACTCGTCTGTTTGTAGGTCTTGGTATTTTGGAGATGAGTTAAGTATCATCTCAACTGCTGCATTTTTGCACTTAATTATAAGCTGACAACAATGGTCTGTTATTGTTGCAATGATGAGAAGTCCAACTGCTCCAAGCTGCAACAATACAAAAAAAAGTTGTTTCGGTGAAAGTCAGGAAGGTCAAAGGTGAGGGCAATTTTAAGCCAGTATTTTCAAATGTGTAATTAAAGCATTCAGGAAACAATTTACAGGTAACGGAATAAAAATCTGGAAGATGTCAATTTTACCTTCTTTGGCCCTAAAAGAAGTTGTTCAAAGTAGTGTTTAAGAGTTCCTCTAATGCAACTACAAAAAAAATGCCAAAAATTGGCCAAAATAGGTCTGAAAAATGTTAAATATTTTAATATGCCCCTTCATTCATATTGTCTTGGAGATTTGGTGACCAGTATGGAACTCACTGACATGGGAGATTCAGTCTATATCTAGGAGGCTCCTGTATTAATTGGAAGAGATGGCATAGATGTTTGAAAGGCATGATAAATCAAATCAGAAGGTGAAAAAAAAATCACAAACCACTTATTCAAGAAGGCTAGCAACAGTTTCCACTTTTCTAACAGCTACACCTCGAAGGATGAATACTACCACTGTTTAACAAGCGATGCTACAATAACGGTATCAAACAAATGCCCAATCATGGTTAAACAAGTTGCTGTGATTCTTCTTATGTAACAGGTTACTTTAGCAACATTATGACCAGCTAACACCCCCTTAATTTTAGCTTTAAGGTCTTATAACTTGTAAATGAGCTTGGTTATTTTTTTTATTATCAAACTCAGATAAGCATGACAGAATGCAGCCTTTCGCAAAGTATAAACAATTCTGTGGGGTGGGTTTAGAACCACAATTTTAAGATAGCACTGGACACCTTCCACAGAATTTTTAAAAAAATTGCAAAAAGTTGCTTATGCTTATCATGATTCAATAAAAAATGGGGGTCACCAAGCAAGGTTGTTTTTGAGTTATATTGTAGCTTAAAGTTAAAATTAGGTGGAATTTTTGCAGATCATATTGTTGCTATGGTAACCTATTGTGCCACTAAATTGACAGCAACATGCTGATCAATGATTGGGCAGTTTCTTGATGTTTTTTGATGAGTTTGGCATCAATAGATATAGAGTGGTGATAATGACCCATCAAAATCTATGTCTTGAGAAGTACAGTAAAATGACCTGCCTTAAGTTATATATTAAATATTACTTACCACTAAACCACTTTGATAAAATGCAAATGGCAAAGACAGGTAGCTTGTTCCTATGAATGCCTTCAGGACATTTGCAAAATCTGTGAATTGCTGCCACACTGATGGTCTATAACATGTACGTCAAAAGAAAGTTATCACATTTTGTATAAATAACATGATGGAAAACAGAGAAATCACTCAGTTGGCCCCTCATAGAGGCGCTCTCTGTCTTGTCCACTTTGAAAAAGTTAATTTAAATATGTTCCATGAGAATAGCATGAGCGCCTTACTGGGAAAAGATATCAGCCTGATGTGTCAGCAGATTGACAGGCGGAGGACTGATATTCTCCCAGTACAATCCCAAGCAAGTTTGATTAATAATATTAATCTATAAACAGGAACTTGTATGTCTACTCATGTGTTTTAGATGGAATGCAAAAAGGGCTTACAAAACACTATATCCCTCAGTAAACTAATATACTAGTCTAGATGTAAAGGAAATCAATTTTTGAACTTTCCCTTGAGGTGAACTGTAAAACAGTAACTACCAAGTGAAACACCTCTGTTTAAAAATAATCAAATGATAAAAGTAACTATCTGACAATGATTTCCATTTTCAAAAGGATGAGTTTACACCATCAGAGTATTTTCCAATCCAGACAGAAAAAGTTAAATTTTGAGATGGAAACTAAAATTTGAAACCTATTGTCCAAAGTGGGAAGTGGTGTAATCAGTTGGTGTCAAGTCCGTAACGATACGACCTACGTAACGTGTACGACCTACGGACCTACAATAATTTGCAGGCATTGCTCAAACCTTGCAAGAGAACCGAAGAGTATGGTAAGAAACGTAAATTCTCCTAGGCGTTTTGTTATCTGAAACTACAGTCTAAGCGGTAAACGACAGAACAGTTTTGATCAGATCGGTCGTGGACCTAAGAGCGATGAAGCGATTAACCTTTTCCGGGAAATCTACGTTCGTTTCTTTCGCCTAAAGGTAACGGGTTATTCTTTCTGCTTTTCTATGCTGCAATCAGAAAACAGTTTTCTTGTAAGGTTTGTAAATAGCAGGCCGGACATAATAGTAACGGAAAATTAATCAGCAGTAAAGTCTTCGAGTCGATGTAAGCATTCCAGACCTCTCCCACTTCCGAAGAGCTCGACGGGCTTACCTGATGAGGAGGGCTTGAGAAGTCCTGGACGAAACAGACACATAGCCAGTCATCGTTGATTTTAGATCTTTGTATTCATTCAACAGACTGCTGAAGCTGATATATGGCAGTCAATCGACAACAAAATCGTGCAAGCTGATTTGCAATTGAAATTTAGTGTATTGAAAATGTTTAGTGTCACATGATCTAAGTATCACGTGATATACGAAAAAATTAAAAAAATAAAAACACAGTACATTGCGTTACTTGGGAGCAGCCAAACAGGAGCCGTGACAGAGGATAAGAGAATTCGCTCATGATCAAGAAATTCTAGTAGGAAACTTTTCACGAACTCAAGACCAGCTAGCCTGCGAGCAGACTTCCGGTAAATATAGAATACAGAATACAGAAATAATCGGTGGGCAAAGTGAGCGGACAAGCACGAAACTGAAGAATTTGGATAGATGAGGTCGATGAGAGTGAAGTGATTGGGGCGGGGAGACAAGCGACAGCCGGAAATAAGTCTGGAGGCAAGTAGGAACTTTAAAATTTTAGAGATGTTTGGTTTGTACAAAACCAAGTCATTGTGAACTCAAGAGGGAGAAGTAAGTACATTTTTAAGTACTTTCCATACTGCAAGTACTGGCTTGAAATATATAGCAGTAGCCATAAATATTTCTGTTGTCACGCAACAAAGAAACTTTCGCGATCCTGTGATGCGCATGCCAGAAATAGCCTGCTGTCTGACCTTCTGCTCAGTTAGGAACCTCTTTACAACCTTTCCACTTTTCTGAGAGAGGATATTGTCGTATTCTTCGTTGAAAATCACTTACTTTTCCTTATACCGTGAGCCGCAGGTATAATGGAAGAGCCAGAGAACCATAGCGATGTTCGATCGGAACGATCATCGAGTTTCACCGACGTGAACGACTGTAGCAATCTGTGGAACGAAGATGAAGTGGTCAAAATGGACATATTCACTGCTTGTTCTATCGGCGAATACAACTGCTTGCAACAATATCTAGCAGACGGAATGGAACTTGCTGATCTCGATAGACACAACACTGGCGGATGGACTCCCCTCATGTATGCTGCTTATGTCGGGCGCGACACCATAGTTAATCTGCTTCTCGACTATCATGTCGACGTGAACGCTCGCACAACGACAAAATATGGATCAACACCGCTGATGCTTGCGGCAAGCTGTGGGAATGAATCTGTTGTGTACTTTCTCTTGCAAAGTGGCGCTAAGATCGATATCCAGGACAAGAGGGGATGGACTTGTTTGTTTTATGCAACTTACCAAGGACATCACAAGGTTGTGAAAATGTTGTTAGAGAATGGTGCTGACAAGGAGATAAGGTGGGATCCTATCGAAGTACCGGTACATCCAAAGTGAAAATCGTACATTTTGTACCCAAAAAAATCGATGAAAATTGTTCAACTAATTACTGAGAAGTAATGCAGTTGCAAATGAGATACGTAGCAGATTTAAAACTGATATATACGGACACATAATACATAATATTGGTGAAGTTATATTGAACTACAGTAGAACCTCTCCACAATGGCCACCTTGGGACAGAGAAAAGTGACCGTTACAGAGAGGTGGCTGTTTTTTCCTTCTTACGGTGCAATGTTTTTCGCTTATAAAATTCGTAGCATATAAATGCTTTAGGCAATCAAAAGATATCAATAAAACAGAAACCACTGAAAAACATGCACAGAGACCAATGATTTGTGAAACAGATCAAGTTTTGTGCCCTGTTACTAAAAGGGGTTTTGTATTCACTGGGCATTGGTCATTGATTAACTGGCCATTGTGGAGAGGTAATTTGGCAGTTGGGATGCACTTCAGTTACTGTTTCTGTTGTGGATTGGAGAGCTGTTAAAATAATGTTAAAGGTATGGACCATCCCCTCTGCTAAAGAAAGTGAACATTGTAGGGAGGTAGCTGTTGTAACTATAGGGAGATCACTGTGTAGTGAAAAAAATATGCTACCGAAATATAACTGTTAAGGAAAATGGATTCGGATGAGAGCAGAAACAGTGAAAGCGAATTTTACTATCTGGAGGAAGAAACTTTGTACCAAATGATGCCTATAAATCTCTTTCCAACTTCCCAACTTTATCCAAAAAGACATCCAACTTACTATCATTTTTCTAACATTTACTGTTGAAAAGCTCAAAATATAAATAATAAGTTACTAATTATTTTCTAATGAATTATTTAAGTCTTACAACATTCAAATTATGAGATGAGTTATTAAAAATAATTTAGAATTACAAAAGATGCAGTTAGTACATTGTCAGCTTTTATCATTACACTTAAATCAATTTTGCATTCAATTTGCAAGGAGGCCAGACACACAGAAGGAAAATCCATCTAATTATGGGATATTCATTTAGTTGGTAAAATAGCCCGTCACTGAAGATTGAACAAGTGCATGTTATTCCATAATACCACTTTATTATGGTATTAATTGTAACCAATGTCATTTTACTGTCACCAGTCACTTAATATATATTATTTTTGTTTTTACTGACCATTGTAGAGAACTTAGTATGGGCCTGACTCCACTTTTGGTGGCTGCAAGAGAGGGACATGAAGTCATATTTGAAGAGCTTGTCAAGTGTGGTGCTAACATGGAAACCCGCACAAATCTTGGTGAAGACATATGGTCTTTGGCTTGGCAGCAAGGGAACTTAGCGGTTGTAAACATAATCGACCAGCAAGCATTCCACAATCTGCCAAACTATTTGCTCCGTAGTGAGCCCTGCCTTCTTCCTGATGACAATGAACTGAACAAGGAGAAAGTTCATGGCTGGCTAAAGGGTAAAAATGCATTACGTAACACTGGAATCCGTGATGGTCCAGAGGCCTTTAAAAAGTTGATGAACAGTCATAACAAAGATGGAAAGCCAGTGAGCATTCCTACTGTAATGGGAAAACAGGAAAGGATGAGCCATATTGTAGATAGCCCACATCTTCTCTCAAACACTCCAGGAACTCCTGAGGGCACTGTTGGCAGTTTCGAGGAGCATTTTTTTATCAACTGTGGTAGAACAGTTGAAAGTGCCAGGTTTCATAAACAGTTACAGAAAGTGAATAGCCTTGACAGAAGTTCACAAGTCCAAACCAATGGAATTCTGCCAAGCAAACCAACTATTGGTAGTTTTCTGGAGGAATTGAAATTGACAAAATATATTCCTATGTTTGATGAGCAAGATGTGGATTTTGGCATGCTGTTGACCCTAACTGAAAGCGACCTCAAAGAAATTGGGATTTCATTGCTTGGACCAAGAAGGAAAATACTAACAGCAGTGTCTCGTTGGAAGGAACAAAATGAGCACTCAAATACTGCATCTAGCAGTAAATGTCTGGACAAACTTCAATGTCAGGCTAGTCAAACAGAAGCACAGCTTTACCTCGCAACATCTGAAGTGCAAAAACTACAGAAACAGCTGGTTCAAGAAAAGGATTTGCGACTTTTTGAGGAGGGGTGTCTTATAGAAGAAAAGGCAAAACGACAGGAAATATACACAAGGGTGGGCAAGCTAGAAGAACAGTGGAAGCATATTCAAGGCGAAGTGGAGATATTAAAAGCCCTATGTGAAGAAATGAAAGGAAACTATAACTTGTCTCAGAAACAAGCTGAAGAAGTATGTGGTAAATTGCAAAGCTCAGTAGCAAATCTGGACAACTTTGTTCACTTAGGTTTAACTGGAACTAGCACGATTTTGTGTGGGCATCAGTATAGTCAATCGGGAAATTCTTCTGAGTCCTCAGGCAGCTCAAGTTGTTAACCTTTTACAAAGTGAGATCTACTTTGTAAATGTAGAGACCTGGGATGGAAGGCTATTAAACGAATCAGAAACAGAATGTGATTATTAAGTCATTTCAGCTAGGATTTTGTATGAATGACATGGTCTCTAATAGCACATGGCCAATCATTTACCATCTATGAAAATATGAAAATATGCACCAATCACCTAGTCTCAAGTTGCCATCAATATTGGGCTGATAACCTGAAGGGGCTGCGGAAAGTACCTTTGCTGTTATGCATTTTCCAATAAACCTCTAATTTGAAACTCAAGATGGCAGATTTTGGAAAATTCACATGGCTGTAATAAGATACTGGTCAAGCGTGAAGTCAAGATGGTGCGAAGATGACTGGATAATAGCCAGCTCTTTTTTGTGTGAACTCTCCATCCCTCCCTTTCCCCCACCCTATATAGGGAACCAGCCTAGGCATGCAAAAAGAGAGTCCAGGATTAATCATTTCACACTGCTTAAGCTGTGTATATAACTGCAATGTAGAATCATGTCTGCATATCTTTCTCTGCAGTTCTATTACATGATCTTTCATATTTTCACTTGCATATCTAGCATTTGCATTCTCAGAATAAATCAGTCCAACGTTGTGGTGTTCATACATATGCACTTAGAATAGGTGATCATACAGTTTTCAGTTCACTTTGGAATTAATTTGTACAAGTGAATTTTTCAAAAAGTTGAAATTACAATGGCTGCTGAAAAACTTACAAGTGCAATTTAATTCCAACTTGAACAAGAAAAACTGTATGATTACTTATTAATAATATGAACATGAAAAAATTTGCATGGAGGAAGTGCTGGAAAATCTTTCTTAAAGTCTTTTTTCCCAATCAGGAAAACTTTTTTCAAAGTTTCTGCACAAATTTTTCATCATCATTTTACATGATGTCATTGGCTTAGAAAAGTTCATATTGTCTTTCAGCCAATTGTAATCCAGAATATTATGATGTGTTATTTGCGCTGGTGTTACACTTTTTGCTCTGGTGTTACACTTGAACTGCACTGCTCTCAGTTATTATTAAGGATTTAATGGAATACTCATTTAAAAAATCAAATTTAACATGTTCAACAAGGTGACCAAGCACCTGACTGCAAGAAATTTTGTTCAAACCTGGAATGCTATAATGTTACAAGACACTGTTAGGAATTTAATCCTAACCACATGCAACTAACCAGAAACAAATGTACTATCAAGTGGTCACTGTTATTAGTACATGCTGTAATTTGAGAGTGATTTGAAATCTAGCAAGTAAGTTAAAACAAGTTTTTGATCTTGAATTATGCATTCTGCAGATAATGGCTGGTCACTGCTGTTTTAGTCCTTGGTTCTTAGCAGACAAGGTATCTGGAAGATTGTTCTGATGTTCCTGCTTGCAGTTAATAGATGGCCACTAGATGCATGCATGGTCCCAAAAGTTGTGCCAGATATATTTATGTGGCTGGGAATGATGGCATTCTGAGCATGCCCATGCTCAGAACCATGAACTCTTTTCACTGCCCAGGTTCAGCCCTTATATAGGGGAGGGAAAAGGAGAGTTCAGAGGCTGGATTATGTAAATACATGTAGTGGATGGGTTATTTGCTGTCCACATTGCTATTATTGCCATATGTTTGGAGACAAGGCAGGCACATTTTCCCCAAACCCAACTAGTTCCACCCACAAACTCCAAACAGATCAGTGATACTATTGCTGTAAATAGCTTAAGTAAGCTGGCCTTATGGAAAGGGAGGGAGGGATTTTACTTCTATTTTCAAGTACAGTTCTACAAAACAAGATGTTTTTATTATAAAGATATAAATTTTATGATTATTATTGTATAAGGAGCCATGGTTTTCTTCATCTGTCTAACCTATTTTAATTGATAGTTTTTGAGGGAGACCCATAGTGATATTACCTATACGGGTCAGTAAGATTCAATGTCTTATTTATAATAACAGCAAATACCAAATAAGTTAAAAATAAATATTAATTTTGCACTCATGATATTATAAACTATTCATATTTACTTGTCACATGGATTTACTTCTTGTCCAAGGATAATCTTATAACTACATTCTCAGGGGGAGGGGCCTCCAGGATTTTTCTTAGAAAGGGTGCACCACTAAAGAATGGTGTGATTGACTGGTGAGGTAAACAAATTTTAAAAGTGAAAATGAAGGTCTCATTTCAGGGAGACACACATCCTGCACCCCCTTGCACACTCCCCCTGAATCCACTCCTGATTCTCCAGTAGATGCCAAAGTTAATACATTAACATCTTCCAGAGTACCTTCAATTAAGGATTTGGACCTTGGGTGGAGCCTCCCTGTTTAACTTAGTTTAGCCCCCCCTCCCCCGCCTAACCACAGCAGCCTCATGCTTAGTATGCCTGCCCCCAGATAGAGAAGTCTACGATTAGTGGGAAGTAGAAATACTTGTATCACCTCATCTACTGAAACTGAGACAAGTCCCAGCCTGATGGGCTGGTTTCCTCGTATCCACTTTCTCTCATTGGCAGATGACTTTTAGCCACAATCATGAAATTATGTTATACTTGGTTATTTTCTTCCCCTTCCCTTCTCCCCCAGTTTTAGTTCAATCCCTGCTGAACCTGCAAATTAAACAATGCCAAAACAGCAGTACGGCATTTTGTCTACTCACAGTGGGTTGAAAAGACACTTACTGTTCTAATTCTCAATTACCAGTAGCTGTTGTTAATCAAATTATCAACATTGCAAGTTTTGAGTTGCAAATTGATTTTCATCTCAAAAATTTAAAATTTCACTGAAATTCAAATTTACACGAATGAAATAATTATTATTTGACCTTTGTCAGGAGGAATGAACAGGTGACCGTTGTTGGCTATAATTCGCACAGAGAACATAGATGGAGACAGTCACCAGTGCACTCGAGTAAGTCTAAATTCAAAACCTAGCCAACCAGAAACTATCCATCCTAGACCAGACTAGTGTTTGTTACGTTGTTCTCTTGAAGGGTATTGAGCCATTCATGCAAAAGCTAGGTTGAAAGGGCTGATCCTCGACCCTTCTAGTCAAATTTTTTGGGCTCAACCAGCACTTCATGGGCCCCATCATGGGAAAGATAATTGGAAACAATTCCAAATGGCACTACTATTAGGCAGGATCATCTCCATAAAAAGCATTTTTATTATTTTTGTATTTCTGCAATTTTCCCTAGCAAATAACAAAATAGACTCCATTTTTCTACAGGACTTGACCAAAGTATTAATTAAAATAGTATTAATTTTGGTTCATTGTCCCATAAATACATGTTCCTAGCAATTTTTCACTATTGTCTCAATTTGAAATTGAATATATTCCAAGCTGTTCATGTAACCCCTCTGACCCTCCCACAGGTCAC
>OMLO01005700.1_pt1 | contig 10475 bp, 2 predicted proteins | sample 1674811 | NCBI WGS metagenome assembly OMLO01 (sample SAMN06265003, study PRJEB25207) | coral metagenome | isolation source: Coral host | place: Mexico:La Bocana,Puerto Morelos, Mexico | collected 2008-11-13
AAAAAAAAATGTATATATATATATATATATTATATATATATATATTATATATATATATATGTATTATATATATATATATATATTATATATATAGTCAATATTTGTTCAGATGTTCATTCACTACGGTCCCTGTTTTCACAAATGTTAGATTCTAAGCATCCCTCGCATTTCAACGACTTCTTGGGACTGACCTCCGCCTCAGGGAAAGGACGTTTCAAAGAAAGCATTAGGTAAAAGACCCGGGGGGTCCAAACAAGCTGAGCTTGAGCCAAAACCAACTTCAGTGAATAGCAGCTAGGATCCTCCAGGTTGTCTGAATGGTTTTTTTTATTCAACAAGAATCATAATTAGTTCATCAAACTTCATCATATTTCATTATACTTCATCCTATCTCACTTTACTAATTCCGTGTATCCTTCAGGTGTCTTGAAAGATTCTCTTGAATTTGTTTGGATGACATCACGCGACGTCCGGACATCGTTCACCCAGGCCGAAACATAGAATTTAGAAATCAAATTCTAAGATACAATATGAGTCACAGGATGAGAAACACTAAGGAAACTACGCAACTAACAGTTGGCACATGCCCTTTTTAACCCTTGAAAAAAAAAACGCATATTCCCAGCCAGCCCTATTATTTCTCAAATATTGTGTAACTGTAATTGGAGGAAGTCTAGTGAACAACCCCCCCAAAAAAAAAAATAGCACCTTGCTGCCAGCGTCTTTCTTCACCGGCCATGCCTGAAAAAATATCCGACTCTGAGTCTAGTTTTAGGATATTTCCAGGAACACCTGGACAAAACAAGATCCACACAAGTGGGACGTTCCTCACATGCGAACTTGTTTCTTTGATGCAAAGTACATTCTGTATGCACAAAAACTCTCATGCGTGCACACGATTGTTTCCCAGCGCATCCAAATACACAATACATGCGCATCAGCATCGTCAGTGTACTGCATAAGTGCACTGGACCTAATTGAATGTATGCACTGGATAATGCATTGCAAGTCGCAGCCATTCTTCCAAGGACCCCTATTGGTAGAAATGTGCAACATTGCAAACCCTTTAAAAAAATATATCTGCACTCAAGTAGTATGGGAATGGAAAATGCACCATTTTAAAAGCATGTGGCATGTGGCTCTTTTTGAAAAAGCTGAATTTCCATTGTCATGCTTATTAGATGGTACCATCTGCTAAACTTCATCGTACATCAAGGCCCCGAACAGGAGATGGAGTAGAAGCTGCAGTGGATGGCGTCGGTGCGTCTGCATTCAGCAAGTGGATCCAGGGCAAATGCAGCAGAAATTTACCAAGTCCAAACCAGAACCAACACGTGTCCTCTTGTCCACACACCTCGCCTCTCTTGACGTTTCCTGTGTTGCAATTCAAGAAAGATCAAGTAATCCAAAAACAATTAGGCTAAACTTACCTTGCATGCGGAAACTCGTTCCAAAAAGAAAAATCACAATTTCAGTGCCTTCTTTGTTTATCCTCATTGACAAAACCAGCCTATGGTTTTCGCTGAGCCATGGACCGCTGTATGTCATGTGTGATGCAAGTCCTCCTCGGTCCTTGCTAGCAAGCCACACAATACAAACAAATCTACATTGTATTTATATATCTATATCTTAACACAGCTGTCACACAAGCTGAAAGCAATCAGAAGCCGCCGCAAAAGAGTCACTTTTCAGCAGCCATCGGAAAGGCCTTGCATGGCCAGTGAAAGAGCGTTAGCTCAGGGGCCCCTTTGAGCCATGAACCCGGTCACCAAACAGTCAATGGTCTTCAGACATGTCAAACGGCTTGCACGTGATTTTCACTGATGCTTTCTTTGTTGACTGTTTGGATCCTTGGGTGTCTTCCGAAGTCGCAAAGGTCTTGCCAAAGTACTCCAACTCCAGCGCAGCATTCGAAGGATGTTCTGTGAGGATGCACATTGGGTTCTGCATCCACTTGGAGAAGGAGATCATCAGCTTCTCGTCGATCTTCGTGAGGCCATCTGCAAACTGAAACCTGGTTGGCAGCCATCTCATTTGATCCGGAGAAGTCACCTCCTGGATCGCTCTGATAGACACCAACGTCCTCTTGTCGCTCAAGTTTGGATTTTCACTCAGCACTGCGTCATAGAGCGACTTGGCATCTGTGGCTTGAACCCAAGCCAGCTGATTGCCCACCTTGTGAGCTGGTTCCAGGTAGAGGAGCTCCGACAGGAAAAGGTTTGCAAAAGAGCTCCTATCCGCTGCCTCATCTCCTGCAGAAGCTTCTGCGGCGAGCGTTGACCGACACACCCTCGGAGACCTCGAGGACTTCCAGTCCAGCACTGCAAACTTTGAAGGTTCACTCAGGGCCTCCTGATTCGTCAATCCAATGACCACACCAATTTGTGATCCTGACTTCTTCGCATTTGCCCAGCTTGCATCTGAGTATCCAACCATGACAGTGTTCTTGTTCACGGCCACATCCTGGATCAAGATGCCATTCTCAGGGGTGGCCTTGAGGAAGTCGATCGTGCCGTAGAGCGACTTGAGGTCATAGATTGTTGCTTCACTGCCATGTGGTGTTAAAGACACCGTTGGAGCAATCTCGGGTCTTGCTTGAGTTGCTGCCCACTGCAGGCAACCACTCACACTTCTCAACTCCTTTTGCTCTGAAGGTGTCAAGGCTGGTGGTTGTTGAAGTCGTCCACGTTGAACCTGACCAACGTCCAAAGTCTGGATGAACTTGGTCATGGTGATCTTCATGGTATATCTCCCTGCTTGGTCGCATAGGAGATGCAGTTCCTTGCCCTTGAAGATGGTAGGTGTGCCGACTTCCATCTTTGCCAGGGAGCCCCACTTGAAGCTGTTGTGCAACTCAGCCACTTGGTAGTCGCAACGATGGACACCAATGAAATCGTCTACGTAGATCACCACCATAGAAACCACGTGGCCATCCAGCACCTTGTAGAAGAGCTGTTTGTCAAAGGAGTGTCGCTGGTAGTGAAGGGCCGTCAATCTCTTTTCCACCTCCTTGTTCCAGGTGGAGGGTGCATTTGCCAGGCCGTATATATTGCCACGTACTCTATAGAGACGATGCTGCCAGGTGTTGGCGCGGGCAATCAGCCCGTCTGAGGGCGGCAGAAGGTACAAGGGCTCTTGACGTTGTTGTTCTCCCTGAAGGAATGCCGTGGCGGCGTCGCCGCTCCATGCAGTCCAAGCCATTGTGGTGTTGAAGAGCTGTCGGTTATGCCCAGCCACTATCATTGCATACAGGCAATGTTCTGCCAACCTCCCTGGAGTTGCGCTGTTTCGGCTCAGCACTGGGAGATCAGGGTCCAAATGACCCAACGCCACCACACGGCATTTAGGGCGTAACTCGCCCTGGCCCAAGGCCTTGTCCCTGTAGCAGGCCCGGGATTTTAACACCCGCTTCTTCTTCTGGGGATGCCGCAGGATTTCTTGAGCTTCACGGTCGCTGATCGGTTCGACCGATTGCCAGGAACTCCAAGACTCTGCTTCTTTGATGATCGCCTCCAAAAACTTGTCAATGTAGGAGTCTGGCATCTCCAGTATCTTTCGCCACGGAATTTCCCTGTCTAGGGCCTTCAATTCCATGCGGCTCATACCCTGCTTGTATACAGGGACCTTGGTCTTCTCCTCATTGGCTGACTCTTCGGTGTCACTGCCTTGAGTCGTGTCTGACTCACCTGCTTCTTTCCCTTGTCCTTGAACATCTCGATGTCGTTGCTGGCTGGTGAGGTAGGCATAGTGGAACTTCTTGAAGTGAGGTCCATAGCCAATCCAAGGTGAGCCATCCCAATGCGAGTGTGGTTTGGTGATGTTGCCGAACTCATCTGCGACCAAGGTGAAGAGCGTCTCAAAGGGCCTCTTCTGTGGGAGCTGCGGCAAGTAGGGATCTTCCACGGCAAAATGCTGTGGTCGTGAAACTGATGCTGAAGACTCTGCGGCTTCACCTGCGGGTTCTTCTGTCTGATGAGCTGCTCCAATGGTCTCATCGTTGTCGTCATTGAGCAGGTCGATTACTTCTGGTAGTTGTCCTTCTGCGGGATCTTGTAGAAGAGAAGGTCCATCAGCTTGTTGTGAAACTGGCTGCTGTTGTGCGGTTGGTGGTGAAGTAGCGTCTTGCTGCTCCAACTGAAGCAAAGGTGTAGTTTCCCCTGCTTGTTCCTGTTGTTCAGGAAGTAGTTGTCTCTGTTGTTCAGAGGTAGGCGCTCCAATTCTTTGAGAAGGTGGAGTCCTTGATCGATATCGCCTAGTTTGTCGAGGCGGTGTTCCAAATCGGTGATACTGTTGCTGAACCACTTGGTTGGTTGTAGTGATGTTGGTTGGGCTGTCGATGTAGTTGTTGATGGTCTGATGTTGTTGAACTTGTGTATGTTGAGATTGCATAGGTGGTAAGGAAGGAGGTCGTTCTGGTACAAAAGAAGGTTGAAGTGGTGGAGTTGAAGGTTGGGCTGATGATCGAAGTTCTGGAGGTGTCACCGGGACCATCATGCTTGGTGTCAATGCCAAAGGTTCGGGGTTCAGCTCCTCCATGGCCTGGATGTCCTCGTCGTCCAGTGGTTGTTCTTCAGGTGGTGCACCACGATCATCAAGTAGTGCATCAAAGCGATGAGCAGCATCTTTCAAAGCACGGATGTCTTCGGGAGCTGGTGTCCAATCCTCGAAGCCAAATGCCCCTCTGAGCTGCTCTGCTGTGACCAAAGTTGTTGATCCACCTGTTCTCACCCAGGCTTGTTTGCCAACATGGGATGGGTCCCAAGATAGAAACCGTCCCATCTTCCAACTTCCACGTTTCTTTGCACCCCTCCGAGTCCAACGCCAATAGGCGCAAGGTTGTCCAGGCTGCAAGTCTGCTACCTTGGTTGCACGGGTCTTGTGAAGTAGAGCTCGTCGAAGATGTTGGCTGCAATCCAACTCGTGCAAGGTCTTCAGTGCCTCGCATCTCACGAACTCTGCTTTGTAGGCGGCAGAGTTACCTGAATCCAGTTCTGCCACCGGTGATGAGGACGAAAGCACCATTGGATCATTGAAGTTGCTATCTGGTAGTCGTGGTTGTCGACCAAACACAGCTTGATAAGCTGACCTGCCGTGGGTGTGGGTGCCCGTGTTGACGGCGTGGCAGGCAGCTGCCAAAAGCATAGAGCACTCATCGATGGTTGTAGCTGTGAATTGGTCCACCAACTTCTCCAGGATAGTTCTCAACAAGGCGTTGCGCCTCTCCACCATGCCTATCTGGTGATGAGCTTCAGGAGCACAGTGCTCCAGTAGGATTCCCAGGGCTTGTGCTCGTTCCTGAAAACCACCATGGAAGCTTCGGTCCGGGTCACATGTTATGTGAATCGGCAACCCGTATGGCCGTAGCCACACTTGTTCCAAGCACTGAAATGTAGCATCACCAGAGCGGTCAGGCATGATGATTGCCTGATGAAAGCCAGTAGCTCGATCCACCATACCAAGCACCATGAAAGTCTCTGAGCTGAGGGTTCGGCAGTAGAAGATGTCCATCTGAAGTTCATCCCCAAATTGCCCTACCACCAACGAAGGCTTACCACTTGGTCGTGGAGGTTGCTTTGGCCGAAGTCTCTCACACGTAGCGCACCTGAGCTTCTTGGCGCACTCATAGACTGCATCGGGCAAGTTGCCCTCATAGGCCAAGAGTCGACAAAGTTCTTGTCGTGAAGGGTGTCCCAAGTTCAAGTGAAGCCTGGCCACAGAAGATCGAATGTCCGAGGATATCTCACTCGATAGTCCTGGAAAGTCGATGTCTGTAGGCAACCCAGGCACTGTCGTAGGAGATAAGGTCGGTGCCGTGCTTGAAGAAGTCTCAGGCATGCTTCTTCGGTGTCCATAGGCAAACACCGCATACCTCACTGGTTTGAGAAAACGTTGTCGTGGATATTGAAGTTCTCCGAGGTCTTCAATTTCAACGGCACGACTGTCATCATTGAATACAAGGAAGCTTGCCCTGGTGTAGTACTCATCCACGTTTGCAGGGATCCTCCTTGTCGTAGGGTTGGCCACAACTTGGATGCGAATTGCATCAATCCTCATGAGGTCCTGAATCCTCTTGCCCAAGGCCGTGTCCACAGTGATGTAGTAGGGCCTCTTGTTGGTGTTTTCAAAGCTCTTCTCTATGTTCTCCACGATGTCATCCCATTGAGAAAGATCCTGAGTTGGGATCTGAACTGGTAGGGCTTGATGTAGTTCGCCAAATCGAGCTGGGTCAAAGGTCCTTGCTACACCCCTGAGGTGCAATAGAAGAGCTCGGCACATTTCTTCGGGGTATTCCTGTGAAGCTCGAGTTGCTGATCCCTCAATGGGTGTGCAAAGAGCCCGATCTTCAGGAGCAAGACGTCGAAGTAGTGCTTGATCGAGGTCCGGCAGGTTCGTCAACAGCTTGAAGGTCTTGATCACCGGTTTGCCCTTGATGGTTGCTCCAAAGGCGCCAGCATCCAAGCTAAAGCTGTAGACTCCGTCCATCGAGGCCAGACGAACCATGTCGGGCATCGACCAAAGCTCTGACCTTTCTGGGTTCTCAATGAGAAAGTATCGGCCAGCTTGGAGTTGTCTGCGGGCCACTGAAGTAGTGAAGGCTCTGAGTGGTCGATCTTGTTCTTGAAGTTCTTCCCATTCCTCCAGCCGGCTGCTGTAATTGAGGTTCCGGTTGAAGAGAGTGTAGCGCCGACAGTCGATCTCCAGCATCACCAACAGCGGCTTGAAGCGGTCCAAGGCCTGGATCGCCTCGTTTCTTGTAGAGGGCTTCATGAAGTCATAGCCATAGATGAGATCCCAGGGTTGCAAAGCGCTGAGATCGTATTGATGTGCAAGTTCCGAACATAGAGCTCGTCCACCAAATAGTTCCCACAAATCCATTGTAGGAGGAGGTCGGTCCTTCACCGCCTTCATACTCATGTAGATGTTGTGCTCAGCCTCCAAAACCTTGGCGGATCTGAGCCAATTGCCTCTCATCCTTTTGGTTTTGCCACTCTTCATAGCCTCGAATCCACATCCTCCCAATCGAAGATGTCGTCGCCCTCTGTGCTCACCACGCCCAGCTCCACCAGGCGTTCCCATCTCTTCTGATCTGCCTCGCGCTGCATCTTGAGGCGGTCTGCCTTGTAGATCTCCTCGTTGAAGAAGGCCATCTCGAAGAAGTTCCGGGGCTCGTGAACGAATGGAGGTTCCTGCTCCATCACGTTGAAGGCTTCCAGGTACTGGTTCTCTGAGAGGTGGTCCAGATGATGCTCCATCTCGTAGAAGTTGGTCCAGTGTCCCTCCTGGTGCATTGTATGGGCACTGGGTACTCCTGATTCCCTCCTGGAACGCGTAGGTTTGGTCTTGCAAGTTGCTTGAAGAGCCGCTTGGGAGGAAGCTGCAATTGTTGCTGAGGAGGGTGCCGGCAAGGGCTGCAATGCCGTAGAGCGTCCTTTTGATCCAGTTTTCTGGGTATCTTTCAGCACCCTGTCCTCCCACTTCTTCACCTTGTCGTTCCAGACCCACTTGAGGCCGCACTGCAGGCAGTCTGCGAACCGACCGTGGGCGTTGCCGTACCGACGGCACTTGCTGTGATTGCAGGTCACTGGGTTCTCCTTCACATCGACCATAGGTGGGAGTGCCTGGAGAACATCTCGGGGCATCAATCCCAAGTTGACCACCATCATCATCTTTGCGATCATCTCCTTCATGAGGGACTTGAGGCGTAGGGTCAAAACTCTCCAAGCTTTCAACCATGTCGGCGGGGCTTGGATCATTCGAGAGGTAGAAGGTCACGTTGGAAAGGCCAACGTCGCGTGTTTGAGAGCTCAAAGCAAACTCTGGAGGTGGATTGTTCCAATCAACCTGTTTTGAAAATTCTTGCCACACACTCATGTCTGCTGGAACGTCTACTTGAAAGTCTGCTATTTCAATGGCCATGTGACCTCCAAGTCGACAAATCTTTGCCTTTGCACCTCCAAGCCTTGTGAACACAATTGAATCACTGACCAAGTTGAAGACTGCACCCAAACCCGTCAGCAAGGAGTTGGAGGCCAAAAAGGGAATCTTCTCATTGAGGGTTGAAGCTGCCAAAACCAAAGGTTGACCCCCAATTGCCGAAGGATAGTATCCCTTTTGGGTGGAGTGTGAAGGTGTCCCCTTGCCAAACTTGAAAGAGTCGGGGAATTCCATCATCTTGGGGTGCAAACCAACATCACAAAGTAGAGCGGTGTGGGCTTCACTCCATTCCAAACCACAACATGTACGTTGACAACCTGTATCTAAAACCATGTAACCCGCAAACATCTCAGGGCCACTAATCTTCACTTCATTGATCTCATGGGGTTGCTGCGAAACATGCCTGATCATGTTGACGGTGAACATGTTCCCATAAGAGGTAGTTGGTGAGGTTGTCACTTCAGTAGCCCCATGCTCATGGTGTAGGATGCCAACTTTGTGGGTTTTGGAGGTAGTAGAGGACGGCTGTGATGAATTCTGCTGCGGACCTTTTTGTCGAGGCTTTTGAGATCCGCCTTGATTGAGAGGACATTCTGGGTCTTCATGCCAGTGTCCCAAGGCCCCACAGGCCGTGCAATGAGTGACCTTCTTACGGTCTGCCATAGAAGACGAGCTGCTTGACTTTCCTTTCCCCTTAGAGGAAGGTGGCCTGCCACTAAACTTGCGGCCCAACGTCAATGAACTCAACTTCTTTGCTGTCAAAGTCAAAACCTGAGCTAATTCACTAAGGTCTGCAGCTTGGTCATCATCGCCATCTTGTTCTTGGTCTTGTTCATCATCCGGCTGGTCAAGGTCAGCCGCTCCATCATCTTCATCACCTTCATCTATTGCATCTAAGAACTCTTCGCCGTCATCGTTGTCGGGTGCAGCTTCCTCAGTGAAATGCACCTGACGTCGAGGACCATTGAAGCCTTTGCCGGAGGACATAGACGAACTGCTGGAGGATCCCGTAGAGGTCGACATTGAAGTAGAATGCTTTGAAGAAAACTTGCCACTACCCTTGGATCCAGTTTTCGGAGCCACGACATTGCCGTCCCTGGTCACCACCGGAGGGGCAGCACGAAACTCCGGATACTGCAGCATCATGGACTCCACCACCATCTCGAAGTCCAGACGTTGTTGTGTCCCGACAAGGACAAGTCTTTGTCCCTCTTGAGACAAGCCACTGCGATCCAAGAGCCTGGCACCCATGCTCTCGGAGTCGTAGGTAAGTGCCACATCCACTCCCACGCTCTTCAAGCATCTCTGAGTCCTGCGGAAGCGGTTCACATAGCTCCTCATAGACTCACCAGCATACCTCCGTAAGTTCTCAAACTCACTGAGAAACTTACGCTTCTGGTACACCACCTTCTGCTCCATGGGACCCTTCAAAGCCTCTAAGATCTTGGCCACGCCGTCATCCACATAGAGGTCCTCAATCGGCGTGTGCTCCAGCTCTTGTTCCGCCTCGCCTTGCAAGGAATTGTACAAGGACAAGGCCATCTCCTTCTTGCTCATGTACGGGGCGACCTGCAGCTTCCAAATCTCAACCTTCTTGACGAATTTGGTGTATGCTCGAAGGTCGTCCTTGTCATAGCGCCATGTTGGCGGCAAAGGCGGGGCTCCGCCTCTCCAACGCACACCTCGTTGGGGCCCAGACATAGCAGACCACTCTGAGTCATCATCCTTCTTTGCAACCAACTTCCTCAGAGCACTGAGGAGTTGTCCATCGGAGGATCCAGCTGATCCACCATCAGAAGGCTGTCTGCCTTTCCCTTTGCCATGTAGTAGAGCTCGAGGTCCTTCTTGTCCCGAACGAGGTTGGGGAGGAGGAGGAACGTGAAGAGGTCTGCCTGAGCGTCCTTGAGGTCCACGGGCCATGTCATCTTCAGGGTCAATCTCAGGGTCGTTTGTCATCACCTCAGACTCTGCCGTCTCACCAAGGTCAAAACCAAAGGGATCAGAGGGATCCGGGCCACTTGCTCTCCGTCTCCTTCTTCTCCGCGATCGGGAAGGTTGAACTCCTTCAGCACCGAAAGGGAGAAACCTCCAAGTCCCTTGGTCATTGGTCTTCTCGGCGATTCCATTGGTTCTGTAGAAGCGGTCGCTTCCACACTGGCTGCATACCCAGCCATTCACAGCCCAAGAACACTCTCCGGAATCGCAGGCCAGACATCTCCAAGTCCAAGTATTGGGCTCATGGTCATGGATCGTTTCCTCCGAGGTGGACTGCACATGGGGTTCGGCCAGCGGGGCCGCATCCAGCTCCTCAAAGTCAAAGAGCTCTGCCATCACCACCTCGAAGGCGGCTCCGCTACCAACTTAACACAGCTGTCACACAAGCTGAAAGCAATCAGAAGCCGCCGCAAAAGAGTCACTTTTCAGCAGCCATCGGAAAGGCCTTGCATGGCCAGTGAAAGAGCGTTAGCTCAGGGGCCCCTTTGAGCCATGAACCCGGTCACCAAACAGTCAATGGTCTTCAGACATGTCAAACGGCTTGC
>OMLO01005701.1_pt1 | contig 10474 bp, 3 predicted proteins | sample 1674811 | NCBI WGS metagenome assembly OMLO01 (sample SAMN06265003, study PRJEB25207) | coral metagenome | isolation source: Coral host | place: Mexico:La Bocana,Puerto Morelos, Mexico | collected 2008-11-13
TAAGGGTGGTTTATTCTGGGCAGACTAGTTTTGCATTATTTCCTCATGGAGATTTTAAAAAGAATCAACTGTTCTCTCCCATGCCATCGGGTTTTTTGTGTTTTACAATAGGAGCATGGTTCAGTGCTTGTTTACATTGGTTCTGAAAAGCTCCCGAGAGGAGTTGCCAATTAAGTTATTATTTTTTTTGAACGTTATTCAAAAAAGTTATTGTTTTTTTGAACGAGGGATGCTGTAAACGTGCCAAGAATTTTACTGCAGCAGTTACAAGAGGGAAACTTTGTTCCATGAGCTTAAAGTTGGTTTAATCTTCGGGTAATGCTCGAGTTAGATTATAATAATGGACAATGAAATACGAACACTTCCAAGTACGAATCCGAAGCTTCCGCTTTCCGAGTCTGTCACGAAGAGTTATCTTGAGAAATTTAAAAACGACAGCGCTCGTTCTTTTCACTTTTCTATTAGTCTTTAAGTAAATGCTTTTTCATACCGACTTAGTTACATAATTTAGCGTTACAACAGCAGAAATTTAAAAACTTAATTTTGTGACCATTCCACCGGCCATTTATCATTTTCGAAAACTATCGGCGACTTTCATTTCAAGCAGACATTGCGTTGATTTTTGATCTATACGAGACTGCACAGAGTTGCTATCAATAAAAAGGAAATTGTCTTACCTCTTTCATAACTTGGACATTAATTTTTTTCTCTATGCAACGAACGATTGAGACATTTCGCTAAATCATACGGTAGTAACGGGTGCAGTGTTATTCTTCCCTAATTATTCCAATGATGTAGAGCCAGGCGAAACTAACCTTTTTTATCGTTACATAATTCCACAATAAAATAATCTGCTCAAAACAAAAAGATGCATTTTTTTGCAGGTGAAATCCGTATGTACACAATTTCAAGATGTTGAGTTTTGCGACATCTTTCAAGGAATTATTCATGCAAAGATGTTTTGTAAATTGGTAAAAGTAAAAAAAAAAACAGATTTAACACGAGAAATCGGTTGGAGAATATGACAGCTCTACATACCACATCATTTGCATGATGTCAGCAATAAGTTGTTGAATATACACACTTTATTTCGTTGATAGACCCGGCGTTCGTTTCACGACGTATCAGTCTTAGAACTGTAATATTAACTATTCGTGCAGAGGTTCACGTGATACGTAGGTAAATACTTTGGAGGGTGATACCGGATTTGAAATTTTTGTGCTCTCGTTATTATTTAATTATGTGTATTTTTTGCGCTGCAAATGTGATGAAGAAGTAGAGATAATACTGTCTGTCGAACCTCTGTTCATTTAAATGTGCATAGTGCTATGTGGGCGTGTAATAATTCAAGTCCTTTCATTTCCCAAAATATTCTTGGCAGAATGAACAAGATTACAAGAACAACCTGTGTCAGCAAAAAAGCCTGCCAAGTCATTGAATTTTAGTTATTCCGGTACTCCAGGCATTTCATCTTTAATTCATCTTTTGTCTTCCGCACAACTGAATAAGCATTTCGTGGAACATTGTCTAGTTCGTCCGCTGTGGTTTAGTTTGTTATGTTTGTTTACTTGCTAACTAGCGGGAGGTATCGACCAAAATGATTTTGATCCTGATCCTGGTTTTGTTATGCAAAGTGTACTTCGATAAAATACCTTCCTGCGTTGGTAAGTAGATGTTTAATATATTCATTTATTGTTAACGTAATTCAGTTTGGACGGCTGGTCAACAACAAGCTAACATAAACGGGATGTTTTGACGTAAAATTGCTTCGAAACCTACAACATGAATAAGTTATAAGCGTTTTAAGTCCCAAAAAACTCACGTGACAAAAGCATAGGGAATTAAGTTTGCCATTCATTTTCCGCTACAAACACAAGACGGTAAGGGTTTTTTCAGTGTGCTGAACAAAGAAAATCTTCAGGATGTATTAGAAGGGTACGTACACGTTCAGTTTTTTTGTTAAATGGTTTTTGTTTACATGAGTTGGCGCTTCGCACTCAAAACGTTTGTTACATGCAAAACAAAAATTGAAATATTCATCAACAAGTAAAAACGAATCTGAATATTGTTTTATAAGATTTTACGAATTAGTGCAAAGATAAAAATATCTTCTCAACTAGGCTTCTCGAGTTCGAAAATCTGATGAAATTGAAAAATATATATATGAGAGAGGTCGTTTACTGTGGGACATTAAGTAAACATTAATTCTTGTTGACATAAGGAGAGCTTTCAAAATACAGAGTTGGTTTAAAAAGAAACTCAAAGAACTCGCAAAATTTCGCAATTGATGTTTCTATGTTGTATGGTGAATTTCAGAGAACGTTTATTGGTAAAAACATTCACTGTTTCCACTAGTTAAGTCTAAAGCATAAAACTAAACTAAACGGAAGGATATGAAAAACAAGCAACAAAGTGTCGGAAATCTTCGCTAAAATTTTATTGGATTTCAGAAATAATATAAGGGAAACATTTCCTTTTAGTTTAACGATAACAACCTTGACAGAAAAACGTGAAAGCAATCAAAAACGGCTTGGATATGTCATAACATGTATTTCGTCAGGGACAGTTTACAATCTGCAATCTCTCGATCTTTAATTATTCTTATTTTGGTATTCACTTTTTCAATAGAGTATATTTCCCACCGCTTATCCACAGACGAGCTTAACTATAATACATTGATTTGTTTGAGTTAAATCGAAGCATCTTCTGCAAAAAAAAAAGTCATTTTTGTCAAGCTAAATTTAATTTTAAATTAAAGTGCGGGGAATGGTGATTGTTTTGTTCGTTTTATAATCAGATTCATGTTCCCTACTGTGTGAATGTATTGTTTCACAGTCGAATCAAATGTCTGTGCAACAAACCGATCAAACAACATCACAATGTACTATTGCCACAGGTCATGGAATCTTTTTTTGAGAAGACCAATTAAATAGATAAGTACCACAGAATCACCAAAAAATTGGGGTTCGTAGGCCTTCAATTTCAAGCCGCTATTAACCTGCGGAAACCAGCAATATGATAAACATCAACGTATGGGTGTAATAAATTTTACACCTATTTCAAACTGAACGTATAGCAAAAAAATATTTCTAGCATCAGTAATAAAGCTCAAAGTCACAATTTTCCTAGAAAATTATTCGCTTCTCAAACAGAAAATATACGCAGACAAACATCTGAGAATATATCCTCGATAAGTGGAGACTTGAGTACCTACATCTGCGATATTGAGCTCAGCAAGTGAACTGAAGCTGAGTGCACGCGATTATGTTTTCTAATCTTTTGTGAGAACCATCTTCAGGAAAACAATTGAGTTTAAAATATGCTATTTGAAATATACGTTTAATTTGGAACGCGTTTTATGTTCTACGCCGATTTAGAATAACCCAAAGCAAATACGCGTGCTGATTGGCTTAAAACCGTGCTTCTATAACTCGGCTCGTATTCCTACAGCATTTCTCGTTCTCTCAAACTTTCACTCGTGTTTCTATTTAACAATTAGACCCGCAGCCCGCAAGGGCTACCGGTCAATAGCCCATAAGGCGAGCGAAGGGTCTAATTGTTTTAGTATCACCCAACTAGTCGGACAGAAAAAGCAATAATAAAGTTAGAAAATGCAAGTTGAAAAAAGGTTGTTTGAGGTAATAAAACGAAAGAATTTCGCTACTCGATGACTATTGCTAATAGTCCCCCAGTAGCGTAGCCAATCAAAATGCAGGATTTGCATTAGTCCACTAGTTGGGTTATACTGAAACTCGATAGAAACACGGTACACGTTTTCTATTTCTTTTAGAAAATCGGAGGGGAGACGGGGGGATGTAAACTACGTTACACGGAAAATAAAAAAGATTCTTTCACAATTGACAAAAAATAGGCATTTGAAGTTTCACGATAGGAGGGACATTTTCTACACGAACTATCAAATTAAATAGATTTTTTAACATTCCTTCGTTTCTTTTTTCTGTACGCAGAAAAAAAATCGCATTCCGCAAAGAAGCAATGAAATGATTGGCCTGTTATATATGATTTCTAAGGCAATCAAAATAACGCTAAACAACGAATTATGGAAGAGAACTTCTCATTTCATATTTTGGAAATCGCGGTTCACGGCTACAAACGAATTATGATACACGAGCAAAAACTAACCATTTCTTATTTCACTGGAAAAAAGAAATTAAAAAAGAGCCATTCGCGAACAACGAAAATATTCTCTACGACTCTCACATAGATAACGTTTATTTTCCGGCAAAGGAAGATTAGACATCTCCGTACTGGAAGGCGAAATTTGTTAGCAACCGCTCTGAACCAAGAAAAAATCTTGAAAAACAAGATGAGAATCAAATGACGTACAAACGAGCAATATCGAGCCGCAAATGAACAGTCCTAATTAAACTCGTGAACGATAACATATATCAGTTCAAGATAACATTAGAGTTCGGAAACTCGGTGGTAAGGTCTTTTTAACTGCCAGTGGCTAGCGCTGGAAGATAATTTTTTGATATAAACCTGATTTCATTTTTGTCTTCGTCCGACGAAGCTGCGATGAGATCGTTCTCAATATGTGAAATACAAGAGCGCTTAAGGAATAAATATCGTATTTTCTTGTAAGACACAACTCAAATTATTCATGAATTATTCAGGTAAAATATAATTTTGTATTTCTTATACACAAAACAATTATAAATGGAGCATTAAAAACTTGACATGTGCTCAAATCTTGTTTTTCTTTACAATCGTTTTAACTCAGTTTTGAAAATGCAAATTTAATGTTACATCAGATCATTATAATTATTATTATAACTATTATGATCGTTGCCGTAGGGCATTTAGCTTGTTAACATAGCTGTGTTTTTTTTCGCTTTTTCACCACCTTCGTCGTCTTTTTATTACCTAAGTTTCGGTGCGTAGCGCCAAAGAATCAGTTTTGAAAAAATGACTTTTGCCACGCGTATATGACTCTCTTCAAGAACATTTCGTGATTGCGGCAACCAGCAACACCGTCCGTAAACATAAAAGGATATGCCGCCGGGCGGGATTAACGCCATAAAACTCATGCAATTACTATCTATATAAATTGCCACATCCACAGGCCGCACGCATTCATTTATTTTTATAGTATGATCATGACATTATTTACAAACTAGCTTGCAAAACGTCATCCGTGCTTTTTGTAATAACAATGATCAATTCTCCAAGTTGTTTAAATGATTGTAATCCCTTGATGTTTAGACGAGGGCAGAAAGCGTCTAAATAGAGTAATACATCGCGGATATCTCCACGCGATCAGCCGCACAGCAGCGTCATAGCACGCGAGGCACGCGATCACTTACGGAAAAGACACAGATACTTATTATTCAGAAGAAACTTCTCACAGGGACTGAAGGTAAGTTCGTTGCTTGCTGTGCTCACTGATGTTGCATAGGTAAGCACAATAGCAAGTGGCGAGAACTATGAATTGAGTTTTTGTCTTGTTTTTCGTTCTTGTATTTTACAAGTTTACTTCCATATCAAACATAAATTAGTTCTCTGATATGGTGAAACTCTTTCTTCCCAACTGCAAAAGCACAGCAGAATAAATTATTACTTTTTACGGCTTTTATGGTTTTCTATATCAATTAGCATCATTTTAAGATCTTAGAGATCCGCAAAATTAAATACAAACCTAATAAAAGGTCTTAAGTTGGAGCTGAAAAACTGCAAAACAGTAACATTTTCGTCTCAGCCATAAATCAGACAGTATTTTACATGTACAAGGTAAAAAACTGTCATACAAGGTTACTCTTGTTCCGAACTTCTTACCAAATCTCATATAAATTTCAAATCGTCTTGTTTGTCATTGTCGGCGTTTTTAATCTTACGCTTACAGTGATAAGACCGGTGTTGATTGTCAATACTGTATATGTAATTTAAGGTCTCTCGCCATAATTGTTTGTGCGCATTCTCACTGCGCACGGAATTTGTACGTCACTTTCGTAAATAATTTATAGGCCATTTCCGAGTTGCCTTGTGCCCCTGTTTCAAAGCGAGTGTTCGTGCAAAACTTTCATATGAAAATGAATGAAATTTGCGTGAAAATGAACCTGTCGGTGGAATATATTTTCAAATGAATGGTTTCGCATGAGAACTCGTTTTGACACAACCGCTAGTACTGGCCACGAGCACAACTTTCCTTGGATTCAGCCATCTTAGACATTCAATGATCAGACCTCTCTATTTCTTTAGATAGGTCACTCTCTTTACCGTTTATTTGCGTTTCATGAAAAAAAATGGAAATAATCTATGCATTTGATTTGAAAACGTTTTCTCAAAAATAATTCATTCAAATTACAATTAGACAAAAGAAATCATGACCAGAACAGTGTTGGGCTATCTGATCTTAATTAGCACAGATTTTATTTCTCTTTAGTTTTAGTTTAGAGAAGATCAATCAAACATTCAAGACGGTGCTTGGCGACATTTCCAAGCACTTAAAAGTTTGCCAGTAAAATATACTACGCTGTGCGTCGTATTTCAACTCTTTTCCTGAGTGTTTGGAAATGTGCTCAAATACGATCTTTCTTTACGTGCCATCAAATTCCGATTGGTTTGAACTCTTTGTATAGTTTAACGGCATTTCCAATGCCTCGGAGTTTAGATCTTTAGAAAGATTGGAACTTTTGGGGTTATTGACGCAAAACACCCACCCGCACAAAATATGACATGACAGTTTATTTGCCGCAGTAAACTAAACCCTTGAGACCATGGCGACGTTCTTACGCCAATTTTTCAAATCAGGGAGCTTTCCCCACACGCTAGCTATTGAGACAAGTGACTCAATGCTTTAGGAGATTTTAGTGCAAACGTTTTCGATGGGCCATGAAAATAACGACCATGATGATATATGTTATGTAAGGAAACTACAGTTACGTTATTATTGGCTACGTTCAAACGGACGTAAATTATTTTACCCTTAAATTCCCGTAATACAAATAAAAGTAAAATGCAGGCACTGATTTTTCCACGAAAAAGCTGATTGTCAGCATTCATAGTATCTCTTGGTTTCCTTTCACGGCCGCAAGCTAAGTTGGTCTTTCTGATTTTTATTGGAATCCTTGAATTTGATTGATCAAGGCTTCCAAATGTCGTTTACCGATTCGCCGGCAGACTGACTTTTTTCTTCTTTACAAGTTCTTAAAATTGTACATCGAACAACAACCCTGACACACCGTGTCCGTTTTCGTTTTGTAAGAGCGATAGATTGCTTGTTTCCCCGTAAAATATTCGGACTGTGCCTTTTAAAGGATATTTCTAAAATAATTCGGTATTAGAGATTGCATTGTAAGGCAAATTATGTTTTTTCGTTAAATAATCGCCTTCTTCAAATAACAGTCCTCTTTTAAATCCAACCACGAAAATAAACACCCACTTCTTTTGTCATTTAAAGTAAGCAAACTTCTGTTTTTAAAATTTTCTTTCATTTTGAGAAAGCTTACGAGATTGAACGACATCGAATTGTAAAATCTGCTCAACAATAAAACAAACCGGAATTTTTCCCCTTTCACTTTCTTTTCCTTTTCTTTTCAGGACAGCACTATGAACGAGAACCAAATGAATTAACTGCTGCTTGCTTGATTGAATTCTTTTACTAAGTTTTTTAGAGGATGTTCCACCTTTAACTTCTGATGTGGGTGGAAAGTTGTAAAAAGGTTTACTAAGCATTGTGTACCTGGTAAATGAGAACCTGACGTTAGTGGGGGGCACGGGTTTCCGAATTGGCTCACGTCAACTTGTCCGGTTCAAACACGCCAGCTCCCTGTGCTTTTTTACGTCAGAGATACATATGGTCATAGACAATTTAACAGCTTAGCTGCACACTGCTTATGTTTTGAATATTTTCTCTCCAAACCCCGCTATTTTCATTGTATTTTTTCAATCTTTAAATGTAAAACGATCATTTGTGGGCGAGTGTTAAGGTCTGGGCTTTTCACGAATAGCTTTAATTAAATTGTTTTCTGATAAAACGAGTTTGAAAACTCAAATCAGAGCCGGTTATAAAAATACGTATGTATCTCTGATGTCATTGGCATATTTAAAAATTGGTGAAGGGCAAGGAAATTGTATGGAATGCTTACACGATTATTAAACTAAAAGCTGAAGATTTCATGAGTTTTTTCAAGTAATTGTTGTTCCTCGCGTAGGTACGCTAACATGCGCTTCCCTTTGTAATCAATTTTCTGTTGTTTCCTCTGTATCAAGAAATCGCAGATCTTGTTAAACATGTTAGTCTTGTTAGATTTTCTCCGTACTGACTTCCTTCCATTTAAATCAGTTATTTTTAGAACTTGGGAAAACCTCGAGACAAACGTGAAACATTTATTTCCGATTACCATGTCTGCACTTGGCTTCCAAGGTTTTTCCTTAAGACAAGCTAAGAGGGCCTAGAAGTGAGCCTTATCGTAAAATTATCCAAAGTTTAAAGGGTTAAAAATTGCTTTTGTGGTTTGTTTACTTAGCAACACTCTAAAGAAAGCTATGACATCTTTATACTGAAATACGTTCTATTATTAATCGTGACAAGGCTCTTGTAAAAACAACTGTTTTTTTTTGACGGGTTGACGTCAAACTGTGAAGATACAGGCAAATATCATACAAAATGAGTTGTCGGGTTCCCATATCAAAAAGAGAAATCTCCATCACTCCGCACGAGACCTTGGTGCTGTGAAAATGAAACCAAACTGACGAATAGAAGTTGAAATCACGCTTTACTATTGAGATAAGGTGACGGAAAATTATAAAGGTATGTTATTTTTAACAAGTTGGTTTGTGTTAAGGTGACTTTTTGTCATCAATATTTCTGTCGCAGAATTCGTGATGCTTCGTATTAAAAAATATCGTTTACTATATAGATAGACACGTCTTTGTATTCGCCAGGGTGATGTTAAGCTTGAATCGAAAATGTCTATGAAATCTTCCATGATATTTGGCGTCTAAATGAGTCTGATATGACCGTAATAGAACATTTCTATTTTTACAAGCTTCTTGGAACATATAGGTATTTGTGTGAGGGCTGAATATTTTCTTGGAAGTTAAGTTAAGCTCCGTTACTGAGCAAGAAAGCTTACATCTCGGCAATGTCGTTGACAACAATGTTATGTAATAAGGCAAATTTGAAAACAAAATTCAGAATCAAGAAATGTTTACCACAGGAAGCACGAAAGATCGTATATATGTCAAAACATTTGAGGCAGGAGGCAGGATTTGAGACTTAGTCAAACAACAGGGATAAAAATGGAATTCCTAATTCAGAAATACATGGAAGGAAATATGAACAAAGCCATAAGGCGGAGACATCTTGGATTTTCAGCTGCTTGACTGACGCCCATTCGCCGCGTTTTTGATCAATACTCCGAATAAATTTCCCGTCACAAATTCAGGACAAATAATGAAAAGGTGACAAGTCATTTGTTGATAAGGAAATCATACTGAATGGTTCCATTGCCGTTCCTTTCAAAACTACACAGCCTTCGTCAACAATCTTTGAAAATTAAGAAATATACCTGCAGATGCCATGATTAATTAAAAAGTTTCCATCGATTAAGGATGTATTTTCATAAGTATTTCTTAGCAAAATGTCAGAAATTATTGAAAAGTTTCTCCGCTCCTATATAAAAGATAAGATATTAATATTTTGGACAGTTTCAATAAATAATCTGCATCTCGCGGTGCTCAAATAACGATACAACAGTTTGCGCGTTTTGTGAAGGGTAGAACAAGACGCGAAGTAGTGACGGTCTTATGGAAAATAATTTCCAATAATTTCCCGAAAACGTTGGATTTCTGAGATAGTCATACTGTGTATGACGCCCTCTGGTGAAAGAATTAATTACCCTAAAATATTGTAACTGTAACCTCCAAGTGGGTTTTTATTTCTGCACACATATGATCAGAGACTGTGTTCGCATCAGGCGTTCTGCCCGCGAGTTTAGTCTACAGTTTAAATTATTAATATCGTACTGAAAGAGGTAAAGAACTAAAGAAAAGAAAAACGTCACGCACTTCAAACAAATTACTGAGGAAAAACTCGTTGAATAAACACAGCAGTAAGGAAAGGTCAAGAAAGAAATTAATTTCAGGGAAAGTGACTTTTATTCTTAAATTGTTATTGTCAATATTTTCTCAATAAAAGACTAACAGTTTCTTTGCAGAGTAATTTATCCTGACAAAAATACGATATTGCTCTTACAACAAAATGTAAATTTAGGAGAACATGGTGTATCAATACCAAAATACAATCTAGTTCTGCGCGGCCATGTTTTTGAGTTTGTAGTTTGATAACAGAAGGGCTTTTTCACTGTCATCACGAAGGACGGAAACGGCGTTTTTGAGGGCAATTAAAATATCAGGCCCAAAAGCACTTGCACTTTTGGTGCTCGGTCGCTAAATTCAAGAAACGAAAATGGCTGCCGTATATAACAAGAGCCTGTATTTCACAACCTTT
>OMLO01005702.1_pt1 | contig 10474 bp, 10 predicted proteins | sample 1674811 | NCBI WGS metagenome assembly OMLO01 (sample SAMN06265003, study PRJEB25207) | coral metagenome | isolation source: Coral host | place: Mexico:La Bocana,Puerto Morelos, Mexico | collected 2008-11-13
TGGTTTTCTTGTGCGAGAGACTTCGGACCCTGAACCTGCGTTTTCGTTGGTCTCTTCACCATTTCGATGCTTGTCTTTGTTTGGCTTCTCCGGTTCTTCTCCATCTGGCTGAACCTTCTTAACTCTCTTTGGTTTCTCCTTCACTTCTCCATCCTCAGCTGGATCTTCCTTCTTGCCTCTCCTTGATTTCTTTTTTTCTTTTCCATCCTCAGCTGGCTCTTCCTTCTTGCCTCCCTTTGGTTTCTTTTTTTCTTTTTCTCCATCATCAGCTGCATCAGGCTTCTTGGATTTCTTTTTTTTCGGTTCTTCTGGTTCTTCTTCATCCTCCACTGGTTCAGCAGTCGCTTTCTTCTGCTTCTTGGTCTTCTTTGGTTTCTCCTCCACTTCGTCTTCATCCTCAGCTGGCGTTTCCTTCTTGCCTTTCTTTGGTTTCTTTTCTTCTCCATCATCAGGTTGCTTAACCATCTTGCGTCTCTTTGGTTTCTCCTCCACGTCGTCTCCATCCTCAGCTGGCCCTTGCTTCTTGCCTCCCTTTGGTTTCTTTTTGTTCTTCTTCTCCATCATCAGCTGGCTTGATAACCTTCTTGCCTCCCTTTGGTTTCTTTTTTTCTTCTTCTCCATCATCAGCTGGCTTAATAACCTTCTTGCCTCCCTTTGGTTTCTTTTTTTCTTCTTCTCCATCATCCGCTGGTGTCTGTTCTTCATTCACATCTTCTTCAGAATCTTCCTCATCCTCAGCTGACGGCTTCTTGGAAGAACTGGCCCTGGCTTTGGCTTTGGCTTTGGATTTTGCCCTCCTCTCCTTAGGCTCTTCTGCGTCACCCTCTTGAGCGCCACCCTCAGATGCAAACAGCAGGGCCAAAGTGGAAAGTGAAGGGATTGGTGGGTGGAAAACAAAATGACCATCAAACAAGCCGAACAGTTGAATGAAAAAGAATTATACCATAAGTTTTGTCAAAGTCCAAGTAACATCTTTTGGCCCCAAAACGTGATAGAGAACCATGTAGGCTTCACCCTTCGAGATTTTGAGATGCCGCTGGACCACTTCCAGCTTATCCCAAGAAAGTTCATCAATGGGGAATGGCAAGTTCTGCAAACACGGAAGGGCCATAGGTCCGACCTTTACCTAGCTAGACCGAAGAACCCTGATGTTGGCCAAATGGCTCCCAAAATAAAGCATCCACCAGATATATGATCAAGACAATGACAAATTTCTCAGTTGTGGACATCAACTTTCACGAAAACAACTTTGGAGGTTGCAGATTTCTCGGCTGTGAACATCAAATTTCCAGAAAAAAACCAACGTGTGGAGTTCACGGATTTCTCGGTTTTTTCACGGTCATTTGGGGTCCTTTCTCGGTCATATCACGGAATTTCACGGTATGAATTTTCAGCAGCACATCCACAGAACTTGTACTGCGGTAAAACTGCACTATACGTCTAATTGAATTTCACCGTGACCCAAAAAAGCCACAGATCAAATTGATTCACTACGCCAGGTGCTTCAGGTCTAATCGCTGAAAGATGTTGACCTTATTTGACATGTTGGTGAGTTTTGAAGAGTGCACAATGTTCATATTTCCCAGAACGTTCAGAAACCTAGCTCACCAGTTCACAATTGTGGGGCCAAGACCCATCGACCCTTGGGCACGAGGTATTTGCAGCCAGCAAGGTATCGAAGGACTGCTGGGATTTCTGCCTGAGAGGCGGTGCCGGGTACAAAACATTAAAAGGCAAGTAGAATATGAGGAGTTTTCAGGTCGAGAAACATCATTCCACAGGTCACCAATGCAAGATAGATCATCAGACTGCAGTGGCAGGAAAGTTGTCTCAAATAGTTCTGCATCCCCACATGTCCAATCGACATCTTGGAGCTCAAGTGGAGGTGGCAAGGGTTCCTTAGATAGAGGACGTTCAAATGGTTCCATGCATGGCATGTGGCCACAATTTGATTTGCAAGATAAACATAAATTTCGATTCACGCAAGTGGATGTTCCAAGCAACCACCAAAGGAGATCGAGCATGGTTTGCAATCAGATCAGCAAATTTGGCTGTATAGGCCCTTAGATCGTGAACCATGGGAACATCACTGAAGATACCATTTGCAAAGTGTTCATTTCAAAAACAACCGAGTTTTTTCAAATATACATTCCAAGACACTGGCTCTGCTTCAGCCGATCTGGGATGCCCACTCTCCTTTGTTTACCACCCTTGTCGATATACTTTTTGACCAGCGGTGCACCAGGAAGCTGCTGCAAGGCTTTTCTACTCATACTGCCGCCAACAGCTGAGATGCTTTCAAGGAGGGACATATCGTTGCTCCATAGTCGATGCCGTTTTGGGGTTTGCCCATCGAATGCTCCCATCCAAAAAGAGGTTGTGAAGACCTGAGGAATGTTGAACACAATTTTTGGCAGCAAAGATAGTAACCTTTGCTATTGATGATTAAATTGATCATTACCCTGGGGGCTATATAAAGGATATCTTTGGAAAGGGCATTAAAAAATGAAAACTTTACAGTATTCTAACTTCATTTTCACCAGGAAACTTTCACAGTAGCAAGCAGCTCTTGAAACCTTGGATGATGTGGAAGTGAAGATCCTTCCGGCTGTTCCACAAGCCAACGTACTCCTCTGCATGAACAAATCAGGAGCATGAGCACAAGCCTCGAAGCTAAAAGGTTGCCTGTACGGACAAACCCATAACAGCTGTTGCCGAGGTAATTGTTCCAAACGTCCCTTCCAGCCGTGTATGACGACCTAGGGTCAGGGGATGAACCGAGCCCACACAACCACTATGAAAAGATTTCAATCCATCACTGAAAGGAAAAATTACCCAAACAAGAAAATGGTACACTGTAATTGCAAAGCAGAAACATTTTTGTAAAGCTGTTGCAGCAAATCCCAAATAGGCAAAGTGCTCCCGGCTTCATATTCCAAAGTTCATTGATTGACATCCTGGAAATTCAAAAAAATATCACACAACCAGAGAGAAAGACACAACTCAGGTTTGCGATCCAAGCTGTCTATCTAAAGATATATCAAGTGTGCATCATGCTTGATAATTTGAAGCAAGGCTCGCGAAGCCAGCAACGCTGCAAAGGTCCATGAGCTTGCTATATCTGATGTCATGGCTGGAGCCACGGAGACCCACAGTCCACAAAGCCAGAGACACTTGTCCCTCACCACAAAAGAACTCTGCAAACTCTAGCTCCTGCCCTTGAGGAACTTTGGTGTTGAAGGCCAGGAGGGTGACCAACAAAACTAGGCATGCTGGAGCCTTCCATCGAAGTAGCTCCAAAACCACCATGGCCCAGAAAAAACGAAGTCCAATGAATTGCAATGTAGCAAGTACTGATGTTGAAATCAGACTATATATCGCTGGAACTTCTTTTGATGTGTTGGCCCAGACATTTTTGATGGTTCATTAAAGGGTGTTTTCCACAGGAAGTGTTCTCTTAGATGAACAGGAAAACCAGAATTTATAGAACAGGTAGCTTTGGTCCCCAGCACCTGCAAAAAAAGGAAATGCATGAAAGCAGCATGTATGTAAGCTGGCTTCCATTTCATGCCCACACCTGATCAATTTGATTTTTTCCTTCGCAGGCACATTTTATTGTGTAGCTTGCCATTAATTTAGCAAGAAACTGTGGAAATTCACACAGCTGCTGGTTGTGGCCAATTAATTGGCAAATACAAGAATTAAGCGCCAATCCTTAAGGTTCATGAAACCATAGAGGTGAAAAACACTAGGATCAAAGGTATAAAGGTTTTATATCAAATTGTTTTCTTCCTCAAAAGGATTCAGCTATGGCCCAGGGGTTTTCAGTTTCACCCTTCTTTAAGAAACGCCTCCTGCGAAGCTCTGGAACAGAAAGCCCAGCCAGCATCTTTCGTTTCTGGCTGGAAACATTCCACTCCTGGGCAGCCTCCCTGGCACCAATACCACGGTTTTCCATGGCATCCTGTATGAACATCTTTCTAAGGTTACCGTAGTCATGTGCCTTGTAAGCGCTACACTCTTCAGTGGCCACACGTAGCTTCTCAGAAGATGGACAGGAAACATTTTTCACATCAGGTTTTTGTTTGGTCTCCTTTGCCTTACCTTTCTTTTTTTTGTCTTCTTCGCATCCTTTGACTTCACAGCCTCTTCACCCTCATCCCCACCTCCAGATTTGAAGGCTTTTTGGTATTGAGCACTTTGTGGAAATGGTTTCGCAACATCACCATCCAACTGGGCTTTCAAGGAATTCAAAACCTTAGATCACCACAAAAGGGATCAAAGAGCATGACAGGATTTCTCTCTCCTTTGAAAACAAACAAAATGTGGTTAGATTTTGTCATCAATTTGGTCATAGTTACAGGTAATTTGTTTTTATACCTCCCCAAATCTTGCTTTCAAAAATATATTGAACAATAAGTTCCAGAACCAGTGGCATGCTGTGGCAATGCCTTTTCCTCTTTGATTTTCTCCCCCTTGATGCTCGACGTGGAAGTAGGATTTTTCTCACCCTCCTTACCCTTGACCATAGGTGGATTTTGAGACCCAGGTTCAAGTTTCGCAGGCAACCGAGACTGTTTCAGGGCATCAGCCAATTGGCTTGCAATCATAGCTAGCTTCTTGTCACCCTTGCAGGAGACCATGGGATCCGAAGCTGATGATGACGCCGGCCAGCTCAGCTCTGAAAGGGTGTCCAACTTGTGGCCTTCCATGTCATCGCCATCTTCAAAGATATCATCAGGGTGTGATTTGGAAAATTCCTCAGATGAAACAACTTTGGTTCACACAACCCCCCCAAAATTGGCCAAAAACAAATTCCAACAATGATATGATTTTGATTCAAATTTGATTCAAACCTGAATCTAAAAGCTGACAAGTTTCAACGTGGTTTCTCAGCTTTTCCTTAAGAGCCCCAGTCTTCTTGAGCTTTGCAGTATCGGCTCGCTGGGCCAAATGCCGAAAACGACTTGCCTTGGATGAGGGACTTAAAGGCTAACCGAATCCCCTGAGATGGAAACCTTCTTTTTTTTTTGAAGCCCACTCATTAAAATACTGAGAGGTTGATAAGCTACCTGATGCCCCCAAAAAATCTAAGTACATATAGCCACAAGATACCAATCTCTGCATAGCTTGGCCACTACGTAAAGCCCATTTCTGGATACATTCCATTTCACGGCACATACCTTTGGGAAAAAGCCGTTTCTCCTGGAAAAACTCCAGCAGTGCTTCCTTGAGGATGTGTGCACTATATCGACCCTTTCCTCTCGAAGTCATCATGATAGCGTCAATGACCTTGACAGGGAGTTACAAACATGTAAAGATTAAAGATTGTAATTACCCTCCACTTAACCCCTTACAAAAAGATACTGTATTTTCCTAACGCCCGGGCCCCAGCCTCGGTGTTTCCCTCAACATCTTTCAGGGTCGGCATTGATGATTTGAAAAGGTTCCCAGAGATGTTCATGAGCACTGAAAAACCTCTTGCGCCAAGAACCTCATGCTGACCAAAAGCTTGTGCATAGGCTGCCACAAGACGGCGATCCAAGGGCTTTCCCATGGCAAATCTCAAACGGCTACAAAGTATTGAATGTTCCTATGGTTTTGTACCTTTCATACATGTTTTCAGCTAGGTGGATATCCATATGGAGTTCCTGTCAGCATGTGGGATTTTTTTCTTAATTTGAGCAGTGCCAACAACTAAATAGAAGTTGACGATGTCCTAGCCTCCTGCTTTATTTCATTAAATGTTGGATTCTGAGCCCCCTCCAAAATTTGCTGAACAACAAATCAAATTCCTAGCCGCCCACTTATGCACACACCCAGGCAGATGCACGGGATGGAGAGGAAAGTGGCACCTTCTGTAGTTTGCCACAGGCGCATGCCTTGCGTGGCCGCGAGTGGCTGGTGGCCAGATATAGAAGCTAACATCTTTCTGGAAACTCATCTTTTTGCTTTTGAAAGCACACCCAAAAGGTTGATCATGAGTGATCATTATTATGGCATTTGGGATTCCACTAAAGACCTGCATATGTTTATTTTTGCAATCTCTATATTTAGCTGACATGTTTATCCTGCCGCCTACCAAAATTGGTTCTAAATGTTCTAAAGGCTGTGGTTATAAGGAGCACCGACTGTCCCAGCCTCCTCAACGATCAGCAGCGTAAGTAGCCAGATTCCAGAGCACCTGCGTGCACAGGGCAGCGATATGATTCACGTATATGTGTTTAAAATTCAGGGCCCAAGATGGTCAAGGCCAGGCCTTTCTACATGAAATGTATACCAATCACATGTCATGCAAATATTTGCGTGAAAAGGGACGCCTAGCCTAGCTGGAAATGTTCTATGGGCATGTATTTGTGATTTTGAAATGTGGATCACTGGGTCCAGTAACGACCAAATCCCCAACTAAGCACAAGTAGACCTTTTCTTCAGTCCACACGCACCGCTTCATGTGTACTCCCCTGCCAAGATCCCAGAAAGAGTTGCAGGCATTCTATAGATGTTCTTTAGATAATGGAGATAACCAACCAGTCAGTACAACAGGAAAAATATCTTGTTTGGGAAGGCAGGAGCCCCGCAAAACTTCCAGCAGCTGACCGCCACATGTATGGCAGAATCACTACGACTGCAGGATGGAACCAACACCTTTTCGGGTCCCAGGGTTTTATTTGAAATCAACCAACTGGTACATAATATCTCAACAATTTTTTTTATATGTATGTACCTGAAACTTTAGTGCCATCCAGCCATTGCCCTATACTCGAGGTGGTTCAAAGAGCTTTTCTCTAGCAGCTTCCATTTGCTGACGTATGCACGAGTAGCATTCAATTATATCATCAAAGCTGGCTTCAAGATCTTGGACGTGTGATTCCTGGGTGGTTTTCTGCATCTTTCCAAGCAACATATGTAGAAAAGCTTTGAAAATGATAAAACTACTTCAGTTTGATTTCAGGGGATCGAGAAAACACAAAAGTTGAAGAAAAGCATGTACACATATGTGTTCCAAGGGTCAACCTTATCATAGGCCGCCTTCGTAATCTCCTTAAGCTGATTGGCAGCTTCTTGTATGTCTCTCTCTTGATGTAGAGAGGGTGGCGGCCTCCAGGGGTATAGTGGGGTGCCAGGCTTTACCATTAAGTGAAAACAAAACCGAAGAAACACCATGGTGCAGCAAAAAGTTCCCCCAATACTTGAGGCCTTGTGCAATCAAGGCCCGCTCACTTTCTGTAAGTGGACCAAGATTGTCATCATTTGGAGAGCCTGCATTCCAAAAAAGTTTGGGAAAAGCAAATCCATAGTTCAAGGTTCACCATGATTTTTTTTTTGGCAGGATTTTAAGGGAGACAACAAAAAAGGATGAACTTAGTCCGCCAAAGAAACATCGATCTTGAATATCGGGAGGGTTGTCCTTGATGAATTGCTCCAATTTTTCCAAAGCAGCTTCAATGCTTGCAGACGTTGGAGCTGGCGATCCTGACGATGCACTAGCTTTGGCCTCGTCCTCAAGGGCAGCTCCTGGGATGTTTCTGATGATTGATTCTGAAAGGGACAGCTGAAAAGGAAGGGTTTCTCAGATAAAGTTTTAAACCTTAAACAGAACCTCGAAAGTAACTCCATTTCCTTTAACACAGTTAATTCTTATAAGTGCCTAGGTACTGTTTTCGGGATTCCAAATACGCCTCCCTGAATGTCCAGAAGCATCCATATAAGGGTGACTGCCATGCTGCGATACGGATACACGGTCCTGACTCACAGCTAGATGAAACAAGAAATAAAACGCATTCATTCTTCAGAACTATGTTTGAGAATTTTGGGGACCACAAATATCCTGAAAAAATTACCTCACATCCCACCAAGATACCACTGGCGGTCCATATGGTGGCCGTTCTTGATCGCCCGGCCTGATGGCCTTAGTTTTGGAGACTATTTTTTTTCTGGACCAAGTCATTTTTTTCACAATTAAGTGCTACTCCATATATTTCACGGCCCCAAAATGTTTGGGGGAAAAACGAAAATACAAAATACTGCCATTTGAGACATATGACCCCAGGCACTTCCACCTTTGGCATTAACGGGACATCGTCACTATCATCACTCATGGCTCAGGGCTTCAGAGATCGACTTCAGAGATCGACTTGAACAGTGAGTTGCTGCGTACGGGATGGCGCTTTCATGAGCTTTGGAATTGCTGTAATGTTGATCCCTCTAAAACCCTCAAACAAATACATGGTGCATACTCTTTTGTGGGCGTGGTTCCAGTTTAACTTGGGGGCAAAATGATTCCTGAATGGCGTGTTATATATGACATGTATATTATATTGTATACTGGTCATTCTGTCTACCCACACACGCCACATCCACTAATTTTGAGCACCTTCAGAGAAGATCAGGGATGCTGCACATGCCATGGCGCCGCCCCGGCGAAGGCCAAAGTGCCATGCACCAAATGAAAGAAAAATGTGAAACCTTCAAATTCAAAAATTTGAACATGTATATTTCAGAGTATGCGTGGACATACACTTGAAAATCTATTTGCATCCAGATTTACTGACCCAGCAAAACCAACTTCACGGCATCCCCCATGAAACGTGCACATATGGCTGAAAAAAAACGGCGCGGGCCACTGCAGTTGAACATGTAACCCTCAGTGAAGGTTGGAAGGGATGAAGAGGCCAAGATTTCTGGAAAAAATCACCCATTGAAGGTTGGATGGGCTGAAAGGATTTTCCTTCAAAAAAAATATCCCCGTTGAGGGTTGGAAGGGCTCAACACTTTCATTAACCAAAAGAATCCACATATATGGATCTAGAAGGGATGAAAATTTACATCTTCTGGAAATAAACATGCCAAAAGGGCACATGCCAAAAAAACATTAGTTCAGTCATTTAACTCCTTAAGCAAACATGGGTTTTCCTGTGAATGTTTCTAAACCGGTGCTTTGCAAAGCAAAACGAAAACACAAACACACACAACCCTGGCTTATTTCTGTAAATTTCAAAAATTCTAATATTTGCATACATATCCACATATTTCTATGTAGAATTTCTTTGTTTTTCTCAAGTTCCACATTTCACGGAACTTCTCGGTCATATGGCTGTGTGTACCCGTTCTCGGTCATTTGGCCATTCGACCCATGTACAAGATCATCTTGCACAAATGCATGTCTAGGGAGAAGGACGTGATTGCCGAGGAAAAGTTTAAGGCGGCTGGTGCAGAGGTAGATAGCAGGATTTCAAATGTGAAGCAAGGTTTGGTTTCAGTCTCTGCTCCGCTATCTAAGAGGATTGGACTTTCGACTTTGAGCCTTAGAGCTGCCTGCCTCCCTATCATCACTTCGAAGCTTGCTTCACGCTTGGCTGGAAACTGGGTCTCTGTGCTTCTTTATCGCAGATGTCTTTCAAGTGTGGTGGACTCTTTCTTTGGAATTGCCGCCTCTTGTGAGGCCTCTTCGAGGAATGTTGCGGTGACTTTGAATCGTGGAGTGGCGGAGGAACTTGTGACTTTGGCTGCTTTGGTCCCTTTGATTGCCTCAAATGTTGCCTTGCCCTTCTCATGCACTATCTTCGCTTCAGATGCTTCAAACAGCTCAGGGGCAGTTGTCAGTTCCACTGCCAGTCAGCCTCTGTCGAGACTCCTTTGGCTGGGTGGTGATAAGAAGGGTGGCTATACAAAGTTGGATGAGCCTTTTCGAGCCTGCCTCCGTGCACTTGGTGAAGAAGTTGGAGACGATCTGCCTGGTGGGGGACAGGTTTCCGAAGGGCCCTACAAATCTCCTTTGCTCTACTTTGACTTTGTGGAGTTCTGCGGTGGCTCAGGTGGACTTTCTCGAGCTGCAGCAGACTTGAGGCTATCAGTTGCTCCGGTGCTAGACCTTTCGGAGAGTGGGCACTATGACCTGGGCTCACTCCGCCTCTTGGAGTGGGCAATTCACATGTTGGCAGAGAACAGGTTCAGAAGTTGCGCGGTCGAACCCCCATGTACGACCTTTTCACCTGCAGCCTGGCCGGCTGTCAGGAGCTACCTGGTTCCATTGGGGTTTGACCGGCTGAACTGGAAGACATGGAAAGGGAACCAACTATGCTTTCGAGGCTTCGTGATCATGATGGTGGCAAAGAGGTACAACCGCCCTTCCCTTTTGGAGCAACCAAGGCGTTCAAAGATGGCTTGGACACAGATTTGGCGCTACATGCTGGAGCAAGGGCTGGAGGAGGCAATTGTGGCATCCTGCCAATTTGGCAGCCCCCATCAGAAGGAATTTCGGCTGCTGTGTTATCTCCTGGACGTCGTTGCTTTGGAGGTCCGGTGCCCAGGTGGTCATCAACACATTGTCATCCAGGGGAAGTACACGAAGGCTTCAGCGGCTTACGTGCCTGGTTTGGCTCTGCATATTGCCCATGAGTTTCGTCGAGCTTTGGAGAGGATTGCCAGGCTTGAAGCGGACTATCATCCCCAAGGATCAGAAAGCGTGGTTGGC
>OMLO01005703.1_pt1 | contig 10474 bp, 11 predicted proteins | sample 1674811 | NCBI WGS metagenome assembly OMLO01 (sample SAMN06265003, study PRJEB25207) | coral metagenome | isolation source: Coral host | place: Mexico:La Bocana,Puerto Morelos, Mexico | collected 2008-11-13
CAAAGTTGTATCATATATCGTTGTATATAATTTTTTCATTTTCATGTATATTATATATTTATATTATATATAATAATATTATATATATATATATATGATATATTATCCCAAGAGCCCCTGGCCTGAAACCTTGGCCCAATGTAGTTTCTCTAACATCCTGGGCCCTCCACTGAGCATGAGCAACTGTGGCCTGAGGCTGGCAGTGGCTCTTTGCATCAATGGCAAGGTGAGTGAAGCTCTTTTTGTAATAGCGGTGGTTTGCAGCACTTGGTCGGCAGTAAACCTTGCTACATCCCAAAGAGACTTATTAACACCCCTTGGTGATGCCAGTCTTCCTGGGGTGCGTGCTGGCAATCGTATGGTTTCCAGGTTGGGGGTCCCAAAATGGTTTCTTTTTGTAGTTGTTGTGAACTAGCAAGGGTTAGCTCGGTAAAGGATTTCAATGTACTGTCCTGAAGGGTGGCATGTCTACTTGTTTTCCTTCAATGCCTGGGGCATTCCTTTATGGTGGAAAATCCGGGTGGATCATCTTTGCTACTGCACCCTGATCTCCAATGGGCGATCCGAAAGATTCAAGAGTTCGGTGGTGAGGTCACTTGATTCTTTTTGAATTCATAAATGTTTTTCTACCAAATTTGTTTTTATCGGGTATTTGCTGATTCGTTGCAATTGGTGGTAAAAGAAAATGACATCCTAGGAAACCCTATTACCATTTGTTACTTCTGGCCCGGAAACCATTATCTGGAAATTCCAATTGAGGTCTTTTTGGTTAAGTTCTGGATGAGGCATTACCTGTCTCCAACCATGAAGCCTACCATGATCCTCACTAATCAAGAAGCGCTTGCCGCTTTGGATTTGGGGCCGGTTGGGGAAAAACTCCGGAAACGATCGAAGCAAACCACAAAGCAGTACATTGATGGTGGAGGAAAAAAGAGATATGTTGGAACACGGGCCTTGAAGGATTCCCAGAACCTTTGCATTTGATACTTCACAAATTTTGTGTTTTTGATGTATGTCTAAAACAAAGGGTTATTTTAAAGGAAAACAAGTATTGAGCGTTGATTTGCTTTCGTAGTTCCCAAATGTAGCTAAGGATATATCCGGCACGATTTGCATCTACTGTTGTGAAGCTTATGCCAGAGATTCGCAAGAACCCTCCTACAATGGTAGTGAAGGTACCGTGACTTTTCATCAAACTTTTGATTCTGCCTTTGACCCTACATTTGGAAAACGTCAGAGATGTTCCAACTTCCAACACTTTCATTCCATCCGTCCTGCTGCCCGTTGCTTTAAGGTTGAGACGTCGACACCACTCCTTGAGCTTCTTGCGGCTGCACCTCCAACCGGCGGGTGTGAAGAGGGTGAGCTTGGTGAGGTGATTACTTATTTGAAAAAATCAGAGCTTCTCAAACTACCACTAGATTGGTGCCCTTATGTGTAAGCTTTTGTTGGGGAGGGCCCCAGCCACTGGTTCTTGGGATAAACAAAGCTTTAAACTAAGAGAATGCTAGTTATAATAAATCTTATGTTTTTCCATGTGTTTCCACAATTGTCCTCCAAAAGAACAAAAATAACAAAAAAACAAAAAAAAGTGAATTTTGAAACGGCGATCTTACCCGGCCAAAAGGCGATCTTTCCCGGCCAAACGGCGATCTTTTTTTTAATGGTTTTTGATGATTTTTATCACTGTGGAATTCTTCTTGAACGGTGCTGGGGCCCCAAGAATACTTTCTGTGCTGCACTAAATTCATGGCAGTACTTTACCTGTGGTCTTCGCTGCAGAAAATGAAATGTTTCGAGACTTTGTTGCTTTGCAGAACTTGATGTCTGACAGAAACACTGGTAGATCTAGTAAATACAGAAATAGCTGTCTGAGGACTTTTTTTATCTGGACAATTCTGGGAAACCAAGCTTTGAATCCAACTTCTCAACATGTCAGGGATCAAGCTGGGGTTTATACTTGTAGTCTTTGGTTTCTAGATGTCGCAACCACCTAAACGCTTGCGCAGTGCGTTGTGGTCCTCTGAGACTTTGATTCAGGGGATGAAAGCGATTTCCAAACAGCCAGATAGGATGATGGCACCCAAAGATGAACTTGAGTCTGATGATGACTTGCCTCTGGAGTTTCAAGTTTCTTGTTCTTTGAAGAACTCAACTTACAATTTGCTTTTGTATAGAGGTTGTTCCGTCCACCCAAGTTCTAAGGTTCTACATTTTACAAATGTTAAATTTTGTAAGTTGGGGAAACACCAATACTTTCGTGTAAGAAACCCCAAAACATCTCTTCTTGGATCCCTCGATGCTCAATCGCTTGAGGCCCTCACCGCAGAGAATGCGGAACTGGAGGCCATAATTGGTGATGGTGGTAGCGCTATGCCTTCCATGGGGGAAGATGATGAAGATGGGCTCCAGGATTGGGAAATTGCTTCGGCCCTAAACGATATGAATGCAATTTGAACTGAATTGGTTTGAGAGGGTTTGTTTTCCAGTTTTCCAGTGTTCCAGCGTTTTTAGGTAGCAAATTCATAATTCGCATGTTTCTTTTGAGAAGAACTGGCACATATATTTTTTTCTGTGGGTTATAGATCAGTTTCCCCTACATTCAAGGTACACCAAGACTTTTCTGGTATCCATGATGGTTATGCCGATCTTGAAGAACATGGCGAGGATGCTGACCCTGACAATGAAACTATTCCAGGGACCCCAAACATGCAACCACCTGTTCAAACTAAATCGGCCGAAACCCCAGTGGCATTGGATGGTACTGCTGGCAATGGTTTGAACGAGAAAGATCAACATGGTTCAAAGGGTACAAGCCCAATGAGTTCTACACCACAACATATCCAAGCCAACATGAATGCTTCTTAGCTTTGGTTTTTGAAAAGATTGCCAACCCAATCTCATTGTTTGTTCTTTGTGGTTTTGTGTTTAGGCCCTCCTCAAGTCCAAAGTGCCCGTCTCCCCTTTTGCTGATCTATGCCTAGGTTGGTGAAGGATGCCGACCAGTCGCCACTCCTTGCCGCATGCGGTTCGGAAGATGAAGTGCCGGACATCGGTGACACAACGGCGCCGGTTCCCAAAAAAGGCGTCTTACGTTTATCCCCAGATGCCATACGGTCCCGACTGTGTAGGGTGCTTACCCCGAATGTTAATGGTACTTGTAAGGTATCGGCTGAGATTGTGAACCAATGGAAAAGCAAAAAGGGTCGGCAGAGTCTCCAACAGCTTTTTCAAACGGTAGGCTTTGACCCTGAGTCTTTGGCTAAAGTTGGCATTTGGTTCCCTGTGTCATGTTACTGTGTTTTGTTTTCGCCCCCAAGCTTAAACTTTATGCCCACAAGTTTTGGATAGATTTACTTGGAAAGCTAAACATTCTGGGCATGGCAACTCGGTATAATGTGATTTTGTTTTTCCCCATATTTCACTAACTAGTGCAACTAGTCACCCCAAAAATATTATTGAAATGGTAGAGGCTTGATCTCATATTTTCCGAGGACGCCTTTGTGGAAGAGTGCGAATTAATTAGAACCGACTTGCTAGAGAACGACCTCGATATCCAGGGCCAGTTTGCTTCAGAGGTGCAAATGAGAGATGAGTTTGGATGGTCAGAGACTCTTGTTCTTAAGTGTTTATGTTGTTTCTATACCTGGTGGAAACATAGCCCATCATAGCCCCGATGCATAGCAGGACAAAAAGTTGAATAATCAAGAATTTAAGATTATAATACTAACAGACCCAATTCCACAATGTCTTTGGCTACCTCAATCAAAAAAAGTTGGACCATGAACCAACACTAAGGATCAAAATAGAAGCGGTCAAACAGGAGGCGCGTAAGTCGCCAAAGACGCTCATGAGGCTTGAAAGGGGGAAGAAGGCTTGAACTTTGTGTAGTGGCAAATGCTAACTACTGAATGTTATACCAGTGGTATTGTTGACATTTGAGTTGTGGAATTTAAAAAGGGAAAACATAACCTTGGCCCTACTGCCTTTGAAGGACTGATCGTTACGAAAAAAAGACTTTGTACTGGGCTGAAGTTTGCGTGAAAATGAACAAGAAGTTACTTGGCGGGAAGCTTTTGGTGATCAGTACCAATCAAAATCAGAATCTAGTACTTTGGTCTTCTAGTGAGTCTGGTACGTATTTTGCTATCGATAGTTTCCACGGGAATTCCTTTGAGAAACCCATTTGATATTAATGGTTTCAATTTTGACTTAGGCAAAAAAGCGTTATCGCCTTGAATCGCCGTATCAAGTGGAACCAAACACCACCCAACTTCGACGACTACGCTCCTGAATGCCTCCAGTCTGGAGCTATGGCTCCATTCCAGCAGGGGCCACCACCTTTGCAGGAGGAACCAGATAAGAAACTTTCTCGGTTGGATGGTGTGGAGGGAAAGAAAACAGAGAAGGCAGCGAATCACCCCAAACCTGAAGGCCATGGTTTCTCAAATTGATGGGGTTGGTATAATGTTCATTTTGAATACTATGTTTATGTTTATTCTTCAAGATTTAAAGCAAAACGCGTTGGAACATATATATTTCTCATGTATTCCACTTTTCTTCCGTCACCTTGAAGATTTGAGGTGATGCTGCCACTGACTCTGACGAAACACTTGACCCAGAGGAGGATGCACGTGAAGATTTTGCTAGCAAACTTCGTAAAAAAGCAGGTTTGCCACAGATTGATGTCAATACTGTCCCAAGTACGGTAGCGACGAAGATGATGATCCTCGCCCCAAACAAATCAAACATTGTTTTAAAATTTTGAAACCATCATAGGATTCCTTTTAACACCTTATATCTTAGATGATTGATATCTAACGGAATCCAACCCAGCTTACATTCCCAACTGTGCCCTCTTGGTCTCTCACACCGTGAGCCAAGGACATGTTTGATGAAGCGAACGATGAAGTTGCAAGTTGGCCTGGGTCAGTTCAAAGGGGCAACCAAACTATCGGACTTGCAAAGCATGACCTTAGGCTGAACTATCAATCAACAAATATTATATTAGAACAAACATCAAGTATTATTTTTGTTGATGGATTTATTGAAAAAATGTGTGCCTTTTGGTAAGTTTTTCGGGTGAAAAGCCACAATTTTTTCACATGGAAGATCCAGGTATACATAATATATATATATATACTCAAGTAGACTCCCTTTAGAATATCATATATATATATATATTTTTATATATATCATGACACTCGTGTATGTTGTTTTGTACTTGTTGTTCCTGCAAAGAGCCCTGCACTTTGCATGTTTTATTGACGACCCACTCAGGATGATGAAGAAAATTGAGGATACCCTCAACGTTTTGAACACCTGCCACAGTGCTATCGAATCGAAATTCAATGAGGGTATCGTTGAAGGCTTCAACAAAAAGTCGTTTCCTTAATGACTTGAAGTCCAGATTTTTTTTACCAATGAATGGATCCAACAAAATACTCTTAGGTCAGAGTCGGAGCTGGAACAACTTTTTCATCAAGCCAGAGAAAAGTGGGAGCCCCAACCCTTTTTTCTTTTACATGCCCCAAAACTCTCAATGCTTCATACTTCATGCTCCCTAGGGCCGTGGAGGGCTTGGGCTTGGAGACTCGCATGAGGCCTGCCCAAATCTTACTAACAACATGTCCTTTTTTGTGTTGATAGGGGGGATAATCTAGGCTTCCAACATCTACCCTGGAAAAAAACTTGGCCGCCAGGACCATCTTGCCGAAGGGTGGTCCAGTGAAACCTCCGCCTGCACGGCGGCAGAGCGCAAGGGCAGCGGCAAAGGAGAAAGCAAAGGCTAAAACAAAGGCCAAAGCCAAAGCAAAGGCTGCGGCTTAAGAAGATACAGCTAGGGGATGTACTTCCTGGAAATGATGCTTAAAACAATCCCCCCAAAAAATATAACTTTAACATCAAAGATCTAGCGTCTCTATCGCAAAGTGTTTTTGTACTTGGTCATGCTTGGGTTGGTGAAGTTTGTTGATGGAGTCCCATGAGCTGTAAAAGCCTTGTGTTTGACCTACAGGGGATTGAAAATGAAATCATGGAACCAATAATATTCTCACAAATGAATTGGTGTTTCCTTCGGCTCATTGATGTATGGTGCCCAGTATGTAGCCCCTATAGGCCATCACTTTTAGGGTGTCTCTGTTTTCCTAAAAGCAGGGTTTGGTGGATTCAAGTCCACTCAGTGATCCTTCACAAATGTGAGGGCTGGACTTTGGAGGGGTTCCAGTGGTCCACGCTTGGTGCTTGAGAAAAGTAAGCCTAAAAAAAGTTTCGATCGCAACAGTAATACCTAAGCAAGATGATTGGTTGCTACACCACAGCAAACTCTTCTCGTTCAAATTGTTTTACTGGCAAATTATTCCTACTTTGCCAGGGCATCCCCAAGATGAACCAGAGGATGGTGATGACATAACTGCATTTGCAGAAGCAGTCGCTGAGGGAGCCCTATACTTAATGAATGATGTCAATCAATGAATGAAAAAGTATATCAACTTGGATTTTTTGTGATCTATTTATTGTTTTTGCCCAATACATTTTTGAACCCAATGGCCATACCCATTCCCCTGAGGTGCCTGTGGTGCATGCGCAAAGCATTCGCCATGGCGAGTATAGCGGGGCTGCATCTATCCCACAACAAGTTGCCATCAGCAAAGGAGCTAGTTGGAAGCATAATGTATCTAGGCAAGCCTGGAAGCTCTTCAAACGTCGACAGGTTATGTGGAATGTCCCAATGAAAACTTTCAACTATGTTGATGCTTCTTCTGGTGACCAGCTGGCTATATCCTACATTTCTCCATATGATTTAATGGAATATCTTATCACACATCATCCTGGAGTTTTGGTTGGGGGTTTCCAATCGAGTCCTGAACGGGCACGTCATTTGGATGCTTTTTGGGCTGCCTTTCGTTTGCAAAACAACTACCATGTTGTTTATGAGGAACACAACGACCACTTACCAACAGTTATCCCCTTAGCCTTTCATGGGGATGAGGGTAGGGGCAAACGCAGAGGCAACACTGCTGTGGTATCATGTGGTGCGGTTATCGGCACGCAGTCTGTTGTGAATTCTCGCAAAAGGTCATTTGGTGATTGTGATTGCAACCCACCAGCTTCTCTTAAACAAAAATTTGGAGGGGTCACTCAAAGGTTATCGACTCAACGCAAGAACCTTTTGCGAGTGCAGTCTACGACCATGAAAGGTCATTCGATGTTACATCGCTGGCCGCTTTTCATCATCCCGAGCGACATCCACCATGCACATCCAAACGCAATGATACAACTTTTGGAAATAATTGCAAAGGATTTTAAGCAACTATTTTACGATGGAGTGACAGTTTCTGGGCGAACTTTTAACTTTGCAGTCATCGCTGCAAAGGGCGACTTGAAGTGGTTCGCTAAAATCGCTCTTCAACGTTCTTGGGAGAACCAAGGGCGGATCAGGGACATAGCTTGTTGCCATGAGTGCTTGGGAGGGCAAGTTGGGACGCCATGGGATGACATGATTTCTGACAGACCGAATTGGTCGAATACGCGGTTTCTTGCACGCCCGTGGACCGATCCACCTTGTGTGCTCGCCATCCCTTTCTGCAGACTGGCCCCAGAAAGGATGTTTAAGAGAGACCCATTTCACTTGACAAAAGTTGGAATTTATCGCGATGTTGTGGGATCAATTGTTTGTTTCTTGGCGATGAAAAATTACTTCGGCAGTGTTGGAACTTTCGACTCCAAACTCTGCACTGCCCACAGTGCATTTAAACTCTATTGCAAGACAGTCAAAAAAAATCCAGCTCTCAGAACCTTTACACGTCGGTTATTTATGCTTCCACGATTTGATTCCTTTCCGTGGGCAAACGTAAAGGGGTCGGACTGCATGTTGATGATGGAGTGGCTGGCCGTTCAATTGACTGGATGTATCAACGCCCCGGAGGATGCTTCTCATATCCCCACCCTTCGTTTGATGAAAGCTGTTTGCAAAGCTGGGAAGAAAGTGTTTACTGACTTGAACGGTCACAGCTTGTGGATGTGGCGAGATTGTTCGACAGTACTCTTTCAAGATCTTCACGGATTCATCCGAGGATACATTGCATTAGCCAATGTTCTTTTGAACGACGTGTGTGCTTTTGCTATCAAACCAAAGCTGCACTTGCTTCGTCATGCATCTTTAGAGGTTGATGAACTTCTTAGCGCCGGTGACGAATGCATGTTAAACTACAATTGCCACAATTGTGAAATGGATGAAGACCTAATTGGTCGTGTCTGTAGATTAAGCCGAAGACTTGACAGTAGGTGCATTGGTGAAAGAGTGCTGGGCTGTAGCATGCTAAAGGCAGGCATCTTGTACCGTCGTTTCAAGCGACTTCACAAACTGTGAGGCTTTGAGGTCCCGGGGCAAAAGTGACAGGGCATTCACGGATGTGAAGTGCATGGGAAGGCGGTGCAAAATTGGAATCCAATACGCCCCAAAATCTGATTACCCATGTTTCTCAACTTGTTCTGACAGGGTGATATCAATGAGTGATTGCCTGAAGGTTTCTGGTATTCTTGGTTTTGATTTGTTGGGGCAATCCTTTCAAAATTCCAAATGATTTGGGTGCCTATAGGCTTATTAAAGCTGTGAGGCGGCGATGAATGAAGCGAATCCATCCAAGTATCTCTTGAACATAACCTACCTAAGTAACAAACATGATAACAACAGGGTGCGCCATAGGAAGAAGGGACCCAACATGAAACGACCAAAAAAACAGGAAACGACCAAAATTTGGTGAAACAACGAAAAACCTTGATCTTTCAAGAAACGACGATAATTTTGCACTAGCGGATGTTCTAGGTATAAACCCCTACTATGGGGTTGATGACCATCCCCTATTATATGAAAATGATGGGACTTTAGACCCCAGCACAGGTATGCTGGATGTAAATCCTGTATCATCCGCTTCACCTTCTTCACTTCTTCAACCCTGTGCTGTGCGGGGCCCCCGACTCACAGCTGTAGCCACAAAAGGGAATCCCAAACCAACTCATGACCTGAAAAACAAAAACTCCAAAACCACCGCTTTAGGTGTGGGACCTGTGAGTCACTCATCAAAACTTTAATAAACTGTGTAAACAGCCATGGCAATTGGCAATAGTGATATACTTTCGTTAGTTATTTTCAGTAGGGTTTAAATAACCCCGAATTGAAAATTATGGGGATGAAAAAGAAACAACCGTGAAACCCACTTTTGCTTCGGCCGTTTTATAGGGGCCCCATAAGCCTGCTTATGGCTGATAGGGGCAAAACCTTGCGGGGGGATTTACTTTTGTTTCTTTTTGGTTTTCCAGTGCTTTGGAGTTTCGAAAAGAAAACTTGGTGTCAAAGTTGAAATTTGTTGTTTGTTTAGACATTGGAGTATAGTTGTTGGAAGAAGGACCTTCCAAAAGAGAACGTGAAGAACGGAGATTGTTGAAGCTATGTTTAAGATATATATGCGTGGTTAAACAAATATGAGAATGGTTGTTGTCATCTTGAAACACGCCTCTTTAAGTCTATGGATTTCTGAACATGCCTACCACATGTAAATCATTGAGACTGTTTTGTGTCTCAAGGGCGAATCCGCATTGCTTGATATTCATGGTCCCCCCCTGCAGAAACATGCGGGATCAAAGCCCTCTGCTTCCATTGAGAAATAGATGATCATGGCTTCGGTGGGTGATGTCCTATCTGATGCCCCACCAACAATCTACAGTTGATGTAAGCTTAGTAGAGAGAGCTTCCAAGTCATACCCCCCTATTTCCTAGCATGAAGAATCTTCATGTCTGATTCCTTTACAAATCTGCCTGCTCATCCTCACATTATTTCATTAACGTTTCATACTTGGAATGATGTCTGATTGGTTCGCGACTAGTGAAGGTTGCAACTGTACAACTCATATACCGAGCTGGCCAAATCACAAACCTGTTACCAACAAATTCGGACCCAAACAAGTTGCCCAAATGGCACCTTTTTAACCATCCCTTTGGCACACATGCGATTTGCATGCCTTGGAAGGTCCAGTATCTATATACACATGCATAGTACAATCATAGGTTTAAAATACATACCCACCAATTGTGATACATCTCATACACTGTGATACACAACAATTTATGATATAGCAATATCTGTCTCTCTCTCATAGATATTTGTAAATATATATATATATATATTACAAGTTTCCTTGAAAGGCTTTTCATCTTTTGGCCCACCACTTCTTGCTCGCCACAAAACCCGTGCACCTCCAAAAATGCCTTCAGGTCAGTCGTGTGGGTTGAAGTAGGGGCCCAAAAACTCCACTTGTAAGGGTGAAATAACCCCAGTGAAACTCATTTATTGTTGGCAATCGATAAGGGTTATGCATTTGTAGCTTGGAAGTATGGGCCCACAACTTGTAGTAGTGATACGAGTACCTTCTTGATGCTTCAGAAATCTAGCCAAATTTAGATCGGAAGAGCGTC
>OMLO01005704.1_pt1 | contig 10468 bp, 5 predicted proteins | sample 1674811 | NCBI WGS metagenome assembly OMLO01 (sample SAMN06265003, study PRJEB25207) | coral metagenome | isolation source: Coral host | place: Mexico:La Bocana,Puerto Morelos, Mexico | collected 2008-11-13
GTTTCATCATTTAAGTAACACAAAAAGCAAACACGCATGCATCATAAGGTGTGCATGTGATTTCAAAAACAAATCAATGCAAATCGTGCCAGAGTAGCCAGTTCTGCAAAAGCCACGTAATGCTATTGAACTGACACAGGATTGTCAGTATCATTTTAGACAGAGGGTGTTAACTGTCAAACTTGGATATTTCACAGAACAAACGTGTAAAAGTATGATGAAGTAAGAGCACGCCATAACGAAAGCAGTTATACTTCATTTTGACTTAGTCCAGGATTTGAGTTTTTTAAGCGAACTGAATCCTCGTTATTGCATTGCTCGCTACTAACCTTTTTTGGTGTAAAGTCCATGCACATATCAGCCGTGTAAGTTAGGGTCATATGAAGCTGTTTATCATTTCATCAACGACTATAAGGAACGCTTTTTGAGTGCTCCATGTGGTAATCATCCATTGCGTTGTTCGCGCTAATGTTATATTTTGAATCGTTTTTAAACCGAATCTTCTCAGGCCGCGGTTTCATGTAATAAACAATGATTGAATAGTCTTTTACTATCATCTCTGTTAAAATCTTGGCTTTTAGTTTTAAATTATAAATGCAAAACAAGTGTATTTTTAGCCCTACCCTCCTCAATTCTTTTCCCGCCTAGTGCAGCACAAACCTGAGAGAGGATGATCACAAAAAAAAATCAATTTTACCCCATATAAATTTGTTGTTCTACCGTAAAGCCGCTAAACAATAACACACGAAAACTCTTGCCGTAAGAGACAAGAAAAGCGAGTCACGAAAGCGTAAACAAGGCGCACATCATACGAAAATGATGGTTTCTCAGATCATTTTCCATTGCCGGAACTGAAGAATAAAATAGACTTGAGAACTGAATTATCTTCTTGAGGAGATATTATATTGTTCAAAAGCCAGTTTCCAAAAATGAAGAAAGAAACAGTATTGCGATCGTGGCACTGGCAAGGTTGCTCCGCTCGATCACGTGTTAAGCACTTTACTCTAATTTCCTCTTCACTACTCAGTGCACAATCGAGAACTCTTAGACAATTCTTAAAACAATTCCATTAAAATCTTTCATTTACTGCACCAGGTGGTTAAATAAATAACTAATTGAAGTATCAGGATTTTTGCCTGGCAAATGCTCCGTCAAATCAGCTCCGTTTGCCGCGGATACAAAACCAACAAGTCGATAATAAAGCGTTATCGCATGACGTCATGGCGGCCATATTGGTGTTCAGTCCATCGAAACGTTTGTGTACCAACCAATCTTGAGTGAGTTGAACTCTTTTCCTAAGCAAACACTTTCTTTTGTTCCAATAAGTTTACATGTGTGTTAGCCACGCGAGTGACATACTTTTGAATATGGCATCACTTTAGTTACTAAAATCAACAAAAATTCTCCCTGCTAACTAAACCTTTCGAATGCTTGAAATGTAAAATTGCTTTTCCCTGTTTTCGCAGAAATTAGTAGAATATCCAAAGAGAACAACACCAACAGCATAATTTATTATTTTAGTGTGGGAAACCACACACCTTCAAAATGCTACTCCACTCCGATTGCCAGACAAGCTCGTGGGAATAAACCCAGCTTCCTCAACTATTTGTTTATCTTTTTCAATCAATTAACTAGCTTAAAAGCATTTGAAAATAAACTTGTTGTTTGCTAATCAACTTAAATCAGGCCTTTTTATAATTTTCACTTGGCTAAAAAGCTACAAATACAGCATCAGGTCAATTCAGAACGAAACATTCAATAATTTTCTCTTAATCCGCAATAAAGTCTATAATTATATAATCCTTACTGTTTTTTGTGTTAATTGTCCCTAATATAAATTGAAGCATGATACTGTTTGAGATAGCATTAACGCCTGTTTTTGGCTTTGCTTAGCAGCGCCACTAGACCTTTTGTTTACTTTGATTAGTTGAGTGACTTATGATTTCTCAGCTTTTGATTCTGATTAAAGCAAAAACACTTCGCGTAAATCCACATTGAATTCTGGTGCAGCACTAAAAGCAACATGAAGTTCGCACTGATTCTTTGCTCGATGTTCGCGTTCGCCATCGCAGGTGAATCTTTTTGGGGAGAAGGAGAGACTAAAAACGTCTTGGAAGACGAACCCGACATCGATGTAAAAGCAGAGGCAAGTATTTTCTCGTTGTGTTTGATTTGTGCCTGTAAGAATAGGTCCTCGTGGTTTTTTTGTCATGACTCAAACTTTGCTTAAATGAAATTAACTGCCTCGATATCCATAGTTAATTTACGAGATTTGAAAGAAAGGAATAACAAAGATTTTAAAAATACCTAAAGCAAAATATTTTTTAAAAAGTCTCACCCTACAGCGGCGATGAACAACGGCAGTAAAGATGCATCCTGATAACCAACTACTGCTGGTTTTCTCTCTTCTCTTGAAAGGACTGGATTTATTTCCCAGTTACATCTGGCGAGAATTCTCTAATTTGATTAAGTCCCCTTTTGCTTTTTGTTTTAATCGGCATGTCCCTCCTTTTCATACGTGTCTTCTTTTCCTCGAAACTAAAAGTGTTTCATCGAATGCGGAAGCTTTTGGAAATTTTTTTTACCATGAAGGCTTTCAAAGGGCAGTTTTTTCTTGTGGGTGGGTGAAAGCGGAGTACCTCGGAAACGCTGACACGATTTGTTTACTACGTGTTTGAAATGTGGAAAGAAAAATTAAATTGATATTGAAAAAGAATATAAAACTACTATGGAAAATACTTGCTTTTGTCTCTCTTCAAAAATATAGTAGTTATTAAAATAATGATGAAGTTGTAAACAATTTTGGAAGATTTTCTGAAAATCAAAGACTGGCTTTCAAAGTTGATAGGATCGATTCGAATATACTTACTGTTAGTTAGTCACAATATTTTTTGAATTCTGTTTTTTTGGCAACGAACAAAGTTACCTTTAAAGTGAAGGAAACCTGGAAATAGTAGTTTACCAAGATGGAAAAATACCAAAAAAACTATAACGGAACAAGGATGATTAATTCATACGGATTTAAAGCCAAGCTTGATGCGCGGGCCTTGACAAAGCTCCTTTGAGCCCCAATATCAACATATAAATTCTCATGTCTGACCTCAATACATTTTCTTATTGTATTAGTTGGGGGAATTTGTTTTAATATCAAAGCAAGTTTCGTTTGGTGATCATTTTATTATTTCTCATAACCTTTTCTCTTGATGAAGTGTTGATATTGCGAGGAGAAGTTTGAAGTTGGTCACTCCTGGGACTTAATGGGTTAACAAGAGTCTTGTTACCGTTGTTGTCGTTTTTCAGTGCACAGGAGATGATGACTGCGGGAAGGGAGAGTGTTGCTTAGAGACGCTTGCCCAGTGCAAGCCCAAAAGAGAGGAGGGCGAGCGGTGCGAACCACTCTCTGTAAGTATTTCTCAATAGGAGAATCTTTTCTGACCTATTGAATACATTTTTCCGCGTTAACAAACGACTAGAAACACCAGACACGAATTGACTACAAGTGTTTAAAGACCATGCCAGAATATTAGTAATTGGTATAAAAATTGTGGTTCTTTGGGTGTAATATTTCAGGGAGAAATTGGCTTTGCGAAATTCCTAGGTGGCAAAAGCGCTAATGAGCTCACACATTCATTTGTAAATTTTGAGTTTTTATACCCGCGTAGCACAAAACGTATTCAATCACCGCATAGAGATCAAAGTCTTTCGGACAGTTAAACTTGCTGTGCCTTTCAATAACTCAAACAGAACCTGTATCGCTTATGCTAATGAGGCAAAAATTGTAAACAAATATTCCCTTACAAATACGATAGATGAACAGTTTGCAAAGGAGTGTCGTAACTGACCAAAACCAAAATAGTCACTCTGCAGACGAACCTCAAAGGGCACATACAATCCAGTCAACCAATCAAAACTTGAAGTAAATACGTGTAGCTGACGCAAAGCGCGGGAAAATGACTGTGACTGAGTGACGATTGGTTTTCTTTTTCCGATTGGATGACAAATTGGCGCAATTTTACACTTATAATTTTATGTGACAATGAATAACTACAAGTCTTAATGATGTAACGATTGAAATTTAATTTGTGTTCAAACCAGAATACTTCAATGAAGACACGCACAACGAATGCATCCTTACTGTTGGTAATACATTGTCGGTGGCTATTCTGACGAAGCTCTTTCGTTTCGTCTTGGCCAGGGGACTCATCAGAGACGACACCAAAGCGCTGCGTCAGACTAGCCACGGAATGTATTATCACAATTAATTGCCCACAATTATTGTCATTTTTCAAACGCTTTAATGTCTTGATTATTTAATTTTTTATTTAAGACATGCTACCGTCGTTGCAAAGATGGTCTGGAGTGTAAAGAAAACGACGTTGGCATTCACCGGTGCTCTAGCCCTATGGCTCCTTCTCCTGAGCCCGAAGAATCAGGGTCTGGGGAGATGGATATTCCCGTCGCCTAAACATTGCCCGCCCTGAATGAAAAGCGACTGATGTCGTACCGAGACACGGGATTCGTAGTACTAAATGTTAACCGTTAAACAAGCAGTCGCAAACGAAAAAAATATCAACTTTGCATCTAAGAGTTCTAAAATAAATTTATTATAAGGCTGAGCAGTTTCCCATCTCTTGATTATGTATAGGTCGGGCGAATCTTGGGGGGTTCTCGGGTAGGGGTTCGGTTGAATCCCCGAAATTAAAAAATGACATTATGGCACGCTGACTTGGGCTCAGAAAGCCGGGAATCCCATTACAAAATTCGTAGATTTTCCGAAGGAGGATGCCTCCGGATCCCCCTACAGGGGTCTGCGCTTGGCGGCCCGTATCTGGAACCTTCTCTAAAATCCGGTATCCGCCCAGTGTAGGTACCGTGATACTCATTTTGCACGCCACATATCCATCTTGGAGCCAGTAAACAGATTGGAGTTTTCCGGGTTCTCGCAGCCTATAGATTGGTGTCCCCAAAACGTTCAAAAATAACTATATGTCACTGTCGTAGATTCATATTTATATGTCAACGTGCCGTAACACGTTAAAATGTTTTCCCGAGCTTGGTACATTACATTTCGTTTGTGTCAGCTACTCCCGAATACGCAAACTTGTTTTTGTGACAGCCTTGCCTATTTTTGCAAGGAAATCTTTGTAAAGTTCTAGCCCCCCTAGCAAGCCAAAAAAACCTAGCCTCGGTTTTCTTCGAATCTAGATGTACAGTCCCTCTTCACTTACAAAACTTGAATCTAAGAGTTAAGTATAAGACTTATTCATAAGGCTTCATAAGACTTAAAGACTTTTGCGAAGGAGAAAAGACTACAAGCAACTCGCGTGATCTCATCTTCACACTTGCATGTAAGGCGAAAAATCTTTCTCTCAACACGAAAACGTCTGTCTTAATTGCAAAAAGAAATAATTATCTAGGTCAATAAGGTGTGCGTGAGCAAAGAAAGGAAAAAAAGGTGAGTCAAAAATTGGCCCTGCAGTCCTAAACAGCGTAAAAAACAGACTGAAAACTCGAAAACCTGACCTTAAGAGCCAGGCTGTTTTCGCGGGAAGATTCTGGAGAATGGGCGCTCTCTCTTCGGCTATGGCATATGGCCAAGGTTTTGAGAACAGGATCAGTTGGGAGACATGCCTGAGGCGAATGGGTTACTTCTTCTTCCTCACGGATGAGATGCTAGTCCATCGTTGGGTTACTCTCCGCATTTAATGGGCCGTTACCCATTTGTACACCTTGGTGGAGACAGGCATTTTGAGAGGAAAGTATCTTATCTAAAATACGACACAGTAACCCAGTAACCCAGGACCGCTCGATCCCTAGACCAGCGCACTTAATATTTGAAAATAGAGCCTCCTTATTTGGTTGTTGGGCGAGACAGCTTAACAATGCTGTATATTTGAGGATGCCAAATTAGCAAACTGTTCTTTGGTTTATTCATTCACCTTTTCATTATCCAAATTAACATGAATAAGAGTAATCTTCGACCAATTTTCAAAACGATCCCTTTGATTCTTTCATCTTAGTGCTGAAGTCTCTCAAACAAATATACTCACCTCATTGATTGACTTTGGCATGCCAGATGTTCGTATGATATATGACGACTTGTAAACCAAACGTAAAAAAGAAACAATGTGCTTTAGATTCTATTGCCACAGGCGTTTAACTTTCTGCGCTATCACCAAGGCAACAGATCTTATTACCCAATCAAAATTAAGATAAAAACCAACGAGCTCCATCAGCTGCCTCATATGTCCATGTCCCCCTCAAATAGCTAAAACGTCTCAACAAAACCTTTGAGGTTACTCTTCAGCTGATTAAAGGCCTTTTTGAAACATAAAAGATTGGCGAGAACCATACAAATCAAAAGCAAATAATATTCAGTATGAAATTTAGACGATAAACTTTATATCCTAAGAATCTGGAAACAACTTTCTCTCGACATCGCTGAACTCTTAGCGTGCCAATGGTACTTTTTTTCAACTATTGTAATTTTTGCACGTTCGTTTGTTTTTTAACTGACTCGAATAAACGTATCGGATGATTGACACTATTTGAATTAATTTTGACACTCCATAATTTTAACTCGTTGCTTTGAGCACAAACGAAATGTTTTGTTTACTTTGCTTTCACCTTTGCGTTAGAACAGCTTTGATTAACATTGGCAAAGAAGCTCCTTCCAAGTCGTGTATAAGCCAAACTTAACAGAAGTCCTTGCAGTATTAGCAATATGAGGCTTGCGTTGTTCTTTGGAGTTTGCCTGGTGTTGTTTATTTTAGTTGAATCGTTCGTAGAGGATGAATTTGTCGAAGACGAAGAACAAAATGAATCCCGCCATCATTTGCGCAAGGTAAGCTACGGATTTATCATTTAACAAGTACAAACACTTTGACGGAGTTATGTTTCAGAACTGGAAAAAGATCGATTTGTTCCGGATTTCTCAGTAGCAAGGTCAAATTACAAATCTTAGCCGGGGAGCGTGGTTGATTTTTTTAAAGTTCTACTTTTGAAAAACTGAACGTCCTTAAACTGATAGACCGTGGCAAAAATCAAATGAATATTTTCATTATTAAATTAAATCTTGAGTTGCTTCACCTGTTAAATAAACCAAGCAATATGCCGGACAAAATGGAGCGGCGAGACTGCTTCTTAAAAATAGCTCAAAACGAACGGCAATCCGTTCTAAAAAAACGTCTGTCAAAGTTAGTTCCACTCTTTGAAAGCATGCCTAAACACATTTAGGGTAACTTTTGCAAAAAAGGTTTGGACCGATCTGAACACAGTGGCTACCATTCGATCAGCTGAATTAACTATTGCGCGTCAGTTCTGAGTATCTCGAAGACTAAAGAATAAAATTATTTGCTCGTGGCCGAGGAAACGCGCACTGTTTTAAACATTTTTTTTATTATTATTCCAGTGCAAGGCAGATGAAGATTGTAATGCTGGGGAGTGCTGCAGGACTTATAGATACTGGTGGTGGTACAGATCCAGATGTTTTGCTCAAAGAAAAGAGAACGAAAGATGCCTTGGGAAGACTGTGAGTGTGATAGCCTAATTTTCCGGTTAACGTTTTAACTCCCAAGGCAGCGTCCACACAAGGCCGGTTAAATTTCCACGGTTAGGCCAACGTCCATACTTGTCCGTCACGAAATCGGAACTTTTCGAAAAACTCTCTTCAAACCGGAGGAATTTGAAAACGCTGGCTGTTCATCTTCGTTTGGACGGCAAACATCATGTTTGAAAACGGAACTTTCCGAAAACGATAGCGTCCCGATAATGAAGTGATTTCCCTGACCGAGTTTTCCTCAAACACAAATCCAAAATGGCCGGTCGGATTGTTGTGTTTTTTAAAATACCTCCGGATGTAGTGTGGACGGAAAACATAAGATTCGTTTTCAGAGTGAAACCTTGGTCATAAAATTCCTCGTGTAGGCAAAAAATTGAATAGAAACGCGTAAGATCAATACATCAACAAATATCGCCACTTAAAATTACTGGCAAAGCATTTGGAACGACTTTACAGTTTCGACTATACAGTTTCGGACAAAAAAGACCGTCGGAGAGTTTCAGGCGACCAAAATTTTGAGCTTGAGAAAAGTGACGGCCAGAATACGTTCTTCTCTCCCGTTATATCTGTAAAAGCAATAGGGTGCAGTAAAGCTATCATTTTCACTGATGCTGCTGTACTTAAGCTATATTTCATCCGTGTCCGAAATGTTTGTCCGAAATTTGTCCGAAATGAGATACTAAGACGGTCCGAAAATTAAACGTACGAAATAAATTAAAACGCCCGAAATTTATTTTTTGCAAGTAATTTAAGGTAAAAATGTTGTTGTAGACCACTAGTTTTGTTTTATTGCTCTCATTGACGTGAAAAAGAAGCACATTTGCTGCTCAGTTAATTTGGTATAATTATTTTACAGTCGAAATATAGCTGCCATTACGGTTGTGTAGATGGCCTAGAATGCCAACGATCAAGTCGACCGCGTCCTCCAGGCCACCAGACTCGACATCTACACCCTCATCACCTCGGAAAATGTGTCCGCCTTCCTCCACCGACCGAGGAGCCTGGGTCCGGTGATGCGGACGACTTCTAAACATGAGTCAGTTCAAGGAAATTTTGAATGGATATATAAATTGTCCACTTGAGCAATAAAAAGAGTCAGTTCAATGTGTGAGAAATCTTTAATTCTAATTTGATTTAATTTTTAATTTTCGAATAGGTCAGAATAAGTCTTGGCTTAAAATAAAATATAGCACGTACCCTCCTTTGAATAAGTCCTTTGAACGTGTTTCTCGCCCCCTATAGCGATAAGCTCCCCTATTTATACGAGGAAAATAAGCCCGGTTTCTCAAGCAGCGGCTTACATAAAATGGGAACTTACCGTATTAACGGTACATTTTAGCCAGTTCACGTCTTACACAAGCCGCGGATAGCAGAAGCCGCGGCTCGCGTAAGACGAGGGGTTTGAGCTCGATTAAATATGCGGCGGCTTACATAAGGAGCTAATCCACTGGTGACCTTTTACAATAAAATAGGGTTTTGTAAACCGTTCGTCAGTCGTTGACTAATTGGCCGTTGTCGAGGTGTAATTTTGGCTGGTTGGGAAGGACTTTTAATACACGCCGTTCCCGTTGCAGAGGTAGAAATAAGAGTGAATGCGATGATGGATATTGTCCGCCGGGGCTCAAAAAAGGTGACCGTTAATGGAGGTTCGACTGTACTACCGATTCCTTTTGAAACTGATCACAGAAGTATTTAGGCGTTAAGTTGTCTCTTAACTGTCTTTCACTAAGCTATCCAAGTGTTTTTTGGTCCTCGGCTCACTTTTATGGTAATATTTACTGAGTTCTAAGCTCCCCGCATTACAAAGCAGCTGCCTCGATTTATTATTTCAACCAGAGAGCACTAATCCTTCAAACCAAATATTCCCCTTTCGTTTTACACATTTGAGTGCTCAGTCAGAAGAGAAAAATCGCCCCATTTCTAATAGGCGCACTCCTGTTTATATTATAGCCTTCAAAGTAAACTTAAGAAACCCGGCGCTAAATCGAATCACTGCGTTATTATGAATCAGTTTCTAATGTTGATTTAGAAACAATTGACTGACTTGTGTTTTAATCTCTAAAATTAACTGGAATGACCTTTAGGCCGTAATGTCTTTAAACGGTACTCTTAACAATCAAAGTAGAAGCAACGACAAGAACTTTAATTGATTTTGCACGGAGTAAAATTCTTTTGAGGACCATCTTTGTTAGCCATTCTCATTTCCTTTCAAGTAAAAATGCGCTCTAAATGCAAATACTCATTGATAAGCTAAACCTACCGACGACAATCTCATTTACTTAGAGATGATTTCCACCCATTAGTTGTTATTTTGTAACAGCTGATACACGTTCTGTTTAGGTACACGGCAATCAAAATTAGAATTGGCAACAACTGAGTTGATTCTCATTAGATACATGCGCTTTCAATTAGTTATGCCAATCTCACTTTGACAAAAGATTTAGAACTAAAAATCTGGTCCATATGTTTTGCAGTGTTTTGTTCTTACTACATGATGTCTATATCGTCAGACAACTTGATTTCAATCAATATGGCTCCGTGGCCTTACAAAGCAGTTACACTGAAAATATGATGTAATAATTTTGCGGCATCCTCAACGGCAAACACGCCAGTGGCAAAGCGTCGACAACGAGACCACACTCACTCATTTCTTATTGTGTCTTCGCCGCTTGGCCGCCAGGGTGCTCCAAGCGTTTTCCTCATGCGAACAAATATATTCAAATAAACAGACCGAGAAATAACAGAAATAACAACAGGAAAAAGTGCCATAAGATGAATCTTTCATCGCTGACGAAAGAAAAATTGTAAAAAAAGAACAGCGCTTTACATTCCCGGGAGGGGGGGGGGGTACTCAAAAAAGTTTTATACGGGGAGGCTCCGCCCCGAGGTCCAACCCCTTACCCTTTT